>Ga0193742_1000634_pt1 | contig 22973 bp, 18 predicted proteins | sample L2c1metaG_FD_165511 | JGI IMG/M metagenome (GOLD analysis project Ga0193742, IMG submission 165511) | Soil microbial communities from a riparian zone of the East river system, Colorado, United States - L2c1 | ecosystem: Environmental > Terrestrial > Soil > Riparian zone | place: USA: East River... | reverse complement strand
ATGGCGAGACTCAAGTTGCTGACCGATGGCCGAATGTTATGGACCCGCACAATTGGATCGACCATTGTGGGGCAGGCTGTCGACACAACACTTGTCGTCTCGTTAACCTTTGCAGGTACCGTACCATTGGGGACTCTTGGGAATATGATAGTTACCGGTTACCTGCTAAAGGTCGGTTATGAAGTTCTGGCGACTCCTTTAACATATATGGTCATTCACTGGCTCAAGCGGGCAGAAGGGGCGGATGCCTTCGATCGCTATGAAAATTTCAATCCTTTCTCTTTCTCCCAGAATCAAGATGCTGAAGACTCAGGCAATGGATAGTTTCCAATCCTGTCAGAGTCTTTGCGCATCTTTGGGCTAACCTGAGCATCTAAGTGGAACCCAACGTGTTAGCATAGGCTATTTTTTTTGAGCATCCTGAATCGCTGGACCTCGTCCAATCTTCCGAAGCTAGAAGAGACGAGAGAATTTACCCTGTAGTTTTGTGTAGTTTTGAGGAGAAACATTTTGTCCGAGATCACATCTTCAAGCCATAAGCTCGCCCTTACTCTTGCTGCTGGGGTGATCTTCAGTGTCTCTTTTTCTGGCTGCAAGCACCAGACGGTTGCAGCTGCTCCACCGCAGGCAATGCCCGTCAAGGTAGTGCCCGTCACGCTCTCTCCGGTTCCTGCCTCCGATACTTACGTGTCGACAATCAAGGGAAGGCGTTCGGCAACGATGCAGCCGCAGGTGGATGGAAATCTGACACGCATCTTTGTCAGGTCCGGTGATGTGGTGAAGGCCGGTCAGTTGATGATGCAGATCGATCCATTGAAGCAGACAGCGGCAGTTCAGTCGCAGCAGGGAACACAGGCGCAGAAGAAAGCGTTGTACGACTACAACAAGATCGAAGTGGATCGCCAGAAGAAGCTCTATGAGGCCGGCGTGGTGTCTCGCGATGCCTTTGATCAAGCTACGCAGGCTTACGAAAACTCCAAGGCCGATTACGAGGCGAACGCCTCGCTCACGGAGAGCCAGCAGCAGCAGCTGCGATACTTCCAGATTCGGGCCCCGTTTTCTGGGATCGTCGGCGACGTTCCTGTGCACGTGGGCGACTATGTCTCCCCCACGACCGTTCTGACCACGGTCGATGAGAATGTTGACCTGGAAGCCTACATCTATATACCGACCGAGCGGGCCACAGAGGTTCGTACAGGACTTCCGGTTGAGATTATCGACTCGGCCGGAAAGGTTTTGGTGCAGACGCGGGTCAACTTCCTCTCTCCTCAGGTCGATAACGGCTTGCAGAGCATACTCGCGAAGGCTCCGATTCCGCGTGGAGCCAAAGGGCTTCGCACAGAACAGCTGATTAAGGCTCGTGTGACCTGGAACGAAAACCCCACACCCGTTATTCCGGTACTTGCGGTCACGCGCATCGGCGGTCAGAGCTTTGTCTTTGTTGCCGCGCAGAAAGATGGGAAATATGCTGCGCGTCAGGTTCCGGTTTCGCTCGGTGAGCCCATCGGTAACACTTACCCGGTGTTGAAAGGTCTGAACCCCGAGGATAAAGTGATTGTTTCGGGACTGCAGTTCTTGCAGGATGGTGTGCCCGTCCAGCCCATGAGTTAAGGCTCGGATGAGACGAGACTTATCCCTTCGTCAGGCTTTCGGTTTCAACCGCCGCGAAGGTCGTTCGCATTTCCCCCGGTGCCAGCCGCGCCGGTAAGAGGTTCATCTTGGTAGATTTCTTCATTCGTCGCCCGATCTTCGCTACGGTCTGCGCCCTGCTGATCGTTCTTGCCGGTGCCGTTGTTATTCCAAGCCTTCCGATCTCGCTCTATCCGCAATTGGCGCCACCTCAGGTGGTCGTGACCAGTAACTACATTGGCGCCAACTCGCAGATCGTAGAGTCGGCGGTTACGATTCCGCTGGAGACCTCAATCAACGGTGTCGAAGGCATGCGTTATATGAGCTCGACCAGCTCGAACGACGGTACTTCGACGATTACCATTACATTCCGCACCGGGTACGATCTTTCGATCGCCGCGGTCGATGTGCAGAACCGCGTTGCTTCCGCACAAGGCCGTTTGCCGGCCACCGTCAATGCGACCGGTATCACCATTACCAAGGCAAACAGCAACTTTGTCTTTGCCGCCGGTTTTGTCGCGCGTGGCGGAAAATACTCTCAGGAGTTCATCTCCAATTATCTTGACGTCTATGTCAAGGATGCTCTCAAGCGCGTACCTGGCGTCGGAGATGTCGTTATCTTCGGTGAGCGCAAATATGCCATGCGGGTCTGGCTCGATCCTGCGCGACTGGCTGCTCGTGGCCTGACGGCGCTGGATGTTACGAATGCGCTCTCCGAACAGAACGTGGAGGTTGCTGCTGGTCAGTTAGGCAGGCCCCCTGCAAATAACGTGCAGGATTACCAGATGGCCGTGCGTGTCGTTGGCCGTCTTTCGGATCCTCGAGAGTTTGAAAAAATTATTCTGAAAAACTCTCCAAACAATGGAGGTCTGGTTCTCCTTCGTGACGTGGGGAGCGCTGAGGTCGGGGCAGAGAACTACGATACCAGCCTGAAGTTTTCAGGTGGCGATGCTGTAGGACTCGGTGTCCAGCAGCTTTCGAATGCCAATGCGCTCGAAGTGGATAGACAATGCAAGGCTGTACTGACGGACCTTGCAAAGTCGTTTCCTCCAGGCCTGGAATACATAATTGCCTTTGATACGACGACTGTTGTGGGAGATTCGGTTACAGAGGTCGTTCACACGATCGCTGAAGCCATTGCCATCGTTATCATCGTCATCTTCTTCTTCCTGCAGGACTGGCGAGCGACAATCATTCCGGCTGCGACGATTCCAGTCTCTCTGATCGGAACCTTCGCGTTTATCAAGATCTTCGGATTCTCGATCAACTCCCTTACGCTCTTCGGCATCGTCCTGGCGACGGGGCTTGTTGTCGACGATGCGATCGTCGTCATCGAAAACGTACAGCGACATATCCACGACCAGCAATGTGATAGTCACCGCGCTACCTCTGATGCTATGGCAGAGGTAACCAGCGCCGTCATCGCAACATCGCTTGTGCTGATCTCCGTGTTCATCCCGGTCAGCTTCTTCCCGGGAACGACCGGTATTCTTTACAGGCAGTTCTCGTTGACAATCGCATTTTCGATCGCCATCTCAGCGTTCAACGCTTTGACGCTTTCTCCTGCGTTGGCTGCAATCCTTCTTCGCCCCGAGCGGAAGCATGGTGGACTGCTTGGTATCTTCGAAAAAGGACTCCAGAAGGTCATATCCTTGTACGCCTTTCTTGTGACTCGCGTGGTCAAGATGCGTACCGTCATGCTTCTGCTCTTTGCTGCTGGTCTTGCTGGCACGGCCTACATGTACAACCATGTGCCAACCGCGTTTGTTCCTTCAGAAGACCAGAACTACTTCATTAATCTGGTGCAGGCGCCGCCCGGAGCTTCGCTTGCCTATACAACGGAGCTGGCGGACCGTGCTGCTGCGATCATCCGGGAGGATGATGATGTCTTCGGAACCTTCTCGGTCATGGGTTTTTCGCTCGCCGGTGGTAGTTCACCGAACTCGGGTGTGATCTTCGCGCCTCTCAAACCGATCGAAGAACGCAGTAAAAAAGGTTCTGGACATTCTGCGCACGATATCGTCGCCAAGCTCGCTCCAAAGCTGTTCCAGGTTCCAGGTGGTCTCATTGCTGCCTTTGAACCACCGGCAATTCAGGGTATCGGTTCGGTCGGTGGTTTTCAGTTCATGCTGCAGGATCAGGGACGGAATACCTTTGGCGATATCGATCGTGTAGCGCACACGATGATTGGTCAGAGCCGGGATCCAAGTTCCGGTCTCGTCGGACTCTATACGCCATACACCTCGAACGACCCACAGCTCTTCGTCACGATCGATCGCGAGAAGGCAAAAGCAATAGGGGTACAGTTGGCGCAGATTACCTCGGCGCTTGGTACCTATATGGGATCGAGCTACGTCAACGACTTCGACTTCAACAATCGCTCTTACCGTGTATATGTACAGGCTGATCAGAACTTCCGGCGTAATTCCAAAGATCTGCGTCAGTTCTATGTTCGTTCTGACAGCGGTCAGATGATACCCCTCGATAACCTTGTCTCGATCACGGAGACATCCGGTCCACAGGTCATCTACCACTACAACATCTTCCGTTCCGCCGAAATCGACGGGGCTGCAGCTCCCGGGCTCAGCTCAGGACAAGGTCTGGAGAAAATGCAGGAGCTCTTCGAGAAGAACAAGATTCAGGGCATGATGTACTCCTGGACGGGTCTCGCTCTCGAGGAGGTTGAATCCAGTGGTAAAGCAGCCATCATCTTTGGACTCGGGCTTTTGGTCGTCTATCTTACGCTATCGGCGCAGTATGAGAGCTGGGTCCTCCCGTTCATCATTCTTCTCGCCGTTCCGATGGCCGTGCTCGGCGCTCTAGCCTTGGTTTCGGCACGTGGACTTGTCGATGACGTTTACGTTCAGATCGGTTTGGTGATGTTGATCGGTCTCTCTGCGAAAAACTCCATTCTCATCGTGGAGTTTGCCGAGCAGCAGATCGAACATGGAAAGAGCGTAATTGAAGCGGCAGTCATCGCCGCCGAGCTTCGACTGCGTCCGATCCTGATGACATCGATCGCCTTTATTCTGGGCGTGCTTCCTTTGTACTTCGCCTCCGGAGCCGGCGCGCTTGGCCGTCATTCGGTAGGTACGGCAATTGTGGGCGGCATGGTGCTCTCCACCTTCCTGAACCTGTTCTTTATCCCGGTTCTTTATGTTGTGGTGAAGAGCATTCTCGTTCGCTTCAGCTCCAGACCCAAGTCGCGTCCGGACGGTTGCGATGATGATGCGACTGCATTGGAAGCTCAACAGGTCACTATCAATCAGTAGCAATCCGTGAGTTTGCAATCGAGGCCCGCATAAAGCGGGCCTCCACCGTTTTTGCGATGCTTCCCACCTGCAAAGCTCTTCTCTCGCAGGACAGCGTATGTATGATTATTCATTTCGATGTGCATAATCATTAGTGTTGACGCGGGTTTTATGCTACGCCATGCTCATGGAGGAGATCAGCATGAGCACGCAATCAGTCGAACTCGCGCAAGCCATTCCTGCGGCGGCCCTCTCGCGGCCGACGTATTTGATGTGTCCGCCACGGTTTTATGACGTCAGCTACGTGATTAACCCCTGGATGGTGGGTAACCTTCATGCTGCCTTAAAGGATCGCGCTGTCGCACAATGGCATCGCCTCCATGCTGCGCTTTCTGAGATCGCCGACGTGATGTTAGTCGATCCGCAACCCGGTTTGCCAGACATGGTTTTCACCGCCAATGCTGGCCTTGAGCGCGAGGGGATCGTTCTTCTCAGCAGCTTCTTTCACTCGGAGCGCAAGGGAGAAGAAGATCACTTTTGTCGTTGGTTCCGCGCATCTGGCTACACGATTCTTCAGCTCCCACAAGAAGTCCACTTTGAAGGCGAAGGCGATGCATTATTCTCCATAGACGGCTCGCGTGTGTGGGTTGGTTATGGCATGCGCACTGCCAGAGAGAGTCATCCCTATCTCGCTCGTGCGTGGAACGTGACGGTGGTCCCTCTTCACCTTATAGACTCACGCTTCTATCATCTCGATACCTGCTTTGCGCCCTTGAGTGGCGGATACGTAATGTATTATCCGCCGGCATTCGATGCTGCCTCGGTTGCGAGCATTGAGGCCTTTTATCCCGAGCACAAACGTATCGTAGTCTCCACAGAGGATGCCCTCCAATTTGCCTGCAATGCCATCAACGTCGATCGCACAATCCTGGTAAACGAGATCAGCAGGGAATTGACTCAGCAGTTAGAAGCGGCAAACTTCCAGGTTATTCCTGTCTCTCTCGGCGAATTCCTGAAAGCGGGTGGGGCTGCAAAGTGTCTTGTCATGAGACTCAGCCCAAACATTGCAGAGACCAGAGGCGAGCCTGCTGCGAAGGAAAACACTATAGCTTGAGTTTCTGCTTCAGCGCCCCCATATCCTTCCAGGGGTCCTTCTTCAGACGGACTCTCCATTGAGAGAAGTCTGTTACTTGGAAGGATGGGCGCTCAGCCATCTTCTTCAGTTCTGCCCAGCTCAGTGGTATGGAGACCGCAGCTCCCGCACGAGCGCGTGGAGAGTACGCGGCGACAGCTGTTGCTCCACGCTCATTCCGCAGATAGTCGAGATAGATCTTTCCCTTCCGCGCCGCCTTGGTCATCTTGGTGAGGTATCGCTGTGGCTCAGCTCTTTCCATCGCGACGACAAACTGTCGTGCAAACTCCTTCACCTCTGGCCATGTATGCTCTGGTTCCATGGGGGCGACGATGTGGAGCCCTTTTCCGCCCGTAGTCTTTACAAAGCTCTCAAGACCCAATCTCTGCAGGCCCGAGTGAATCTCGACGGCGGCGGCGGCAACGGAGGTCCATGGCAGATCTTCATCGGGATCAAGGTCGAAGATCAGCCGATCCGGATGCTCTAAATCTTCATTGCGCGATCCCCATGGATGAATCTCGAGCACTCCCATCTGTGCCAGCCCCGCAAGCGCCTCAGCGGAGTTCAATGTAATGTAAGGCTCAACTTTTCCGTTTTTATCGGCGATGTCTACACTGCCGATTCCCTTAGGCAGCATAGAGTTCACATGTTTCTGAAAGAAGCAGGGCTGTCCTGCGCCGTTAGGGCAGCGTACAAGGCTCACCGGCCGATCCTCAATGTGAGGAAGCATCCACTCCGCGATTGCCCAGTAATAATCTGCAAGCATCTGCTTCGTCATGCCCGAAAGCTCATCCAGCACCTTCTGAGGATGCGTGAGATGGACCGGAGCCTGCTCGCTGGCTTTGGGCGTCGCACTGCTTCCATCAGATCTCTTCGCAGCAATCGATTCGCTTGTATCACTACGGTGGGTTGCGCTCTTCGCGCGGGATCGTCGAGGCCCAATCGAATTTTCGGACTCCTCGCGCATCACCTCCATGGGTTCCTTATCCTCTCGCATTCCAAGGAATGCTGCATGACGCACCAGATTATCGGCAGTCCATGTAGCGAATCGCACCTGAGCCACTGTCTCAGGCTTCACCCACCGAACCCCCTTCCTCGCATCCTCAGGAACTTTCTTAAAGGGGCTGGTCTCCCGCGCAAGCTCTTCAAGCTGGTCTCTCAGAATTCGATGCGTCTTCTGCGTAAACCCTGTACCGGTGCGGCCTGCATAAACCAACGTTCCATCCTTGTAATAGCCCAGCAGAAGCGCTCCCAATCCACGAATTCCATTCGTCGGCAGGGTATACCCTCCAACAACGAACTCCTGTTCGTGCAGGCATTTCATCTTCAGCCAGTCACCGCTGCGGCCCGGTGTATATCTTCCAGAAGCTCGTTTGGAGACAATTCCCTCAGCTTGCAGCTTGCATGCTTCGTGCAGCAACTTTGCCCCACCCGTTTCTATATGCTCACTCACCCTTAGTCTGTCTTCATCGGCTCCTTGCAATACATCGTTCAATAACTCCTTCCTGCTCCTCAGAGGAAGATCGCGTGGGCTTTTCCCTTCAACGTGAAGCAGGTCGAAAGCAAAATAGGTCAGGACATGCTGTGCGTCCTCCTGCATGGAAGCCTGCAGATCGGCGAAGTTCGTCGTTCCGTTTGGCGCGACCACCACAACCTCTCCATCGAGCGTTACCCTTCCCACGGCCAGCCCGGCAATCTCATTGGCGATCGCACGCACGCGAGAAGTCCAATCCAGCCCTGTCCGTGTAAGTATCTGGACCCGCTTGCCGTCTTTTCTTGCCTGCATCCGATAGCCGTCCAGCTTCAGCTCATGCAGCCAGCCGGAACCGGAAGGTGGCGTCTCCTCCATCACCGCAAGCTGTGGCGGAAGAAATCCCGGCTGGTTCTCTTGTGGCAGATCTTTGATCTGTGCCTGCAGCTCTGCGGAAGCTTTCTTCGCCGACTCAGGCGCACCATGATCACGGCTTTCCTTTCGAAACCAGGCCTTCTTTCCGGAAGCGGTTTCTTTTGAGTTCCACACATGATCTTCGCTGCGGGCAATCTCTTCGATGGACCGTCCCGTCACCGCACTGTTCGGTTCCGCGTCCGTGACCGATGGGTCACTCTGCCTGCGCTCGAATTCGTCATGTTCTTTAATCAGGAGCCAGTTAGGCTTCTTCTCCTTCGCCCACTTTCCGCCCATGCGGATGAGCGCCCACTTTCCCTTCAGCTTGCTTCCATGCAGTACAAACTTCAGGCTTCCATCACGCAGCCCAGCGTCGATATCGGTGTATCCCGTCTGCGGCTCCCATGTTCCCTGGTCCCACAGCATTACGGTTCCGCCGCCGTATTGTCCCTGAGGAATAATTCCTTCGAAGCCCCCATACTCCATCGGGTGGTCTTCTACCTGTACGGCCAGTCGCTTGTCGCCGGTGAAGTAGCTCGGACCCTTGGTGACGGCCCAGCTCTTCAGGACGCCATTCCATCCAAGCCTGAAGTCATAGTGCAAGTGGGATGCAGCATGCTTCTGCACGCAAAAGGGAAGTCCTTTGGATGCACTGGTCTTCTCAGGACTGCCGCTGGGTTCTTCAGTGATGCCGAAATCGCGCATCGACCGATAGCGTGCAAGCTGTTCGTCGATAGCATTGGCAGCCGAGCTACCAGCTTCGTGCGCTTTCTCTGCGGCTTTCTTCGTGCTCTTCCTGGAAGTCGCCATCCTTGCTCCTGCGCGTCGACGTCCAGCGAAGTAGCCGGCTTCCTATGCGCCCTGCTATGCCGACCGGCGTTTACTCGAAGACTTCGCCGACTTTACGAGTGAAATGCCCTTTTCCTTCGATGCGGCTGTCTTGACCGAGGCTGCCGCCTTCTTCTTGCCAGGAGAGGTTGCAGCCGTCTCACCGCCTCCCACGCTCTTCCGCAGGGCGTCCATCAGATTGATAACCTGACCGCGCCGCGGAGCCTCCACCTCGTCCTTCGGAATCGGAGCATTCTTGACCTTGGCCTCCACCAGCTCTCGTACGGCGGCCTCATACTGATCCTTGAACTGACTCGGATCGAACTTCGAGGTCTTGCGTTTGATCAGCTCCATCGCCAGATCGAGCGAGTCTGTGTTAATCGCTACTTTCTTGATGTCATTGAAGTACTCGGCCGGATCACGAAGCTCCTCCTGGTACCGCATCGTGTAGCCCATCATTCCACCCAGCTGGTCGTCATCCGTCGCCGTAATGGCAAATACATGCTCGCGTCCGCCGAAGGCGATCTTTCCCAACGCAGCCTTCTTCGTCTTTTGCAGCGCGGCGCGTACTACCGCAAAGGCCTCGGCCTGCACATCGTCTTCCGGAACGATGAAGTACGGTTTTTCCATGTACTCCGGCCCAAGCTCGTCTACATTCACAAACTGCGCCACTTCAATGGCATGCTTGGAAGGGATGCGCAGCTCTTCCAACTCCTTCGGCTCAATCGTGACGTACTCACCCTTCCGGTACTCATAGCCCTTCACGATTTCATTCTTTTCAACTGCAGCAGCGGCCTCGCCGGGGTTCTCCTCAAGCGCGCTTGCCGCTACCTTCTGGTGACGAATTCTTTCCCCTGTCTTTCGGCTTATCTGGTGGAAGCGAATCTCGCTCTTCGCCTCCGTCGCTACAAACAGCTTCACGCCAAACGACACCAGCGAAATCTGTACCTGCCCAGACCAATAAGGACGTGCCATTGAGAACCTCGCATTTCGGCGGCAATCTCCCGCCGTTTCAGACAAATTCGCGGCGAAAACTCGCCTGTTACATCAGATTCCTCACAATACCTTGAAAGATGCCAAATTTCACCCCACATTTTGGGCTCTTTTTGAGCAAGCACCATACATGCGGTGGTCGCCAACAAACTCCCCGTTATACAGTGTTTGCGATGTAGCAACCCGAGCAGCGAGTTCAGCTCAGTATCCCGTTTGGCGTTCCTCATGCAAATCGAAGAGTTACCGGACCAGCATGGGAAAACCTCGCCTCTACCATGGCCCCGGCGGCTGCAAGGGTATTTCCCGTCCAACTCCCCGTGGTGATCCAATCACCCTTCTTCAGGCCTTCGGTACGGCTCGCTCCCTCGTTCGCCAGCCATGGCAGCAACCGTATCAGGTCTCCCGACGTGTTCGACCCTGTGCGTTCCACCCGGACTGTGCCATCCACGGCCAGCGACACCGACTCCTTCGTAAAGTCGATGCTCTCCCAGTCGGGCACTGGAGGACCATAAACAAATCCTCCATGCATCGCCATATCTGCCACGGAGGTCAGTTTTGTGGCCTGCTCCGGGTCAACCAGGGCGCTTTCAAGGATCTCGACTGCCGGGTGCATGCTCTCGATTGCGGCGATCACCTCCTCGCGCGAGTAGGGACGTTCTCGTGGAGGAAGATTTGCGCCCATTTTGAAAGCGATCTCCGCCTCGACTCCGCGATACCGATGCGTAATGCCTCGCAGTCTACATCCGCTGCACGTCATCCAGTCCGCTGGCATCGGTGCGAACGCGGGGGTAGCCTCCGGCGTAGGAGCCCCGATCTTCCATCCTCCAATCCGCTCATACGCCCACGACATCCTGTCCTGGATGAAGTAAGCCTCTTCCAGGCTGGTCGGGCATTGATTCTTCGGCAGGTCGGCGATAGGGGTACAGGTTCTGCGAGCATCCAGAAGCAGGCAGGATGCGCTGATAAGATCTTTCTCACGGGCGGCCGTTATCATGCCACACAGTTTGCTCCCTCTTCGCCTTACCGTGCAACTTTATGGATAATTTTGCAGGAGAAAACTCTACGCCATCCGTTACCTTTAGTAACCGGACTCAATCCAACTGTTAAGAGATTCCGCGCAGCCCAAACCTGTAGGGACTGCGCTGGGAAGGAAACTGTTATGCTGCTGCGCCGCTTCGAAAACCGTGACTCTGTTATCCGCTCCTCCGACATCACGCCCGAGGAGGCCTTCGAGCGCTATCGCAGGCAGCGCCGCTTTGTCATTGGAGGAGCCGCAACCCTTACTGCCGGGGCGCTTGCCGTCAGCCATATCCCCGGGCTCTTTCTCCCTTCGACCACCGTACACGCGCAGGCTCTCCCGGCTAGCTCCAGCAAATACACCACCTCCGAAAATCAGACCCCGTTTGCTAAAGCCACGCACTACAATAACTTCTACGAATTCGGCACCGATAAAAGCGACCCTGCCCAAAACGCCCATACTCTCAAAACCCGGCCCTGGACCGTCCAGGTCACCGGAATGGTCAAAAAGCCTCAGACAATCGATATCGACAGCATCCTCAAGTACCGGCCCACGGAGTCCCGCGTCTATCGCCATCGCTGTGTCGAGGCATGGTCGATGGTCATTCCCTGGGACGGCTACTCGCTCTCCGAGTTCATCAACTTCTGCGAGCCTCTTCCCAGCGCAAAGTACGTACAATTCGTCTCTCTGGTCGACAAAAAACAGATGCCCGATCTCCCCGGAGGCTACGACTGGCCCTATAGCGAGGGTTTGCGTCTGGACGAAGCCATGAATCCGCTCGCCCTGCTGACCTTCGGTTGCTACGGTCAGGTTCTTCCCAACCAGAATGGAGCACCCATCCGAGTCGTCATGCCTTGGAAGTATGGCTTCAAAAATGCCAAGTCCATCGTCCGCTTCCACTTCACCGACAAGCAGCCGAAGACCACCTGGAACGAGATCAACTCGCAGGAGTACGGTTTCTACTCCAACGTCAACCCGCAGGTCGACCACCCGCGATGGAGCCAGTCGCGCGAGCGCCGCATCGACAGCTCTGCCTTTCCCCGCACCATTCCAACGCAGATGTTCAACGGATACGCCGATCAGGTGGCAGGTCTCTACAATGGAATGAATCTCAAGCGGTATTACTGAACAACACGGTCAGCTCTCCGAATGTCCAAACGCATCATTCTGATTCTCAAAGCCATCGCGCACCTGCTGTGCATGGCGCCGTTTTTATGGCTGCTTCGCTTCTACACCTCTGGCGCGCTCGCGCTTGATCCCGACCCGGTCGCGTACATCACGCACTTTACAGGCGACTGGGCCCTCTGGATACTGCTTGCTTCGCTCACCATCACTCCTCTGCGCCGCCTCTCTCCGCGCATCGCATGGCTCATTCGTTTCCGTCGTCTCATCGGCCTTTATGCCTTCTTCTACGCTTCACTGCACTTGGCGACATATATCTTTCTCTTCTCCGGCTACGATCTGCCGACAGTCTTCACTGGAATCCGTGCGGGGCATCCGGGCATCGCCCTCGACGAGTGGAAGATGATCTGGCCCCACATCTGGGATGACGTCCTCAAGCGCCGTTTCATCCAGGTGGGCTTTCTTGCGTGGCTCATTCTTCTCGCGCTCGCCGTTACCTCGCCAGCCTTCATTCTGCGAGCTATGGGAGGAAAGAACTGGCAACGCCTCCACCGTCTTGTCTACGCCGCGGGAATCGCCGCGGTGATTCACTACTGGTGGCTCGTCAAGACGGGAGTCCGCACCCCCTGGAAGGTAACCGCTGTTCTTATCATTCTGCTGCTGGCACGGGTCGCATACGTCGCCGTCAAACAGTTCGGCAAATCCCGATCCGGGCTTCAGTTGACCAAAAACTGAACACGCTCATCGGCTTCGTCGTGCTCCGCTCATCATCTTCCAGAGCGCACGAATCCCCCATACCGCTAAAATCAGCAGCACTAGGAACGACACGAAGATCAGAGCAAGGTGGATCGCCACCGCCATCCGGCCATATTCTCAGCCTTCTGTCATCGGCACAAATATTTTAATCTGGGCCTGCCGGTTTCCCGGCCTAAAGCCTGTATTTACACCACAACTTTTATCCTGAACTGTATGTCTAAATCGAATGGAGGTTCTATGCGCGCACTCCTCGTTGCTCTTCTGGCTGTTGCCGTGATACCTCTCTGGGCCCAGGGTGATTCTTCGAAACCCACGCCAAAGCGATCCATATCCCACGCGAAGCCCAGCAAACCCAGAGCAGCGACATCGAAGCCTCCCGCGCTGACTCCTCTCTCCCAGCGCGAGCGCGCCATTCAGATTCTCAATCGCTTCACCTTCGGGCCTCGCCCAGGAGACGTCGAGAGTGTCCTCTCCACGGGGATCGACAAGTGGTTCGATCAGCAGCTGAACCCCGACAGCATCAACGACGACGTCCTCAACAAGCGCCTTGCCGATTACCCCACCCTCACCATGACGCCCGAGCAGGCTCTTACAGCCTTTCCCAGCCGGGGAACCATTCAGGCCATCGCAAACGAGAAGCTCCAGCCCCCCACAGACCCCAACCTCGCAGCCGTCTACGAGGTTCAGCTCGTGAAGCTCAACAAGCGTGAGGAGCGTAAGGAGGCGAACGCCGGCGGCAAGCCCGAAGAATCTTTGCCCACTGACGCCGAGCTCGCCGCGCAGAAAGAACGTGACCGTACAACCGCCGCGCGCATCTCCGGCGAGCTCTTCGCCCTTCCGCGAAACCAGCGCATGGCAGCGCTCATCAAGCTTCCTGTTGCCGACCGCATTGCCTTTACGACGTATGTCTCCGGCGAACAGCGTGGCCTTCTCATCTCTCAGTTCACGCCGCGCGAGCGTGAATTGTTCAACGCCATGGCGGCGAACGTAAACTCCTCCTACCAGATCGCCAGCGAGCTTTCTCAGGCGAAACTCCTCCGCGCCATCCTCTCCGAACGGCAGCTTCAGGAGGTGATGACCGACTTCTGGTTCAATCACTTCAACGTCTTCATCGGCAAAGACTCCGACCAGTGGTACACCACCAGTTACGAGCGCGACGTCATCCGGAAAAATTCTCTAGGCAAGTTCCGCGATCTGCTTCGGGCTACCGCGACCTCACCAGCCATGATGGTCTATCTCGACAACTGGCAGTCCATCGGCCCGAACTCCATCGCCAACGGCGTCAATCCCGAGCATCCTAAAGCTAAGAAAGGGAATCGCGGCCTCAACGAAAACTATGGCCGCGAGCTGATGGAGCTCCACACCGTAGGAGTCAACGGCGGCTATACGCAAGCCGACGTTACCGCGCTCTCCGCAGTCCTCACCGGCTGGACGGTCGATCGCCCCCAGGAGGCTGGCCCCTTCCTCTTCGAGCCCAGGCGTCATGAGCCAGGTCCAAAACAGTGGCTCGGCCACACCATCGATACCTCTTCTACGTCGACGCAACCCGATACTTCTTCCGGGATGAGTGAAGGCATCCAGGCGCTCACCATCCTCGCGTCAAGCCCGAAGACGGCGCACTTCATCAGTTACAAATTAGCCCAGCGCTTCGTCTCCGACGATCCACCGGAAGCCCTCGTCGATCGGATGGCCGCCACCTGGCTCTCCACCGATGGTGATATCAAGGCGATCCTCCGCACCATGGTGAGCTCTCCCGAGTTCAACTCGAAGCAGTACTTCCGCAGCAAAGTCAAAACCCCGCTTGAATTTATCTCCTCCGCCTTTCGGACCACTGCCACCGATCCAGCCAATCCGGGAGCTCTGGTCCAGACCCTCAAGACTATGGGGATGCCGCCTTACTACGCTCTCCCTCCCACCGGCTACTACATCACCGCCGATCGCTGGATGAACTCCTCTGCGCTCGTGGGTCGTCTAAACTTCGCCTACGCTCTAACCGAAGGCAAATTCGCCAACCAGAAGTTCGACTCCGAGCACGTCCTCGCGCTCGGTCTGATGAGTCAGCCTTCGATCGTGACAGCTTCCGCATCCTCGAGGCAGCCACAGGGCGTCTATCGCGAGACGGCCCTTACACAAACCTCATCCTCTTCCGCTCTCTCAGCGAATGGGCAAGACCTCGCCCTCCGCTTGCTCGAGTCTTCGCTGATCGGCGGTGAAGTCTCTCCAAAGACCAACGACCTCATTCATCAGCAGATCGCAAAGCTCGTCACAACTTCGTCTCCCCCCTCCGACACGCTGAATCTCCTCACCGCTCTCGTTATGGGGAGTCCTGAATTTCAGTTGCGCTGAAAAACGCCTACACTGTTTCGGAGGAGGTGGTCTATGGCATTGCAACATCACCCTTCCGAAAGCGGCGAGCATCTCAGTCGCGTACGCAGAATCTGCGCCGCTCTTCCCGCTGTCTCAGAGAGACTCTCTCATGGTGAGCCGACCTTCTTCGTCAACGACAGGGTCTTCACCATGTTCGCCAACAATCATCATCACGACGGCCACATCGCCGTCTGGATCCCCACTTCCCCCGGAGCCCAGCAAGCGCTCATCCGCAACTCCTCAAAGAAATACTTCAAGCCACCCTACGTCGGCGTGCGCGGCTGGGTTGGCATCGAGCTGGAAGAGGTCAGCGATGAAGAACTCGGCCTTCACATCCTGGAGGCGTGGCGGCTCATCGCTCCCCAGAAACTCCATTCTGTCCTGATCTCCTGAGCAAAAATGAAAAAGCCCATCGATCGTCGTCAGTTCGCTACCGGAATCGTTGCCACAGGACTCACCGCAAAGGCCATTGCTTCGTCACCCGTTGCCACTTCGCCCGAGCAGCTTCACCTCAAACCCAATGGCTGGATGCCGAACAACTCTCTTCCCGTGCTTCTGTACCGCAAAGCCGTCGGACCTGAACATGATCTCGCCGATGCGATGGAGAGCCTGTTTACCGCAAATGGATGGCCGCCACAATGGCGCAACGGTGTATTCGACTTTCATCACTATCACTCCACCGCGCACGAAGTCCTCGGCTTTGCCGCTGGCCATGCTGAGATCATGCTTGGCGGAGAGAAGGGGACCACAATCTCCGTTCACGCGGGCGATGTCGCCGTTTTACCTGCGGGAACAGGGCATTGCCGCATCTCTGCATCCGAAGACTTCCTCGTCATCGGAGCGTATCCTCCCAACGAACACTGGGATATCTGCCGCAACGCCGCCACGCCAGAGGTTCTCGAGCGTATGCGCCGAGTAGCCTTTCCCGCCTCCGATCCTGTCTCCGGCAAGCTCGGAGCACTGCCAAAGCTCTGGACCGCCTGAAGAGTCTCAAGTCATTAAAAAGAGCAGGCAAAGCAGCCCTCTTTACCCGCATCTCATCTCACGGACGGAACGGAAAACACCATGCCCAGTGAGAAGAAAGATGCTGTACCCGAGCAGCATCATAAAGACCACTTTGCTACCTTTGCCAATACTTGTAGCTCTTATCTTGGCTCTCGCTGGGCCTTTGCGGCAGCCGCTGGCGTCATCCTCGTATGGGCCATCACGGGCCCGCTCTATCACTACTCCGACACCTGGCAGCTCGTCATCAATACCGGTACAACCATCGTCACGTTTCTGATGGTCTTTCTGATTCAGAACACGCAAAACCGTGATGCACGAGCCATCAATCTCAAGCTCGACGAGCTCATCGACTCCATTAAATCGGCCAAAAACGAGATGATTGACATCGAGCATCTCTCCGACGCCGAGCTCGATATCCTTGCTCATCGCTATCAAGCCGTGCGCAATGCCGCCACCATAGAGCATGGCACGGTTAAAATTCAAAGTGTCGATTAGTCTCTGACTAAGCCCAGCTGCTCTGTTCAAACGTATACGGCGAGCGCTGCGGCCGGGACAGCATCGAGTTTGCTACCTCATCGTTCCGGAACTGCTCACGCTCCGGGTCCCAATGCAGATGCCTTCCTGTCTTCATCGCAATATGGTGCAGCAGGCACGTGGAGCAGGCTCTGTGCCCAATCTCTACCGGCGCCGTCGGCTGCTTCCGCGTCTTGATGCACTCCAGCCAGTTCGCATGTTGTTCGTTCGCCGTGTACAGATGAATCTCATCCGGACCGATCACCGAGTCCAGAATCTTCGGATCGCTCGCCATCAATGGTTCAATCTTCGTCACCTGCCCCGCGCCGGCCGTCGGTGTCGTCATCTCATCGCGAGTCACGAAGATCCATCCCTTCGTTCCATACCACTTGATTCCGTTGGGAAAATCTCCGGAGATGTCCATCGTCATCCCGTTCGCATATCTTGCATGCGTCAGGAACTTTCCGTGGACATCCCACAGCCCGCTCTTGGGAAACTCCGCCGTGCCCCAGATCTCTACCGGACCCGTGTACTCCGTATTCATTCCCCAGTGCGCCGTGTCTACATGGTGCGCGCCCCAGCCTGTAATCATGCCTGCGCCAAACTGTTCCATTCGCAGCCATCCCGGCCTGTCGAAACCCTTTTGCGGCATCACTCGATCGACGGTATAAGAAACCTCCGGCGTCGATCCCAGCCAGGCATCGTAGCTGAATCCCTTCGGCACCGGCATCGTGGCAGCATCTCCACCCGCCGGGTCCCCCGGCAAGCCCACCTCGACATGCTTCACCTCACCGATGCGCCCATTCCGGACCAGTTCGCACGCTCGATGAAACTGCTTCCACGATCTTTGCTGACTGCCAATCTGCAGAATCCTCCCCGACGCCTGCACCGCATTGCTCAGATAGCGCCCCTCCGCAATCGTCAGCGAAGCTGGTTTCTGCAAATAGACATCCTTGCCCGCTCTTACCGCGGCTGCGGCGATAATCGCGTGCTGATGGTCCGGCGTCGAGATCACAACAGCGTCGATCTCCTTGTTAGCCAGCAGGACATGGTAGTCGTGATACACCTGTACCGCGTCGTAGGGCTTTCCCAGCTTCTTCGCGTAGGCTTCATTGACGAACTGCCTTCCCAGCTCCGCGCGAGTCTCGTCCAGATCGCATACCGCAATCACGCGAGCGCCATCGTACTTGAAGATCGCCGGCAGATCGTGCCCGCGCGAGATCCTCCCTACGCCAATCGCGCCCACGTTAATCCGTTCGCTCGGCGCCATCTGCCCAAACACAGTCGCAGGAACAATCGTGGGGAATCCCACCGCTGCCGAAGCTCCAGCCGCTGTCTTCAAAAAAGCTCGTCGTGTCACACCCGTCATATCCGGTCTTCCTCGCCGAACAAGATTCTACGTCAGTTAAGACTGCCAACGAATCCTAACTCTTTAACGTTGCATGTTGAGCCTTCATCTGGGCTCGCACCACCAGCTCAGCAGCCAGCAGGCACTGCGTCTGGTCCTGGGCCGTATGGGTACGGTTTACAACATCTGCAACAAACTGAGGTCCGAAGGGAAGCGGTACATTATTGCAATCGATAACCCGTGCCTGATCCTTATCCACGATAAAAAGATTATTCCCTTGCTTGCTGCGCGTCACATCGATGTACTTCCGTACCTCGATGTAGCCCTCCGTGCCCAGCAGAAACAGTCGTCCGTCTCCCCATGTCCCCAGTCCATCCGGCGTAAACCAGTCCAGCCGTACATAGCCGAACCCACGGTCTCCGCGCAGCATCATATCGCCAAAGTCCTGGAACTTCGGCCGCTGCGGATGATTTACGTTTGCCACCTGCGAAGCCACCACCTCCGCCTGCGTCGACCCCGTGTAGTAAAGGAACTGGTCCACCTGGTGCGATCCGATGTCGGTCAGAATGCCGCCATACCGGCTCGCGTCCCAGAACCAATCCGGCCTTCCTCCAGCGCCGCCCGCGTACGGATCGACGCCATGCTGCACAATCTGGTGCGGAGCAATATTGATCGTCTGGATCACTCTTCCAATCGCCCCAGCCTTCACCAGTTCGCCCGCTTTGACGGCGGCCTTCACCTCAAAACGTTCGCTGTAGAGAATCGCATAGATTCTCTTCGTCTCTGCAATCGTCTTGCGAATCTCATCGATCTGCTCGAGCGAGGTCGCTCCCGGCTTATCGCTCAGATAGTCCTTACCTCGCTTCATCGCCCGGATTCCCAGCGGAGCGCGCTGATCGGGAATCGTCGAACTCAACACCAGTTGAATCGACGAGTCATTCAGAATCTCATCCTCCGACTTCACCACCTTCACGTCGGGAAACCTCTTCTGGAAGCTCGCAATCTTATCCGGCTCAGCGCCATAGGCCGCCACCAGCACGCCGCCTCCGCGCTGAATCGCACCCACCATCCCATAGATGTGGTCATGGCTCATGCCACAGACGGCAAACTTGATGGAGTGCTTCGGCTTCGCATCCGCATCCTGTCCGGGCTCGGCAATCTCATGCACAACGTGCGATGGGTCGATGGTGCTCATCTCCGCCAGTGCCGGAACCCCTGCCATCAATCCCGCCGAACCCACCGCCCGCAGAAACTCCCGTCGGCCAAACATCTCTGATCCCATTTTGCGCTCCTCTGGAAGCCAATTTCGCTGCACCCCGAACTATATCAACCCGAGGCGATCTTTGGCATCGATTTCCAGAGAATCATTCCGACACGGCCTCTACCAGCTCCGGGATCTCTTCTGCTTTCACGTTCTTTTCGAGCGAAAGCGGAAGTTTCAGCGCCGACACAACCTGCAGGGCATGAAGCATGCAAAGCACGGCAAACGCTTCGGTAAATGCCCTTGAAGACGTTCCTGGAAGCATATCGCCGGTTGCCCGGAGTCTCCAGGCAAGAAACGTCGCGCACACCGTAGTCATCGTCGGTCCGCCAAGTCGCTGGACGATATTCAGCGAGGTTGCCGCCATCGGTAGATCACGTTTCGGTACTGCGGCATATGCCGCCGAGATAGAAGGAATCCCGATCGCCCCCATCCCCATTCCCCGGAAAAAGAGCGCGGCAGCCAGCACAGGAAGTACCAGGCCATGCTCCGCCAGGTAGAGAAAGGGAAGGGTACCCGCGAAAGCCAGAAGGGCTCCTCCCGTAGAGACTCTTCGAATGCCGAACCTCTGCGTCAGTGCACCCATCGACGGATACGAGCAAAGCATCCCCAATCCCAGAGGAGCCAGCATCCATCCCGCTGCCGCCGGAGACCGGCCACAAGCCCGGATCAGAAAGAACGGAATCAGCATCTGTGCTGAAAACGAAATTCCATTCGAAAGAAACTGCGTTATCGTCGATGCCCGAAAGACCTTCCCTTTGAACAGCCGCAGATCGATCAGAGCGCGATCGCCCATTGCCCTCGATACCCTTACGAAGACCGCAAACAAAGCAATGGCAATCAGGAACAGGACGATTCCCTCACGCTCTGCGATGTGGTCCGCCCCATACAGAAACAGAACCAGCCCCGGAGAGAGCAGAGCCAATCCCCGAACATCAAGATCGCGCGGCGTCCTCTCTTCGCGGTCATCCGGCAGAAACAGAACAGCCAGCACAATCGCCAGCAGCCCAACCGGAAGGTTGACGAAGAACAGCCAGCGCCATGAAGCGTACCGCAGAATCGCTCCCGCGATCACCGGCCCAAGAAGGGGTCCGAGCAGCACTGGCAGAGCCGCATAACCCATCACCCGCGCCAAATGCCTACCCGCGGCGCGCGCCAACATCATCTGCGCCATCGGGGCCATCAGGCCTCCGCTCATTCCCTGCAGCACACGAAATGCGATCAGCGAATGCGCCGACCAGGCCATCCCGCACAGCACCGACGAGAGCGTGAACGCCGAAAAACACCACAGGTAAAGCCGCCGCGCTCCAATGCGATCTACCAGCCAGCCGTTCAACGGAAGCATCAGGGCCAGCGCCAGAAGATAGCCGCTCGTCACCCACTGAATCACGGTCAGACTGCTGCGCAGCTCCGCAGCCAGACTCGACAGCGATACATTCACCACCGTCGCGTCCAGCTGCGAAAGAAACGAGCCTAGAATTGCGACCGAGGCTATCTTCCAGATCGCCGGGTCCAGGCGCTCTCGGTTTGAGGTGTTCTCAGCCAATGGCCGCCAACACCTCATCGCTCTTTCTTACCCTGGCAAGGCGCGGAAAGATCTTCGTGAACGCAAAACGATGGGCATCTGCGTCCAGGCTCGTGCAGGCGTCCTCAACAATCACGAACGCGAAGCCAAGCCCGGTGCCCTGGCGAGCCGTCGATTCAACGCCGATGTTCGTCGCAATGCCTCCCAGCACCACAGTCTCGACTCCGCGTTTCCTCAGCTCTTCCTCCAGTTCCGTCCCCGCAAACGCACCCCAGTGCCTCTTGGTGATCAGCAGATCCCCATCCTGAAATCCGGCCTCAGGAACAAGCTCCGACGCAATCGCCGGCGGCGGTGGAGCACTCGGATCAAGCATCATCTCATCGGCCGGAAGCTGCCGGAAGTTGCTTATATCTACGCGCACATACACCACCGTGGCGCCCTTCGCGCGGAAACCCTCCGCCAGCCTGCGCGATCTCTCCACCACCTCGCCAGCCGGATAGGGTGCCGTTGGTCTGGCAACGACCCCATGCTGCAGGTCAATCAGGACCAAAGCTGTTGTCTTCGGATTCAATTGCAATGAGCTCAAATCTTCCTCCCTTTAAAATCGAGGGTTCCCTCGATTTCCATAAGAGTAGAATATGAGGATGCCCTCGGTTTCGTCAAATGCCGTTCGCCGCGAGCCTCAGCAGGAGCGCTCCACGCGCCGCCTCGCCAGCTTCCTCCAGGCCGCCGAAGATCTCTTCGTCGAAGTAGGCTTCGAGGCCGCCACCATGACCGCCATCGCCGAGCGCACCGGAGCCTCCATCGGAACCCTCTACCATTACTTTCCCGATAAGGCCTCTATCGCCTCAGCTCTCGTCAGCCAATATGCCCGGCAGATCGAAGCCCACTGGCAGCCCCTCATAGAGCAGGCCCACACTCTCACTCATCAGCGCTTCGCCGAGCTCTTCATCCAGTGCATCACCGACTTCGTCAACGAGCATCCCGCCTACCTCAGTCTGCAAAGCGCTCCCATCCGTTTTCGCCGCGACCCTGCTGCCCGCAAGGCCTTGCGTGTAGCGGTCGCTGGAGCCTTTCGCGCTAAAAATCCATCCCTCTCCAGTGAGAAGGCTCTCCTCGCAGCGAACGTAGCCCTCCAGATTGTCAAAGGACTCACCGCGCTCTATCCCAATGCCGGCCCAAAAGAAAAGCCTCTCGTCGTAGCCGAGTTCAAGCAGGTCCTCACCCTATACCTGGGAACCGTCCTGGCCTGAGATTACCTCCGGACCGCTCTGCCTTTACGGAAACAACCGGCTCTTCACCCACTCCTGCCCCACGCGCACAAACTCGAACCTGTCGTGCAGCCGGTGCTCCCCGTTCACCCAGAGCTCCATCCGCTCTGGCAGAACAGCGTATCCCCTCCAGCGCGCAGGGCGGGGAACTTCTCCCGGATAGCTCGCAGCAAACTCCCCCACCATCTCCTCCAGCCTCTGCCTGCTTTCAAGCGGCCGGCTCTGCAGCGATACCGCCGAACCAAGTTGGCTCTCGCGAGCCCGACTGTGAAAGTAAGCGTCCGCATCCGCCGCTGGCAGCTCGATCACTGTCCCCTCCACTCTCACCTGTCTCCCCAGGCTCTTCCAGTGAAAGCACAGCGCCGCCCTCGGGTTTGCCTCGAGCTCCCGGCCCTTTCTGCTCTCAGCATTCGTATAGAAGCAGAAGCCGCGCTCATCTGCCTGCTTTACAAGCACCATCCGCACGCTCGGCGCGCCCTGTGCAGTCGCTGTTGCCAGCGCAGCCGCATTGGCATCGTTCAACTCGCTCGCCTCCGCCTCGCGCATCCACTCGCGAAACACCGCTACCGGATCCGTTGCAGCTTCCAGCTCTCGAACATCCATGGCTCCAGTCTACTCAGCCCGCAGCGCCTCCATCGGATCGACCGAGGCTGCCCTCCGCGCCGGAATCGCACTCGCTGCCAGAGCCGCTCCTCCCAGCACAACAGCAACGGCAATCAGAGTCGATCCATCCCACGCGCTCACCCCAAACAGCAGCCCGCGCATCATCGTCGCCGCTACCACCGAACACGCCAGTCCCGCGGCAATGCCCATCACCGTCAGCCAACCAGCCTCGCGCATCACCATCTTCATCACCCTGCCGCGCCCCGCGCCCAGGGCCATCCGCACGCCAATCTCCCTCGTCCTCTGGCTCACCGAATACGCAATCACGCCATACAATCCCACCACTCCCAGCAGTAGTGCTGTAGCCGCAAATCCTCCTACCAGCCACGCTGAGCCTCTGTGAATCGTCGCCGAGGGCGAGTCATGAATCTTCCCGCTCATCGTCGACTCCGCATACACCGCAATC
>Ga0193742_1000633_pt1 | contig 23025 bp, 24 predicted proteins | sample L2c1metaG_FD_165511 | JGI IMG/M metagenome (GOLD analysis project Ga0193742, IMG submission 165511) | Soil microbial communities from a riparian zone of the East river system, Colorado, United States - L2c1 | ecosystem: Environmental > Terrestrial > Soil > Riparian zone | place: USA: East River... | reverse complement strand
TTTGGTATATAGACATGCATCCCACTTTAGCAGGGCTTTATCCTTTTCTTTTAGGATCCCCTGCTAGGTGCGCTTTCCTGTCGTATTTTACGTTTATATATATGTTTAGGATCCCCTGCTAGATCTCAACTAAGTCGTCTGCAGTTGCCCTAACATATACAGCCATTATTGATCGCACAGGAGAGTGGCAGGACATGATGTATGCATGAGATGATTGAGTTCCTGATTCACCAGATTATGGGACTCGAGACGCATACGTGTCTCGAGGCCCCAGTATTTTATATATATATTTACTTTACATATGATCATGATGCAGGACCACCCCCTTCTCGCTTGCAAACATGAGGTGGTTTATTTATATATTTGTGGAGTATTAAATATAATTAGTTCTACATGTTAAATAAGTTGGTTTGGTGCAGTAATGGATGGTGTTCGAAATCCTCACTTGTGCTTGAGTAATTATTTAAACAGATCTAGAGATTGAATATATATTAATATTGAAAATAATTGAATATTTGAATGCATAATTGATCAGATTAACAGTTGAATATAATCATTTTCTTCTTTTTATTTTCAAACGGGTGAATTTCATTCGACTTGCAGGTGAAATGAATTCAACAGGTGTGGCCTTGGGAAATTCACCTGACAAGGTTTCACTGGGTATTCATCAGAATACCAGGTGAATGGGGAAGTTCCCCAGATATGTTGGGGTTATTCACCCAAAGTGGGGTCCATAGTGATTACACTGAGACATTCGCTGCAGCTGCGAAGATGCCAACTGTCTGAGTTGTCCTAGCCAACGCAGCCCACCAAGACTAGAAGATTGAGTATGTAGATGTTAAGAGCACCTACTTAAATGCACCATTGAAAGAAACAATCTATATGAAGCCGCCAAGGGGAGTGTTGAAACTGGGACAGGAAGGGAAGGTCTTGAGGTTGAAGAAGGGATTGTATGGTTTGAAGCAAGCAGGGAGAGGTTGATACCTCAAAATGAGTAGAGTGTTCTTGAAGGAACTAGGGTTTACGAGATCAGCAATTGACCATTTGGTTTTCTACCAACGAAAAGGGGACTAACATACAATAGTTGCTGTGGCGACAGATGACATGGCTCTCACCTCAAAAAGGAGAATCAATGCTGAAAATTTCAAGTTAGAGATTGAAAAACACTGGTAAATAACCGACCACGGACCTATTGACTGGTTTCTGGGGTTCCAAATAAAATGGACAAAAGGCTAAAACAATATTAATACACCAGCAATGCCCATTGACAGCAAACCAATTGGCTCGTATGCAAAACATGCCATACAGTGAAGCCATAGGCAGTGTCTTGTGGCTGGTTGTCATCTCCAGGCCAGATGCAGTGTATGCAGTCAGGACCCTGTCGCAGTTCATTCAGAACCCGGGCCTGGCACATAGGGAAGCCTTGAAACATGTCATTAGTTATCTGGGGATCACAAAGAATCTATGGCTTACCTTTGGAGGCAACATTGAGACAATGGTTAAAGGGTATTTTGATTCTGACTGGGCTAGTCAGCAACATCGGAATTTAATCTTGGGTTTTTTACTCCATTTCAGTCATGGCGTCATGTCATGGAGCTTGAAGAAACAAAATGTTATTGCTTTATCAAGTACGGAGACTGAATACATTGCACAAACCCATGTGGTGAAGGAAGCTGTTGGCTATGAAATTTTGTCAGTGAAGTGCAAGGGAAGAAAGAAAAAGGGATCACCTTATTGTGTGATAATGAAGGCACGATCATGTTAGCCAAGGACAACAAATTCCATTTGAAAACAAAGCACATTGATCTGCATTATCACTTTATCCATGAGGCAGTTGAGGAAGGGAAGATTGACATGAAATACGTACCAACAAGTGACAATGTGGCTGATATCTTCACCAAGCCATTGGCGAAACCAAAATTCATCCAATTTGTTGAAACACTGGGGTTGAGGGTGTTAGAGAAAGAGTAAACCCAGTTTTGGACTCTTATAAACAATCCGATAACGACAATCACATGCAGCTGGTCACCTGACAAATGTGACCACGTTTAGATCAACAAACTTGAGGGGGAGTGTTGAGTATATACAAGTTTAGCTTGTTTATATTCTCTTTATATCTTTTATCTCTTTTGTTTATCTGTTTTTGATTTGGTTATGTAATCATGTTGTCAAAACCATCATGTATTTTATTTAGGAGTCTCAACTTTCTATTTGAAGTTGAGACAATCCTGTTCTAGCTGCAAAATCATTCTAATAAGTTATAGCATGGGTCCCTATCTCTGTAGAGCTACAGAGATAGGGACCCATGCTATAACTTACTATACTTGCTATAACTCACTATGTCAAAAATGAGAGTTTGCTGATGTTTAAAGCTTCAAGCACATGTACATATGTAGGGGGCACAAAATCACACAGTTATGTCAAGTTGTTCACCACTGAATCACCAGTCCAGTATTTCTGTTTTGTTTCCTGAACAACATGTCCAACATTATTGATCAAGCCATGCACTGCAATCGCCCACTACCACAAGTTAATGTTCTTGCATTTTGTGGTGTATTCTTTGGGTTGCCCTTCGCACAATCAGATTGATACCAGTGGTTCAACACATTTGCTGATTGGGAAAAGTTTCAGGTGGAGGAATACAAAATTCATTGGGTGCTGAGAGGTCTGCCTGCCTGTTTTTGAGTGACTGAAAGTGTTCCACATCCTGTGGAGAAAGCTTGAGAATGGTGTGGCAAATTGTTTTCAAGGTGGAAGCAATATCAATGCAAATTTGTGTGATTAGCATGGCAAAAAAAAAAAAATTGGCAATATTCAAACCCACAAGCTCCTTGAGGAAATCGAACCACACTAACCATTTTGCCACCAAAGAATTTATGTCCGAATTATGATCTGAGGTCATATCAAGTAAATAATATTGTCCGGAAACCAGATCCGGCATATGAGCCTCCAAGGCCTCTTTTTGTCCGGATTCTCCCCCGGCCCAAAGGCCAAAATTTCAAAAAAAAAAGTCCGGAATCGGATCGGGGCTCTCATGACATAGACCGCGGTCCTCGTAGGCCCTTGTTAATTTACATACATTTATGATTGTATAATTCGTATTACATATCTATCAGGGGTTGGATAACTGCCAAGACCCTATAATTGCTATATTTGGTAGTATTCCTGGGAATACATCCATTCTTGGACTCTGAAATGCTACAGCGGCATATTATCATTTTATGATCATATATAGGATTTCTGAAAATATCAGCTGAGCAACGAGAATTTAATCAAAAAAAGAAATATACAGTCGGACCCCTCTTAACCAGGCCCATAACCCATAACTTTTGGGGGCTACCAAATCGTCATTTTGCCAAAGGTTGCTTCATAACCTCCGGTAAGTAACCCAGGCGTCCACCGAGGTGTAGAGAATTCCAGGTGAACGGTAAAGGGATGATTAGAATTTTGAATAATGATGTTATGGAGGAGCTTAATACCATATTTACATTGCCACCAGAATTCTCCATTTATCCATCGCTATTCCATACATTGTGTGCACAACACGTGACCTACGTAACCTCATTTGTGTGAATTTCGGTTATCTGTCCCACACCCATGTTCGACGCTGCTCGTCGGTGCTTTCCTCTGAGATGAGCGACGAAAAGCTTGGTGAACGACTAGCTACTCTGGCTCGTAGTACTTGGTCCCAAGCCCTAAATAGTTTCGGTCGTCTAACTCAGAAACTTGACACTAATCAAATTCCAACAGAATGCTGCGTTTCATTCGCTCAGAGTGTGCTAATCGGCCTCTTTAGAACACTGTCACGCGGTGGGAAGCAGTAAATATTTTCCAAAACCCAAGTCGGTGCTCAACAATTGAGCGCACCTCCTGATAGCTCCTGATTTGCGTTATGCTGCTCTGGAAATCATGCATAAATATTTTTTTTTTTTTGGTTTTGATTGCAAACCTTGTTGCATTCTTCCACTGCTATGACCTCCCCAGCATCGCCCACTGATCCTGTTTCGCAAGGGGGGGTGGATGAAAAACTGGAACATTCTCAGTCAGATGATTCTGAAATCCCGTTAGCGAAGGACTTTGGATTCATACCCATTCCACGACACCTACGATATGATCCTACGAAACCTTTTCACTTTGGACTTTTGCTAAACATTGCATTCGGATTTGCTAGCATGTTTAGTGAGTAATTTCCCTTTATTCGGCGTTTGACTGCTCAAGGCATAACAACCTTGACTATAGTTGTTGCGAATCTCTACTACTGCCAGCCCTTGCTCAGTAAGCTTTGCTTTCTCTGACGTTCAAGGATAGAGCTGAAATTTTACCAGTCCAGCTATCGATAGCGTTCAAAGTGTCATTTAGTGAGGTTTCACGGTGAGTGGATCTTCGTAGACTCGGGGTTTATCATTTGATTTCAAACCTATTTGTGTCCAGAATTCCTATTCTTGTACAATCTGGGCAAGTTTACCGGTTTGAAGCTTAGTTTTGACTGCGTCATTAACTTGAGAAAACAGTTACGCCGCAGGCTTACTCCTGATATCCCCTCTCGGAGATCTTATGCGCCGTCGTCAGTTGATTCTTTGCGTTGTGGCGATATCCACAGGCTTGACCGTAGGACTGGCCGTAACAAGCAGTCTTGTCGTCTTTGAAACTCTTTCATTTCTTGTAGGAGTGGTCACCGTCACTCCACAAATTCTTATCCCACTTGCTGCCGATCTGGCACCAGAGAAACGGCGTGCTTCTGCCATTTCCGTCGTCATCTCGGGACTGCTTTTCGGTATCCTGATAGCTCGAGTTATGGCTGGAATCATTGCACAATTCACGTCGTGGCGTGTGGTTTATTATTTTGCCATCGGAGTGCAGGCTCTTGTACTGGTAGGGAGCTATCTGATGCTTCCAGATTATCCATCAAAAAACAAAGATTTGACCTACTGGCATATTCTTTGGACAATGGGCAAGCTTGCCGTCACAGAACCGATTCTGATACAGGCGTGTCTCATCACTATGGCTTCAAGTGCCGCCTTCAGTAGTTTCTGGGTTACGCTGACGTTCCTTCTTGGTGGACCGCCCTTCCATTATTCCACGTGGGTACTTTCTGCTGGATAACGCTGGTGATACCTTACGATGTATTTTAGATTGGTGATCGGTCTTTTCGGTTTAATTGGGATGGCTAGTGTAGCAGCGGGGCCGTTCGTGGGGCGTGGTGTTGACAAGCTCGTCCCATGGTACGCGACGCTATTCGCGATGGTCATGGGCCTCCTCTTCCAAGCCATACAAACTGGTGCTGGCGGCATCCATGTTGCTGCTGTTGTAATTGCCACTATAGGCTTTGATGTGTTTCTTCAGATGATTCAAGTATCACTCACAGTAGCCATCTATGGGTAAGGCCACGTCATTTTTGTTTGGTTAGGCTCTGTTAACTTACGGGCGTCACCTTTGCCAGAATTTCAATATCTGCTCGTTCGAGAATCAACGCAGTCTCCATCATATCGGTGAGCAGTGTTATAACTTCTCGATTTATACTTTACTGAACTGAACGCTTAATTTTTTTCCTCTGTCAGTTTTTTCTTGGTCAAGTGATCGGAACATCTGTCGGCACCCAAGTTTTTGTCAAATTTGGTTGGCGTGCAGCTGCAACGCTCAACATGGCATTTTACGCGTTTCAGCTTTTCGTTTTGTTGCTCCGTGGACCACATTGTAAACAGTACACATGGTTTGGATATGAGGGGGGATTGGAAGCTCGTAAAAATGTGGTAGGCGAACGAAAACGCCTGGAAGAACAGAAAGCGCTAGACTCCTCTCTACCTCCTGAGAAGATCGACAAGGAGGATATGGATGAAGATGTTTCCAGAACTCCAGGTGATGCGGTAAAAGGGGTTTGAAACATTCAGTAAGTGGGACGATGAAAAGAGAGGAAATGCGGGGTCACAGAAATTTTTACAATTGCTGGCATTTGTTGGTCGATTATTCTTAGACTTATATAAATAAGGAATGGCCTTGATACATGTTGGCCAACCCAGCTAACCTCAGTCTGGCCTATAACCTATGGTCCCGACTGCTTCAAATAATTTGATGCAGATCTATGTACTCCAAATGTACTGGGTACTTACATAACGTCGCGTGAAGGAAAGTGACAGAACTAACTCAAGATATCCAGCCTCTCCGTGGAAGATTGTGCAGAGGCTTTGGCAGTACGAAGATCCTTCAGGTCGGGTTCATGTCAGACCACTTCGCCAAGACCAGGTTCGCGCCCTACACGCTCAAGAGCTTCTTTCGTTTGGCCTTCGTCCGGAACAGCCATGTAGACCTTTTCGCGACATAAGGATCTGACGACGTTAACTGCACTGAATGGCACAAATTTCAGCCCGCAGTCTCAGTAAATGCTGCAAACTTGCGAAACCGATGCTACTGCTACTCAATTCAGTCAGTGCGGTTCACTTTCAGAATGGTTGCGGACCTCGACCCTGTAACGATAACAACCTTTCCTTTGAAGACTGGGAAGGTCATTTGTACTCCGATGTGTATCGCTAAACCAGGGTTCGAAAAGGCTCGTCGGTATTTAAATCGATCTGGTTACCACTGGCAATACTCAACGTGCAACTAAACACCATCATATCCATCTTCTTTATCGTATCTTCTGCTCCACCAGATGCCCTCTCCCACCTCACCTCCCACCTTTCTCAACAATATCGACCCGATTCATCTTCAGATTGCTTTGCGCCTCTACACACCTCGTTTGTCTCGTCCGATAGCCTCAAACGACAAAGAGTCAGGTCAATCAATACAACTGAATTCTGTCTTTCTGATGTTAAATAACAGTTGTCCAGCCGAACATCCAAATTGAGAATGTCAAAGTCGGAAACTCGATCCACGAATGTCACAGCTTTATCACAGATTCGCTTCAAAAGGTCAATATGGAGGGGAGGTACGCGAGTCGTCCATGTACTGACGAAATCGAAATCACGAAGAGAAACGGAAGGAATATACTCGACAAGCTGCCCATTAACCATAATCCCATCTCCCCGCTGAATGCAAACATGGCAGTTGTAAAGCAGGGGCAACCAAGCCCCTTGTACGTCCTTCAATTGTTCATATCTCTGCCTCTCTGCCTCGTACGCCGTCTGATATTGGCGTTCAAGTAACGCCTTAAATTCTCCATTGGAGGTGTCATTTTCTAATTGGTGAGGTTCACCACGCCTTTGTTTTCAACGTCATTTGAGCCTGCTTATACAGTTTGACCTTCTCGAAATGCCACTCCCCCTTCATGCAGATCGAAATGTTCGTCTACTCATGTCCTAGTCCTTTTCAGCAGGAGCTAAAGGAGCTACCGACGACCTCCAAAGATTTCTTCCCTCCACGTCGTCTTGATACCGACCTTCCATATTGCGTTCACCGTCCCTAGAAGAAAAAACTTATCATCTCCGTTTTCATGTTGGATCAGTATTGTATAGTCACTCGTGAGTACTCAACTACCTATAAGCAGTCCTGTTTCTCGCTCATTGATCATGTAGGCTTTGCGCGGCTTTTCTTATACAGCATTCGAATCATGCGAATTTGGTGTTCCACCACTTGCCACGCCCCCGACTTCCCCAGCTCTCCATTGTATAGTTACAAATTAATTGTTTATGAGGTCTTGGGCCATATATAATATTAGCCAGAACAAGCGCTCCTCCATTGTGAAAAACTGATGTGCAAAGTAAGTTCTCATCATCGTTTGATATCAAAAATCATCTGACAAGCATGAAATAGATATACATACAGCACCAGCCGATAATCTGGACGGTCCGAGTAAAGGTCCGTTCCTCTCTGACATTCTAAGCCCAGATACACCTGTCTCTGGATCCTAATCGATATACTTCCTGGAAAGGACGTTGTTGTTTTACTGATAGCACTTAGATGTATTCGTCGGATACACCAACGTGACTTCACAGGCATTATTTAATAACACTTCTGCAATACGAACAGGCTTGCGAAGGAGAAAGCGAACAGTTTACACCGGTCATGAGTATTATACATAGACAATCACGGAAATCAATGAATATCATAGAGGTGACAGCAAGTACGATAGAGGGGGATTATACGAAACAGCAAAATCCGAATGTGCATCATGCCAGTAATTTGAACAAAGCATATCGTGATAGATCGTATCCATGGAGCAGCAGCTCTCCAAAAGTTATTCGAATGGATGGAAGAAATTCTAAGAAAGGAATAGAATGAGGCAATTTTCATCCCTGAGCCAGAAAATACTTACCAAGGTTAACCGCGGCTGAAAATTTGTGGCGGTGTGGAAACATAAGTCATCAAGCACCAATATGAACGAACATGATCCAGCGTTCCAAAGGCACACGGTTTTTCCTCATCGTCCGAATAGCCAGGCTGAGCGCCTCCGCCGAATCTCTGAAGTCTGCCTTATTTCCCGGTTTGCGGAACATGTACTCATAAAATGCCTTTGAAATAGTTGGCCCATCTCGGTCTTCCATTGCCCACAAAGTCCCTACCACGCTTCGAAATCCACAAAACTGCAAAGCAGCTGCCAGGTGAATGGTCTCGTCCGGTGTGCTGGCACCTCCTGCCGCACTGTGACATGCAGATAGGAATGCCAATTCTGCATTTGGAAGTCTAGCCTGTATCAAGTCGAGTAAAGTGAGGCGGCTGCTGCCATGAAGCTGGAATGATGCATGAAATGGTTGGCCATTGTCTCCCAGATGGCCATGACAAGCAAAGTGAGTCCAGGAGTGTTGCTGAAGACCATGAAGGACTGCTTCGCGACTCGCATCAGCACCGGCTACGACCGTGACACCCACACCAAAATCACCGAGAAGTTGTCCAACATTATCAATTTCATCTCGGACATTTGCCAGTCCGTCACCAGGTTGACCCATAAAAAGTAGCTTGGGGACAATGGATTGGACAATCATGTTAGATCTCGCAGTGATTAGTGAAGATACAGTTGGTATATAAGAAGATGTGTAGATGTCGGGGAGATTCTTTTGGTTGGGCTGGTATAGACCTGCAGCATGGAGGGGTAGAGCACACAATTCGGATGTTGGGCACCACCAGATACGACTCTTCTGCGGTACTGCCAACCGAGTCAGGCAATCATGTACAGGAGAAACAATATTATTCCACAGATCGCGCAGGATTGGAAGAATAAGTTTCGAGGGGTTCGTCACAGAACCAGGATCTCGTGCAAGAATAAGTGCTTCACCTAGATCCGTAAGATGCTCAGGCGTTACATTAGGAAGTGTGACAAGAATTGGGGGGCTGTCGATGTGAAGGATTATGGCATCAGAGCGGTATTTACTGATGTTGATGAGGATGATGGGCCCTTCTGCAGCAGCCGTTTGAAGGGTGGTGAATGGAATAGCTTGTAAGAAGTTGCTAAAACCCTCAATTGTCCGAATTTGTTCAACCAGTTTCTCCCACTCTTCTGAAAGGATACGATATCTCTGCATTCGAGCCTCCAAATGAGCTAATGACGTGGGGTTCTCACTGGGATGAGATTCCGACGACAACGCAAGATGTTCAAGTTGGCCACCTAATGTCTGAAGGTTATCTGCGAGCTGTCTATTAACTTGGCGAAGCTGGTCAAGTGGATATCTATAGCCTGCCATCTTTGACCACAGTATGGCTCTGCCCAGGTCAAGTAATTCAACTGCTGCCTCGAGATCGTTTGTATCAATCGCAGCAGCAGCAGCATCGGAGGCAAGTGATGTTGATATGTTGGCACTGGCAAGGAACTTTTGCTGGGACTGAACATTAGGGAAAGCAATCAAGCAACGATCGAGAAGATGAATTGACATTGTGTAGGCACGTATGACAGAGCTGTGGTGATGACGTTGTGCTGCATCTGCCCACTGTATAGCAGCACGAAGCCGCTGCTTGGGGCTGGCAACCAAGTCATGTACTGCCTGTGTGAACAACTTGAAGGACTCTTCAAGATCATCCATCCTGCTTAACTGCTCATAGGAAGCAAGGACAGCATTCGCAAGGTTTTTGAGAATGCTGGAATGACGTGGGTGACCAAAGGGAGAGAAGGTGAGTGCTCCGCGGTAGTATGAGATTGCCTCTTCCAGATCCTCCATCCTGCCCGACTGCTTGTGTCGAGCAGGGACAGCATTCGCAAGGTTGTTGAGATACCTGGGGTGATATGGGTGGCCAAGAGGACAGAGGGTGAGTGCCTCACGGTTGTATGAGATTGCCTCTTCCAGATCCTCCATCCTGCTCAACAGCTCGGAGCGAGTGAGCACAGCATTCGCAAGGTTGTCGAGGGACATGGAACGATCTGGGTGGCCAAGAGGATGCAGGGTGAGTGCTTCATGGTTGTACAAGATTGCCTCTTCCAGATCCTCCATCCTACCCAACTGCGAGTGGCGAGTAAGGACGGCATTCGCAAGGTTGATGAGGGAACCGGAACGATCTGGGTGGCCAAGAGAACGGAGGGTGAGTGCTTCGTGGTGGTATGAGATTGCCTCTTCCAGATCCTCCATTCTCCCCAACTGCGAGTAGCGAGTATGGACAGCATTTGCAAGGTTGTTGAGGGACACGGAACGACCTGGGTGGCCAAGAGGATGGAGGGTGAGTGCTTCACGGTTGTATGAAATTGCCTCATCCAGATCCTCCATCCTGCCCGACTGCTCGTAGTGCTCAACGACAGTATTCGCAAGGTTATTGAGGGATGTGGAACGATGTGGGTGGCCAAGGGGATGGAGGGCAAGTGCTTCACGGTTGTATGAGATTGCCTCATCCAGATCTTCCATCCTGCCCAACTGCTCGTAGCGGGCAACAACAGCATTCGCAAGGTTGATGAAGGACATAGAACGATGTGGGTGGCCAAGAGGATGGAGGTTGTGTGCTTCGCGGTGGTAAGTGATTGCCTCTTCCAGATCCTCTATCCCACCCAACTGCCTGTAACGAGTGAGGACAGCATTCGCAAGGTTGGCGAGGGACATGGAACGCTGTGCATGGCCAACTGGATAGAGGGTGAGCGCTTCGCGGTTGTATAAGATTGCCTCTTCTAGATCCTCCATCCTGCCCAACTGCTCGTAGCGACCAAGGACAGCCTTCGCAAGGTTGTTGAAGGATGCGGAACGATGTGGGTGGCCAAGAGGATGGAGGGCGACTGCTTTGCGGTAGTATGAGATTGCCTGTTCCAGATCCTCCATACTCCCCAACTGCTCGTAGCGAGTGAGGATAGCATTTGCAAGGTTGACGAGGGACATGGAATGATGTGGGTGGCCAAGAGGATGGAGGGTGAGTGTTTCGCGTTGGTATGAGATTGCCTCTTCCAGATCCTCCATCCCGCCCAACTGCTCGTAACGAGTGAGGACAGCACTCGCAAGGTTGATGAGAGACGTGGAACGATATGGGTGGCCAAGAGGATGGAGGGTGAGTGTTTCGCGGTGGTATGAGATTGCCTCTTCCAGATCCTCCATCCCGCCCAACTGCTCGTAACGAGTGAGGACAGCATTCGCAAGGTTGTTGAGGGACATGGAACGATCTGGGTGGCCAACAGGATAGAAGGTGACTGCTTCGCGGTTGTATGAGATTGCCTCTTCCAGATCCTCCAGCCTACCCAGCCTGCAGCGAGTAACGACAGCATTCGCAAGGTTGTTGAGGGACATGGAACGATGTGGGTGGCCAAGAGGACGGAGGGTAAGTGCTTCGCGGTAGTACGAGATTGCCTCTTCCAGATCCTCCACGCTGCCCAACTGGCCATAGCGAGTAAAGACAGCATTCGCAAGGTTGATGAGGGACATGGAACGATCTGGGTGGCCAGGAGGAGAGAGGTTGAGTGCTTCGTGGTTGTATGAGATCACCTCTTCGAGATCCTCTATCCTGCCCGACGTCTTGTGGCAAGTAACAAGAGCATCAGCTAGGTTGTTGAGGGCCTTGGAACGCTGTGCGTGGCTGAGAGGACACAGAATAAGTGTTTCACGGAAGTATGTGGTTGCCTCTTCCAGATCCTCAATCCTGCCTGATTGTTCATAGTGATTAAAAACAGCAGTAGCGAGGTTGTTGAGGGCCATGGGACGTTCTGGGTGGCTAAGAGGACAGAGACTGAGTGCTTCGCGGTGGAATGCGATTTCCTCTTCGACATTCTCCATCTTGCCCAACTGATCTGAATCGTAGCATTTAGCATCAGCTATTTCTGCTGGGTGATGATAAGAAGACGGACCTCGATCTCTCGCGGATAAAACTCTCCTGTGCGCCGATTGAGGGAAATTCATCGTTTTAGATAGGACATAACATACCACTCCGACCTGGTAGCTGATGGTGATTCTACTTCCTCTCGGATTGATGCGCTAATGATTATATTTGTTAGAGCCTGCTAAGGGAGCGAAAGACACAGGACACAGACTTTGAATCAGAGACAGTCTTAACAGTACAAGCCATCGGATGATTACACGGTGCGTCTGCTGAGACAGGTTTCTACGAAGTTTTTGAGTGCTATATGAAGCGGGGAAACTATGGGGGTTAGTGCAAGAAGTAAGGCAGAGAACAGTGCAACTTTAGTCAGTACGTGATACACGAGGCGTTCACAGCCACATTCACACAGTAAACCTTCCTCGAGGCGAAGAGATATCCAAATCCACCATTTTGGCGCCCCACTACATTGAAGGCGTCGGGGGAGATACTAACCCATATTGCAAGCGCTCGAATGAGAGGGTGCTGCCGAAGTCGATGGCAAACTTGAAGGCAGAGGGCGAGTTGGAGGGGAGACCGCCGACCTGATTACGAGGAGCTAAAGAGTTGCATAGATCCGGACCAAGGCCATTGCAAGTCAAGTTGTAGCAATTAAAAAGTTGATGAAAAATCTGCTCCAACTGGAGTAGTTCATAAGCCGCGGTACTCGTGATGCTATCCAGAGGTGCTACAGGTGGTTATAGAGCACATGAGTAAGTGTGAGTGTTCAGATGGGTGAAGCAGGCATGATGAGAAGAATAGCGTGAGGATATGTTTGTCTCCGGCCAGACGAGACTGTCGATGCCAGTCGTGTTTGATTTGCCCTTCCGAGTCACTGTCCCAATTGTTATCCCCATATTCGTAGCCTGCCCCACGTACTGTATACTCTCTCGAGTGCTCAAGTACCTGGATGCACTCCTGTTCCTCACCAATTGGTCATTTCGCGGTTTTTTTGTACAGCATTCCAGCTAAATGCAAACCCTAGGCACCTTCGTAAATCGCGCCTCCATGCGCCTGCGTTTGTACAAACAACCACATTTGGTAGAAACGGCGCCGTAGTTCGATCATGAGTGGTGCAACCGCCAATCAATAATGATGCAAGGTGTGGAGTCGCTCTCCTGGTTACCAAATGTGGTTGTTTGTACAAATACGGGCGCATGGGGCATTTAGCTGTCAAATCATGCTCCAGCTCTCGTAGTATATTTACAAATCGATTACTTACTATAAGATCCGGAGGATGATTACCAGTATTGGCGGTAGAAAGCTGAGAGGATCGTTTCGATTTGAGAGTTCCTGACCAAGTGCAGCAGCCTAAGTAGCTAGGCTTGCTGGAAAACCCTACGGTTGTTGACGGTTTAAATTACAGCAAAGAGTTACATAAATATTACCAAAGTGTTATAACTAGCAATGTTAGAATTTCCTGGCGAATTGGAAACTTAACCCTAGCTCCAAGTCTCAGTTTATGAACATACATCGATGTAGAAAAACCATACAAGCCAGGAAATCTTTCCATGCTGCCTCCGTAAATCATATAACTGATGTTGCCTCTCCTCGTCCAAGGCACCCGACATTAGGCAGGAAGATGTATGCGCCATGGGAGATCTGTGGGTTGTCGCATGGTGTATACGCCGCAAGCACCGACGCGAACGCTCCCTATTCTTGGGGTGCTTCATCATCCATAGGAAACATATCTAAAAGGGTGAGAAGGACAGCATTTGCAGAGAGCGGATGGCGCTATCCTGGCACAAAGATGGAAGATAAGCAGAGAATGAGGAAGACCTACGCTAGGATGGCACCGGGATGGCACCGGGATGTACTAGCAGCACCACTACTTTGGAGTTCTCTGCGGTAAGCCGTTTCGCGAGATTATTTGTCCACAGGTGAACAGCGAGTTTAGAATAAATTCATCTGGTCCCTACTCCCAACGTTGTCACGATACAGTGAGCCCAGCTGCATGAGGTATTCACTACACCTTACTGACAGTCATAGAATACGATTCCAAGCTCCCTTAAAACCATAATCCAGGTGGGTAACGTCTTTATGACCATCGGATCCGACCTATATGGGGGGTCAATCGACGGGCGACGCCAAGGAACAAGGAGGCTCACGTTGACGATCCGTGCGTCGTCTCCGTTCGCTGCAGTGGATTCAAGGAGAGGAAGAAGTATGCGCGTGAACACGAACGGGCCCAAGTAGCTAAGGGTAAATGTAAGGAACAAAGGTTCATAGACAAGCATCACATACTTTATGGCCATGCACTGTACGCCATCTTGGTTCTTGAGGGGATTTCCAAGGTCGGTGGTTCTAAAATATAAAGTGTCATCTAGAATAATGGCGAGCGATAAAAAGACGTACAAGGCAGCACTGCTGACGGATTGATTCTGAGTACTAGGCGGGCCTTGGAAGCAGACTTCAGAGTTCAGGGTCAAATGCCCCCCGCAATTGCCTGTGGCATCCAGTGCTTTCAAGTTCCCCTCGAAGCTTGGGATCGACAAAAATGCTTGATACCACAAATATAATCGAAGTCTCCTCGATTCATGACAGCAAGATCACACTTGTTAGCTTGTACTCGGGATTGGCAGAAATTACTCGTGTTTATAAGGTGAAGTTGAAGGCAGGTGACAACAAAGTCGTTATTTCCGATCTACCAAGTACCTTGGTGCAGGATTCCTTGAGGTCCGTGTGTGTCATCTGCATGTACTATTAGCTCTTGGAATCGAACAATTGGATCACTACAGAGTTGAAGGACGGGGCGCTTGTACAATCCACGAAGTTGCGATTTTGCAGGCGCCAGTGCCAACTGTCAAATCCACGCCGAAGCTAAAAGATCTGCGCAAGGAGAAAATTTGCGTTCAAAAAGCATTGAATAGGAAAATAGAGGCTATCGAGGCTATCGACTCTTTCTACAACAGCCTGACCATCGATCAGGTGGACACTATTGAGCTTGTCAAAACCACGAGTCAACTTGAATCTGTTCATGCGGAGGTGGACGAAAAGTTGCTATATCTGGAGGAAGAGTTGGAGGTTTTACAGCAAAAGATTCAAGCTGAGCATCAAAGGTTGGACGATGAAGTGAAAGGCAATAAACACAGGCGGCTCGGGCTATGTGCGTCAATTACGATTGTGACAGAAAAAAATATCGATGTGGAGGTAGTCCTTGTATATGGTGCGATGCTTTACAATACTATGTGACAATGACTTGAAGTTATTTAACCCTCTTCCATTAGGTGTATCCAACGCGATCTGGACTGCAACGTACGACATATACGTCAACATGGACACCGAAGAAAAACCGGTCACTCTGGTTTATAAAGCAGTAATTCTTCAAAGCACGGGAGAGGTATGCCACCCCAGGCTTATATTGCACTCTGATTCAGACATATTCATCTCATGAGCACGGGCTTGGGATGATGTGTCTTTGACTCTCGAAACAGCTACACCAACTTTTGGACTTAGGATTTCCGAACTTACGCCATGGACGCTTTCAACATATCGGCCACCTGTCATATTTCCTTACTCCATGGGAATGCAGGCGCCAGCAATGATGGCGACTAGGTCGAGGTCGAGGTCCTTCGAGCCACGTGTTGTACGGCGTCGGTCTGACAGACGATCTTCTGACTCCTCTTGTGTCTCGATTCCCCAGTCCAAGTATGATGAAGACGGTTCTGTGTCAAGTGTACCAATTGTCAATCGCGATTTTCTCGTATCTTCAAAAGGTGATATAAACGCAAGCTTTTCTGTACCAGGCTTGATCTCCATTCCGAGCGATGATGATTCTCACAACGTCACGATCGTTGAACTGCTATTGGATGCATCGATGTCCTGGATATCTATCCCCAAGAAAGATACAAAGGCCCATTTGACAGTGAGTAAACGTTGGCTTCTTAACTATAAGTGTGATTGGGATTGAGGGGATCCGCTGTAGGCTAAGATCAAAAACGACTCCGACTACACGCTTTTAAGCGGTGTTGCTAGCATTTATGTCGATGGCAGCTTCGTTTCACGCTCAGACGTTCCTATTGTCAGTCCCCAGGAGATTTTCAACTGTCCATTAGGGTATGTGTATCATGATCATGCCCAGAACATTCATCATCACGTGTATAATAATATTTTCTTTTCAGGATCGACCTAACAATCCGAATCGTATATCATCCACCGACGAAGAAAACGAGTCGCTCAGGACCGATCCTCATTGGCAAGACTACTAGGTACCTTTTCGATCAACGTATAACGCTCTACAACACCAAATCAGTATCAGTGGCCGGTCTCAAACTTCTCGACCAAATTCCTGTATCTGACAATTCGAAAATGGTTGTCAACATGACAAATCCGCCGCTCGTCCTTCCACAGCCGAACAAGAAAGGTCTTTATTCTGTTCCTCAAGCAGTCACAGTTGGGAGTCAGGCAGTCGCTCAGTGGAAGGCGCTGATGAGCCGGATGTTGACCCAAGTTTACTTGGCAAGGATGGGGAGTTTATTTGGGTTTGTAACATTCCCGCTCAAGGAACGTTGAATCTCCTTTTGTCTTGGGAAGTTGTCTACCCCTATGGCTCACAAGTTATTGGCTTGGACATGTAAGCCGGACTGGAGTATTGTTTGACCTGTCCTCTGTCCCTAAGTATTCGATCGCGTGCCATTATCCAAGTCTTGTCAACACTCTGAATTCGCAATGGATCAACCCACCAGGCCTCAGGATTATGCAGTTTTTGCGCGAATATATGTGTCAAAATTCCGAGTTTGTATAATAATTGTTCAAGGGTATACAGCAATCGCAAATACTGTAATGTAAAATATTCCTGGAATAAAAAGTGCTTGGGACAATAGATGCCAAGTGGTGGTGAAAAAATGTTGTTCTTTAAAAGTGAAGATTGTGGCAGCAAAGAAAGTCGAAGAGCAGAACGGTTCGTTTATAAAATGCGCAATTTCTCGATAACGTCTTGAATGTGGGGTTGATTCCATTCACCACTCCAACCGTGTCTACGCTCTTTTCGCCTAATGCCAGGCGTATTTGGCGTAGTGGGGAGTCTAGTCCGATTCAGAGCCAGGTATGGCATATTGACGGGGGTAGCTTTCACTTCATCGGTATGAGAGTTGTAGTCAGACTGTACAGGAGAAGGTGAGTATGAGTCATCGAAAGGAGAAACTGGCGGGGTATCAGAGTCTCCGTCTTCTTCGTCTTCAGACAACGAGTACTGAACATCGTAGCTAAGCACGAAATCGAGAGACGGGGTTGTGGAGGTAACCCTTCTTGATGTAACAGATCCAGCGAATGCCGTCAGCGTCATTGGTGAGAGAGCAACAGTTTCTGGGAGGTAATTCCTGTGAGAATAAACACTGGGAGAAGGAGGTACTGGGGCGCTATTTTTTCTTTTGTGTGTGAGGGGCGGGTTGTTCAAAAAGTTAGAATCTAGGTGAAGCAGGTCTTGGGCGGCGGGATCGCACAATGTAGACCTTATTGGAAAATGATCGAAAGTTGCATTAAAAGAGGCACCACCTCGTCGCTGAGGCTTAATAAAGGTCTGCCTTCGCTTGGAATTATCCGGCGGGCCAGCCGTAGTTTCAGAACTGGGCTTCGGTCGGACAACCAACCCAGGAGTAATTTGCTCGCCTAAAGTACGCTGAAGTTTAAGCAATCGTCGACGAAGCTGTTCCTTCTCTGATGGCATCTGATATCGCGGAGAAATGGGAGTGAACGGAGTCATGGGTGGTAGAGGTGCCGCCTTAGCATCGTTTGGAGGAGGGGGTAAGGTAGGAGATAGAGAAACAGTGGAATGAAATGAATCTCTAAGAATCAAAGGCGGCGGTTTCCCTTTTCGTTTGACACGGGATGTAGAAGTCATTGTTGGAGCGGGGGTATCCGACGGTGAGTGATATTCCGACGAATCTGTAAGATCTAGGAAGGATGGCGATAACGAGCGGCCGCCTAGATATGGTTCTGACATTCGGTGGGATGCGAGTACCGCGGGAGGAGCGCTATTCGTCAAAGCCGGAGTATGTGTCCTTGACGCTGGATTGGATTCTCTACACGACACCGTCATGATCCGGTCGCGCGGTGGCCTATGATAGGCTCTAGGACCTTTCACTACTGGCAGCTGTGACTTCAACGCGTGTCGGATAAGATGAAAGTCAACGAGGAGAACATGTATATACCTTATAACTCCCCAAGTTCGAGAGGTTTGATCCTGAGGAAGGCAAGCGTTGGTGGGCATTAAGCGTTGACCCCGACCGAGGAAGGCATAGTTCGGACTTGCGTTCACGACGTGTAGGGGCCGACTCATACATGGATGTGGATCGAGGATTGACGAGACGCTGCCATCTGCACTGGGGAGGGTATACGGAGTCATGATAGTTATGGAGAGTAGAATCTGGTATGTTGAGCATGGCCTGGTCGACAAAGAACTTCGGAGAAAGAGAAAAAGAACCAATAGATACGGTTTTTCAGGAGGAAGGGAGTTCATATATTCCACTCTGGTGTTTATTTATCCATGGTCGCCATGGCAAAAAGGTGGGGTTTGAGACTTTGAGTTGACTATTTCTCGAAACTGGAAATGAAAATCCATAATGAACGTACTTGAGGCGCAATCATGAGGGCAGTTCTCTAAATTTGGGATAGCTCGAATGTCGAGTGTCGTTTGGAAATAGATGGAGGATGATAATAATACATGTCACCATAGGAACATGAATTCATTCGATACCAATTTCTTGATTGTGTCCTGTCTTGCTACGACTATGGTGCCTTCGTACTATCTCTATCGATCTCTTTCAATACACCATATACTTACGATGGAGTAGCTTTTGAAAAAACAGATAAAATAATGAAATGAAATGAAGATTACCTCACGTCGCGAGGGTGAAGAGCAACAGGCAGCGACCGAAATTAATATCAAAGAACAAGGAAAGAAGAGAGGAGAAGCGATCAGAAGAGTTCAAGAATTTAGAGAAGAGACAACATACTTGACCAGTGATTAAGTATGGGCGGTCTCAGGGACTTCAGAACAGTTCAGAACAAATCGAAGATAGACCTGCCGGCTGGTAATCGCGTTCAAAGCTGTGAAACAGTTGCGTCGATGGATCGATTGCGCACACCACGCGAACTTCACAAAGTTCCCAGTAATTAGGTGTTGCTTGGTTTCGGAGCAAACTGAGAGGTCAATCGACCTTAGGTTCCTTGCTCCGACTTCGCAGAAGGGCTTGGGACAAAGGTACCAAAAGAGAGAATCTCAGAGAAATTCTGATCCCAGAGATTAGTCAGTGCCGAAGATGTATCACGTCTCGAGGACCATATGCAAGATTACAATCCAATTTTTTTCCCTCAAAGTCTCTTTTTTCCCCCCCAGATCAACATGATACTCATGAAATATATCTCCCGATGTTTAATCAACCATATCTTTGAGAATAATCCATGTGGTCACAGTTCTGTCACACGAAATACAGAAAGCTTTCTGAAAGAGTTCATATACGTTCATAGCTTACCCAAAAGCACGATCTGTGCCGAAAAAATGGGTACCTTTGATCAATGTATCCTAGATTGAACCTATGCATACCTGGGGTGCAGAAGTGAAAGAAGACAACTTGAGGGTGGAGGTAAGGTGGCAACATCGAGGCAAAAGGATAGTTGGTGGTTGGCGAATAAATAAAATAAAATAAAACTAAGTTGAGGTCGAACGAAGAGGCTCCCAATTTTTCAGGTCGACTGCACCAGGCGTTGTTGAGCAATAAAATTGCAAACGCCCTCTTTGTCTTCTTAGAGCGGAATGTAAAATTCTACCATAAAAGGTTCTGTTTGTACCACCAAACTGATACAAGCAAACGCCGGCAGAAGAAGACTTGAACCTAATAATTCGACCACAGCTTGCAATTTGCTTGGAAAATTGTATATTGGAGGTCCTAATCCAATTTTTTGCAGTTTTAAACATGTAATGTGGCGAGTCGGTGGCGAGATAATGTTCACTACAAATTTACTTAATGTCAGCTAAGATTTTGAACGTCAACCACATTAAAATCTTAATTTCAGGGTCTCGGCAGGCAGCGTTGTGAAGGACATTATTTTATTCGGGTATCCGAAATCAAAATTTTCAGTTAAGAGGTCAGTGGTCACAGGTCAACCCCACCTGAATTGATCGAGATACGACAGTATTTTCCATCTTGTGTAACAATATTTGAGATCTAAAAACTCCTTCACAGCTGTATTTAAATGCTAGATATAGGCAGTGTTTAGACTCTAGATCTATCATGTGTATTGCACTGAACCTGATGACTGTCTTTCGAATTCTACGTTCATCCTCCTCTTTGGGCCATCCCAATCCAATCGATGTCGTAGATAAAGGGCAACCCAAGTAAGACCAAGTAAAACTGGAACTTCGGTGAGGGGTCCTATCGTTGCCGCTAAAGCCTGCTCCGAGTTAACTCCATAAACCGCAATGGCTACGGCAATAGCAAGTTCCTGCGCATGCAGCCATGATAAGCGAGTGGAACGTGGTTTGAAGAGTATGCCAACGTACAAAATTATTACTAGCTGCCGTGAAAGCCTGAACGACTGCCATCTCGTAGCCAAATTTTCGAGGACCTGATCCTTCTCTCCGAGAGAGATAGTATATGAAGAAAAATGTCGAGTTCCACATGATCACGAAATAGAGAATCTGAGGAACGAACACACGAAAAACCGGTCCCAAGTTATGAATGATGCTATGACCTTGATAGGCAAAGAGAATGAGGATGGTGTACAGTAATCCGATCATCGCAAGGGGAGAAAACAACGGTAGGAATCGCCGCTCGAAGAATTGTTTATTTATTAGAAAGATGATTCCATAACGCGTTATAATACCGGCGACGAGTGGTATTCCAAGGTACTAGAACCACAAGGCGTTAACATGATGTATGGTGTATGAGAGTGTTCACCTACAATTAACACGGATATGGCCACATTGCCATAAGCAACGTGAACCGCCGTTTGTCCATTACCACCAATAACGTTGAGAAACAGAATCGCTAAGGGGGAGAATAAGATAATTTGTAGGACGGCGTTGATGACGATGAGGATGGCGCCGTATTGTGGATCTCCTCGAGCGAGGTCGTTCCATATCATGACCATCGCGATACAACGCGCGAGTCCTACCATAATGACGCCCGCACGGTAGTCAGGCAGGTCCGGAAGGGTTGCCCATGCCAACGCAAGCATCAAAAAGGGTCCGATGATCCAATTTAGAAATATGGATATCCCGATGTGAGTCCAAATTCTTGAAGTCGAGAAAATATGTGGAAGTTTCTCGTATTGGACTTTGGTTAAAACAGGCCACATCATAACTATCAGGCCGATGACGATAGCTATAATAAATTTGGGGGAAATTTACCAATCATTACCATCAAATGGTGGAAATTGCGCACGGATAGATACACCATGGAATTTGGCAGTATTCAGAGTCCTTTGGACGCTGGGGGCGAATTCTCCAATTACAACCCCCACAACCATTGCAATGAACACAAATGGTGTGAGTAGTCGGTCGAGAATGCTCAATTCTTTAAATGGACTTGATGATGATGGAGCTTCAAGCACCATAGTTGAACCTCGGTTAGAAGGGGTTTTTGAAATACTCAATGAAGAAAACGTACGAGTGATGTCAACGGCTGTATCGTTTATGATAGGGTTTTCAGGCACTGCGACCTTTTCTTCGCACCTTGGTTCTTCCATGTTTCTCTTGCGGTCGAAAGCGAAAGGTGCTTTGCAATTTGGACTGAATTTCGAATTTCAAAATGAAATTCAAAGTCAAAGATATAACGTGATTCACACGACACGCCGTCTGTCCAACTTTGTCAAATCCTGGGGCAAGAAGCCAGTAAAGAAAGAAGGCTTAGTATTTGCGTTGTAAGTATTATTCTTGTCTGATGTTTCAGTCAAGATAAGTTGCTGCCAGGATGGTGAGTACGAGTAGTACGTGTCAGTGAGGGCCGTTGACATGGCACGCAGCATATGCGAGCTCCTTTTCTTTTTTTTTTTTGCTGTTTTTGATAGCACTTTGAGATGTCGGAAGTTGGTCGGAAGTTTGTTCTTGGTATACTTGGGTCAGCGGTTGAGCCAGATTATCGGAAGCTAGCATAAACTCATCACGTGGTGATCGCTAATAGTAGTACTCCCTTCGAAGTTCGAACACACGAATAGTCGGTTTCCGACCGTCATTGATGTCGATTCATTTTAATAACAGCCATATTGATGACTATATTACACTCTCATTACTTGTTTATAACCTCCTATAGTTTCAGAATAAGAGACCTAAAATTGTTGCGTTTTCACTGTTCCAAAATAGGAATCAACATGATCAACAGAGCGTGATGTCGCGTAGACCACATAGGCCAACCTATGCATTCCTATGGTAAGCAATACTGCGTCTACAGAGGACTAGATAGGAGGCCCCAGTCAACAGGCCAAAGCTACCTACCCGACATCTACAGTCCTCCGTAGGCACAGTTCAGTTTCCAGATGAATGGATAGCTTTCCATTGTAGACCCGATCGATGCCGACTTATGTGTCATAGGCCGCTAAGCTCTTAGCTCATTTCGCAGCTTTGCTGAAGTGCTGAAGTTCTCGGTAATCTCAATCGCAACCAATATTATCATAATTTATGGTATGGATGTTATTCAATTTGTAAAAAAAAAAAGAAAAAAAGACAAAAGACAAGCAGTAATCAAAATTGAATTTCGAAATAACATACTTAGTACAAAAGTTGAATGCCTCTGGACTACATACTACCTCTCAGAAAACGAATTGACTTGAGCGGGATAACAACAAGAAGTGCATGAGGGAAAAAAAAAAAAAAAAAAAAAAAAAAAAAAAAAAAAAAAGAAGAGT
>Ga0193742_1000632_pt1 | contig 23028 bp, 20 predicted proteins | sample L2c1metaG_FD_165511 | JGI IMG/M metagenome (GOLD analysis project Ga0193742, IMG submission 165511) | Soil microbial communities from a riparian zone of the East river system, Colorado, United States - L2c1 | ecosystem: Environmental > Terrestrial > Soil > Riparian zone | place: USA: East River... | reverse complement strand
CAAAACCAATTGTCCTTCCCGTAGTCGCTGCTTAATAGCTCTTCTCTTGGTCCGATGTTCTTCACCAGCGGATGTTTTGGGCAAGTCTTTCTCTTCCGGATCGTCCTCGCCATCATTGTGCTCACTTAAATCGTCTTCGTCTTCGCCTTCATCGCCGCTGAATCCTTCCCGCTCCTTGCCTTTTCCTTTCTGAGCTGCAGTTACGTCTAGGGACGACGCTCGGACTCGAGCTTGTCGTAATCTAGCAGCTTCTGCTTTCATCTCCTTTCCTTTCGCATCATGCTTGGCAAGGGTCGTCTGGATCTCTTCTAAATGTTTCTGAGTATCCTTTTCTGCCAAATCCAAAGTCTCAAGTGCGCTCTGGTAGCGATTGATATTACCTTCATCTTGCTGTTGGAGTTGAGAGTGTCGAACTAGGGATTGAACCTGCAGTGGTGTCAGTTTGTGCAGGAGGACCTTGTTAGGGCGGTGCCTCACCTTGGTTTTCCATTCCTCTATGAAATTCCTCCAATTTTGATCTCTCATCGTCTAGAGTTTCGAGGTGGCTCAGGAAAGGTGCAAACATAACCTGATAAAATTTACCTCTAAAACGGCACTCATCGTCTTGAGCGCTCCTGGCTTGTACAATGTTCCGACCTAAAAACGGCGATAAGAGGATTGTAAGGACATAAAATAATATACTTACCTGAGGATGAGTGCACATGCCTCGTAATCTTCGGATCGAGGATCGTAGTAGGTTGCTGTCAACCCGCCATCCAGTTGAACCAGCAACACCTGTCGCATCAAGGCCGAGCAGCTGCAATATCGCCTCTAATGTTTGATCGTAGACCTATCAAATTCCGTTCAATATCCTGATATGAAGGTATTATGTGAGACATACATGTCGTTCGACCTTGCCTAGTTCAATAGCAACCAAGTACCGTGTCTGTGGGGGTATCGTCAATTCTGCCGAGATATTCGACTGGAGCGTCCTGTTCGTAAACAAAAATAAGACAAGCAATAACAAATCTCAGCCTGGATTAACACTGCACCTGATGGCGTAGTGCTGCAGAAACTCTACAAATTCTTCTGCGAACCCAGATTTCAATAATCTCTTCCACAGTCGTGGACCTCCGACGATCTTATCCACCCGCAAGAATCTATGTTTTGAAGGTTTGAGTCAACTACCAAACATTAATAATAATAAAACATACCTCAAGACATGGATCAGATCCGCCATCTGAGTTTTTGCGGGTGTACCTGAAACAGCAAAGGACGACAATCGAGGTATCAAAGAAACCATTTCCCTAAACCACATCATCAAGAAACTGCAAAAGAAAGATTATCTAGAACTTACTCCGCTTTTCCACCTCCTACCATTTGAACTTCATCCATGACGACGCGTTTCCATTCGACCATGACTAAAGGACTTCGAGGTCGTTCGTACACGACTGCGGTCCTCCGGGGTCGCTTTGGATCAGGATGTGCGACATACAAGTCGGAGCGAAGAGTTTGATAGGTGGTGATCACTACGTCATATCCATGCACGAAATCAGACCATTCCACAACAGAGTCCGAGCTCTCGCCGTTTATACTGGCCGTGGTTGCGGCAATACCTTCCGAGTCGACGTCCATCGCTTCGCCAGCTACTGCTGCCGCTTTTCCTTTCCCTTCGTTAGGTTTCACGGCGTCGTGTTTCATGTTTTGAAGCCGTTTGAGGTCGACTTCACGTCTTGTGATCGGAACTTTGACTTTCGACCAACCATCATACATCAAAACTTTCAATGACGGAGCATGTTTCTCAAATTCTTCTTTCCATTGACCAGCCAGTGAAGGAGGAGTCACAATCAGAGTCGTCTGTTGATTGATTATTGAAAATCACGAATCAAGAGATCCTAAGCAGTAGAACTCACTTTAACGGCCTTGACTTCCAAAGAGGCCTGGGGATCCCATCTAGTCAGTGTCGGATTATATTCCGGAGGTGCTGGATTCAATAAAATGAGAGCGATGGTTTCAACAGTCTTTCCCAACCCCGGTTCTTCTGCTAAGATCCCTCCAAATGGGGCAGGTATGGCATTGGGTGGATTTGCGGACAACGCGCCGCTCAAACGATTCAGATACCAAGTGTGATCTCCCTGTTTGATCTCCTTCCAGAAAGAGAAGTTATCGGATGATTCTTGTGGGACGATTGAACCTTCCTCATTAACAACCATTCCTTCCTTCTCGAGCATCCAAGCCACACTTCGGCGCTGGAAAGGGAGGAGGGTAGGAATGAGAGATTTCGGTTGCAGAGCTTTGTTGGCTCCCTCGGAAGGAAGAGCCGGGGCAGACCTTAGAATGGAATAGAACGTAGAAACTGTAACTTCATCATTGACGACCTGAGATGTAATATCTTGCGAGAGATATGTCGCACGTAGAAGTCGCCTCTGAGCATCCTCTCGAGCGAGAACTTGGGCACGCCGACTCAATGGAATCGGGTCAAGCGCAAGAGGAAGCACAAGCGAGACTACAAACTCTAGTTGTAACGCAAAAGGAAGTTGGCCATTGACAGTATCGACCATGTTGAGAGGCAAAATAACCAAATTTAGAGAAGCTTCTACATAGACTTGTCCAAAACCTTGCAAAGTGCGACACGCCAAAAGCAGGTCACTTGAACTTGACGACCTCAGATCATTTGAATCCCCATCGATGGCGAGCGATGGCACGAGAAAAAGCCACGTATTTGACTCATTTTGACGGTGGGGGTTATGTGACACTGCCACGGCGGAACCTCGATGTTCAGCAAATTGAATGTCTCCAAGGTCGATGGTATTGGGATATGATGAACCATCGCTCAATGTAGATAGGATAGCTTGAAATTCTTTGTCTTCTTCGTCCCATTTCTTATTCTGCATGGTAGATCCCTCCTTCTTGGTATATTGGATTTCAAGAACGTGTCGGAGGATAGGAACGAGTCCTGCGTCGGGCTTTCTATGGTTATGCTGGACTTCCAAAACAGGGTAATCTTCTGGAGCATCTTCATCGCTGTGTGAACCCACGTCACTGTCGTCATCGTTATCAGTTGAGGAACCTCGAGAGGTTTTCGTGCGTTTGGTTCTTCGCGTGGGCTGAATAAGGATAGGTGCCTTGCGCTTGCCATTAATGATATTGGACGAGTCTTCACTTATTGTAGTATTTCGTATGATTTTAGAAAGATAAGCAAGATTGATATTCGGTCGGAAAACTTGGGCCGCGTCCGACTCCCAAAGCTGGTCGGCCGGGGCCGTGATAGAGACAACGTGGGTAGAAGAAGTCTCTCGCATAGATATGCGTCTACTGCCTCAAATAATTGCTTGAAGTAGTTTCAGATTGATGGTTGGGAGTCAACATTACAGGATATTGAATTGATTTTGATTCAATCAAATCACGGTCATGCGTAAAACACGTGTGACACAGCACATTCACCTATGAATTGGAGTCTTGCCAAATACAGCTGGTGTAACCAGCTTCCAGCTATCATCCTCATGGTTGCGACAGTCTCAAATAAGGACTCGCTGTGGAAGATTTTCTACCTGCATGTGCAGGATTTTACTACCCACTGTCGTATGCATCAACCTTGTCGCACTCATTCTTTACCGCAATTTTTCTACTTCTGGTACTACTCACTGCAATGTCATGGAGCCGCCGTCACTGTTGTGGCGTCCCCCTTTGGAGCAAGGATATACCGGTGACAACGTAGGAGGGCTGCTTGAAGCTAAACCTCGCCCCGTAGTCAATTTCTTACGGTTCTGCAGAGCTTCTCCGCCGCAGGAATCAATGCTACTACCTTGTACTACACTCTATCTCGATAAACCTCCAAGTCAATCTCATAACCAATGTCAAAGTCAAAGTCAAGTCGAAACCCCACCGTTATCTTTCTGCGAACACAACACAACACAACCCCAATGCAAGTTCGCGCATTCAAACTCTGGGCAAACTATATTAACGACGTGAACAAATCACTACCCACTACCAAGTTATTGTCGACGCCACCTCGATATCACCCTCCCCGTCGTTCTGCCAAGCCGGAGGAAGAGAGTAGGTGACGCACACGCGGCCGGGGACTGGCAAGCACTACAATGACTCCGCCCCCGCGGCAATGGTTGGGGAAGGAGTAATGGTCCCCTAGGGCCTAAAGAATGAACTGTTTAGATATTAAAAGGTACTGGTTTTGCGGTAATCTACTTGTTCTTTTTGCCTATCATGACTAACCAACCTCAGCTTTGCATCATTACTGACGGCAGAAGCTCGATGATACCTACCGCTGGTTGATGACACTTGCATCTGGCGAGTTCTCTAATTTGCTATCAAAGTGAAAACCAACCCCATTGATGGTAGTGTAGTTGGCAACTCCAAAATCCTCCCTTATTTCTACTGCCAACTCACCAACGCGGGACACAAGATCACATCAATTAACTGACGAAATGAACGTTATTAGTATCATGAATACCAACTACCAACATCAACAACCGCCTCCCGGTGACTCTCATCCGCTATATTCTCGTCCACCCACCGTCCCTCTTATTCAACAAGCACTAGACGGTCTTCCTTTGTCTCTCAACCTTCCTATCAGTGCGGTGGTGAATACCTACTAGGCGCTATCTATGTGGCATTGAAGCGAGGTAACCTGCAGGTAAGGGGTAGGAATTAGTAGCAGTTATTATTGTGCCGTATGCAGAGTTGCCAGACTGACTTCACCGTGGGAAGAACAAACTCGCTCTCTCCTATCATCATCATGTCGAGCGACAGACCATCTAAGATCAATCGCATAACCAAAGGTACTCGATATGTCAAAGGGAAGGTCTCTTCTCTTCTTCATTTGTCACGCCCGCCAACACCGTTGTCGATCGACGTGGATTCAAGTTCTGATAACCATATGGCGATGACAGATGCTGGAACAAGGTGAGCAGCACGATTCCCAGCCACCCAACATTTCCTCTATCATTTACTTAATCTCCTCATCCTTTCAAGCAATCTGCCACTCGAAATAATCCCTGTGGTCAGCGTCGATCACGCTGCCACAGCAGTTGTGACCGCGGAGGCAAACACAATGTCCCTCCCAAATTCCATGGCAGTTTCAGCACCGATACCTATTACGCCCAGGCAACTCGGTTCTGTTAGTAACCCACCAGAAACTCCATCCATGGTCAGCGTCCGTGTTGCGCTCATGACCGTTGTTGTTATTTACTTCTCATTTAGTACATGGTTCCAAACATTCGTAGTCCAATGTCTGCCTTCCAAGGGGCTCAAGATGTACGCCTGAATTACTCAACAATTAACATGGCCCACAGTGTAAGCACCATCTCATCTCCACAAAAGCCAATCTGCGTACTCACAGTACTATCGCCATCTCAGATCCACATGAATGTGCCATCCAATGCTGAGCGATCAATATTAGTGAGCATATATAATCTTTGGGGCGAGATCATCTCTGCTGAAAGCTCGTTTATAGGATGCACTGTGCGAGAAACTCCTGCCACGCGCTCAGTTTGCTCAATACGACGCAGCATCTCCTGCACCACGTAACACTTGTACGGAGAACACTCGCGAGGCAATTCTTGATACGCTGCAAGTATGGGCAAATGATAATACAACCACAAAGGTATACTGGCTCAATGGGATGGCTGGAACTGGCAAAACAACAATTGCTTACTCATTCAGTGAAATCCTTGACGAGAAGCAATCTCTTGTTGGTACCTTTTTTGCTTCTCATCTCCGGGTGGATACTAGTGATGTCCGTTGTATTGTCCCCACCATCTCCCTTCAGCTGGCAAGGTATCTTCCATCTGTGTCTCATCTCATCCTGGATGTGGTGGAAGCCAATCCTGACTGCTCATCTTGGAGGATTACCAAACAATTCCTAAACTTCATTGTTAAACCATTCACTGGTGCATACAGGGATACTAAAGAAGTAGTAGTTCTCCCGGTCATTGTCATTGATGCTCTGGATGAGTGCTCTGACCAGTCCCTTGTGACTGAGTTACTTTCTGTGATCTTAAAGCACAGTGCATCTCTTCCAGTAAAGTTTTTCATCACCAGCCGTCCAGAAATAAGGCTCAAGGAGTCCTTCAATAAATCCTGGGCTCATTCAAACTTCATCCTTCATGAGGTTGAAAAGGAGATTGTAAAGGCTGATATTGAACTTTACATCAAAGCCTGCTTGGTTGATGGCCAAATTTGGCTTAACAGGCATGACTGGCCTCCTCAGGCTGAAGTTGAAAGACTTGTTAACATGTCTGGCACTTTGTTCATTTATGCAGCAACTGTCTGCAAATATATTGCTCAGAAGGGTAGCTCTAGCATGCCTCAGCGTCTTTCAGATGTGGTCAATTTAACATTAGAAGTAACATCTGGTGTAACCCATCCACTGGATATGCTTTATGAAAGAATTTTGGATGCTGTTTATGCCTTTACAAATCAGAAGGAGAGGATCAATATAGACATGGTTCTTACAGCTGCTGTATATGTCTATAATCCTCTTTCTATGATGGCCATCAGTGCTTTGATGGAAATGCCTATAGAACACATTGTGGCTGCCCTTTCTTCTCTTCATTCCTTGATATACATCCCATCTCAAAGTCCTGATATGCCCATTTCAATATTCCATGCTTCCTTCCATGATTTCATCAGTAATCAAATCCTTTCCTCAAAGCACTATCTTGACCCTTGTATTTCACATAAGCATTTAGCACTTCAGTGTCTGTCCTTGATGGAGAAAGAATGGTCAGAGGAAGAAAGGGTACCATACTTGGCAGAGAGGAAATGTGGAGAGATTTCTGAATCTGTTGCATATGCTTGTGGCAGTTGGGTTTTACATTTCACACATGCAGACAATCACAGTGGAATTGATGAATTGAAGCATTTTTTCCAAAAACATCTTCTGCGATGGATGGATTGCTTGAGTATTTTAGGAAAGTTGGGAATGGCAATGGATTTACTGCATAAGCTAGAAAGTTGGGCAAATGTAAGTAATCATGTTTCTGCAAATGAATTGTACTTACAACAGAAACTAGGCTCAAAAGTTGTTGAAGATGATAGTGATTGATGCTGGAAAGTTCCTGAAAGAAAACTTTGATTTTATTAAAAATAACAGTCTTGAAGGATGTCCTTCAGCATTAGTTTGGCTGCCAGAAAACTCAAATATTTGGAAAACATATGGAAGTAGGATGGATTGTCCATGGAAACTCTGCCTTGGAAGAAGAAAAGCATGGAGCCTAACAGAAGCAGTTCTGAGTCATTCACAAAATGTCCACTCTGCTTCCTTCTCTCCTGATGGTATGCACATTGTGTCTGCATCCTCTGATAACACTGCACGTATCTGGAATAGAGCCACAGGAGAGTGTGAAGCAGAGCTGAAAGGACATTCAGACACTGTCTACTCTGCTGTCTTCTCTCCCGATGGTATGCATATTGTGTCTGCATCTTGTGATAATACTGCACAGATCTGGAATACAGTCACAGGAGAGTGTGAGGCAGAGCTGAAAGGACATTCAAGATCAGTCAACTCTGCTGTCTTCTCTCCTAATGGTATGCATGTTGTATCTGCATCTGATGATAACACTGCACGGATCTGGAATACAGCCACAGGAGAGTGTGAGGCAGAGCTAAAAGGGCATTCAAGATCAGTCTGCTCTGCTGTCTTCTCTCCTGATGGTATGCATATTGTGTCTGCATCTTATGATAATACTGCACAGATATGGAAGACGGCCACAGGAGAGTGTGAGGTGGAGCTGAAAGGACATTCAAGATCAGTCAATACTGCTGTCTTCTCTCCTGATGGTATGCATGTTGTGTCTGCATCTTCTGATAACACAGCATGGATATGGAATACAGCCACAGGAGAGTGTGAGGCAGAGCTAAAAGGGCATTCAGGACCAGTCTACTCTGCTGTCTTCTCTCCTGATGGTATGCATATTGTGTCTGCATCTTATGATAATACTGCACAGATATGGAATACAGCCACAGGAGAGTGTGAGACAAAGCTCAAAGGACATTCAGGACCAGTCAACTCTGCTGTCTTCTCTCCTGATGGTATGCATATTGTGTCTGCATCTTTTGATCAAACTGCATGGATCTGGAATACAGCCACAGGAGTATGTGAGGCAAAGCTGAAAGGACATTCAGGATGGGTCAACTCTGCTGTCTTCTCTCCTGATGGTATGTATATTGTGTCTACATCTGATGACACAGCATGGATCTGGAATACAGCTATAGGAGAGTGTGAGGCAGAGCTGAAAGGACATTCAGACAGTGTCAACTCTGCTGTCTTATCTCCTGATGGTATGTATATTGTGTCTGCATCATCTCAAGATAACACAGCACAGATATGGACTGTGACAGGGGAGTGTAAGGCAGAGCTGAAAGGACATTCAGACATTGTCAACTCTGCTGTCTTCTCCCCTGATGGTATGCATATTGTGTCTGCATCTAAGGATAACACTGCACGAATCTGGAGCACAGCCACAGGAGAGTGTGAGGCAGAGCTCAAAGGACATTCAGGACCAGTCAAATCTACTGTCTTCTCCTCTGATAGTATGCATATTGTGTCTGCATCTTATGATAACACTGCACGGATATGGAATACAGCCACAGGAGAGTGTGAGGCAGAGCTAAAAGGACATTCAGGATTAGTCTACTCTGCTGTCTTCTCTTCTGATGGTATGCATATTGTGTCTGCATCTTATGATAACACTGCACGGATCTGGAGTACAGCCACAGGCAAGTGTGAGGCAGAACTGAAAGGACATCCAGACAGTGTCAACTCTGCTGTCTTCTCTCCTGGTGGTACACATATTGTGTCTACATCTTTTGATGACACAGCACGGGTCTGGAATGCAGCCACAGGAGAGTGTGAGAGAGAGCTCAAAGGACCTTTCAACTGGGTGGAATCCTCTGGCTTCTCTCCTGGAGGTATGCATATTTTGTCTGCATCAAAAAATCAGATTGTGCAGATCTGGAATACAGCCAAAACAGACTGTGAATCAGTGCTAAAAGAACATACCTCTGTTCCATCCCTATCTAATAACAGTCAATTACCTGTTTTATCATCAATTCCTGATGGTGTTTTTATCTATCATCAAGCTCATAGCCACATTTATTCCTCAGTCCACCTATCATCCCTTGATATATATCAAGACACAATATTCCACATGAACCTCCATAAAATTTGGATTCCATCACCTTTTCGTAAGCCAACATCTGTCAGCTACCACATGTCCAAAATATGCCTTGGATATGGAACAGGAGAAATTTTGCTTTTAGAGGTATGTATGGCTCTTATATATTGTTATTTCATTGCTCAATGGTTTCTCAAAAATAGTATCAAAGTTAGCTTCTGGTTTTTTCACAATGAATAGTGTTGTGTAAAGTACTGAAAAGAGTTGAATTTGAAATATAAAGACTGTAAGATCTGTGCAGTTGACACTATCAGTTGTTGGTAGAGTAAGTGTTGTTGTCATATTTGCTGATACTACATGCAAATTCCAACCTCCAAGTCTACTGGCCCAATGTGAAGCTCAATTGACTCCAAAAGCATGCACTGTATATTGAATGTCATAAATATTAAATATATGTGATTTTCTGCCCCATATAAAAGAAAAAGGACAACAATTTGAATCTGAACCCAACCTACAGTTGTGTGGAAGGCAGAAAAGACCAGGGTTGTAAATGAGCAAACTTACTAGAAATGAGAATCACATTTCTTGAGGTCTATTCCAGGATATACAAAAAGATAATCCTAATGTTAGTTATATATAATCTAAGTTGCACACTCAAGTAGTAAGCCTGCAGCCCTTGCTGCAGCCACTAAACATCACAACACCCAAGCTTCAGGCCATTGTGATGGCTCTCAAAATGGCATTGGAGCAGTGGCAGTCATGTACATCAACATAGTCAAGGAGTCTGGAGAGATCTCTATGCTATCATCTAGGACCCCAGTGCCCACAAAACATACTGTCTATGAAGGAGAAGTCAGAAGCCATCAATCTCACACTCGGATGTGTGATTTTCTATTAGCAAGGTGTCAGTCAACCTTTCATCGTGCAAACAGTAGTAATTTTGTATTCCGAGTCCGAATGCAAAGTGAGAAATGCCTCAAGCTTCCAGAATGATAACGAGACTAATGAAACCATTTCTTATTGTGGTCATATCCTAGGCTATATATATGGAGGTCCCAGTGCTGGAATCATGATTATGAGAGAAACTTCTTAAGCCCATGGATAAAGAATAATTTACCTTTCCTGAAGACTTCAAGTGTGAACTCCACAACTAGAAGGAGGACTCCACCTCCTGGCGCCAGTCGGAGAACTTTGGGGACAAATCCTTTGTACAATGCAGCTAAACCTTCTTCACGAGCGATTATCGCTAACGCGGGGTATGTCCAATTGTATTTTGGCTTGACACCTGGTATCTTTTCCGCTCCTTGAATACGTGACTTTACCACCTGAATGAGGGATATCAGATTAAGCTATTTTGGAATTGCGAAAATAGATTTACGTCAAATCTGGTAGATAGGATAATTAATATCACCAATCAATGTTGAGATGGTTGTATGACTTACGGTGTATTCAACACGGTGCCTGCAAAGCCACCTACAGCACCAGAGACGAAGTTATTCAGGAGTTGTTCTTGTGGGGTCTGGAAAAATGATAGGATTTGGTTCGGAGTTGGGTCAAAAGTACAGCACGGACATTGGGTTTTGAAAGTAATGATTTGACTTGATGGATGCAACCGAAATATCCACCGTTCCAATATACATGTCTAAAATGGAGCGAAATAAAGTTAATCAGAGTCGAATTTGGATCAAGGTACGTCATCGCTCACCTCCAGAAAGTTGACTCCATTCCAGCATACAACCCGAGGAGACCTTCCTTTCGGATTACCTGCTTCACCACGTCCATGGGACCTTTGAAAGTACTCGTTTTATCTTGGAGCCTGAATGACGTTTAGAATGTAACTTTCAGTAGAAAGAGTAACGACTGACTTAATTTTAACGAGTTCAAATGGTACGACGACAAAACTTTCCTGGGGAATCAATATAGCTTGAAGTTCATGGGAAGTGTTATCTTTAGATCGCTTACAGTCGCCCCAGCACTGCACCCAGTCAAAATTGAGAGATTTTGGGTCATTTTTGACTCTCCATAGAGATTCAGGAATGTCCTTCCCCAGAAATCGTTGGCGGCACTTTTGTCGACAACATGTTAGACCAGAAATGCGACATGTGTTAAAGTACCAACAATTTGACAGCGCGTTTGGGTGCCTCGAGCAGGAGAGGAGGAACCAACCCTAGTGGTACTTTCGGTTACACATCTTTTCTATATCATAACCGGTTCTTTACCTCTGTAAAGTCGTCCAACACTGAATGACCTTGGTTAGCCTTGAATCAGATTCGGATTGACTGACGCACCCCTCTTCCTTAATGATATTTCGTAACGTGCCCACTAGACCATTTTTTGTACTGCCTGTCTCCAGCTGCATGCGAGTTTTGACCTGGGAATTGTGCATCTAACCAGTTCAAACGGGAGGAAGAACCAGTTAACCTACGACATCTGTAAAAAAAAAAAAAAAGAGCACCATTCAGGTCATCTAACAATTCGACAGCATGAATTAAACCCTACCAAGAGGATAGAATGTTAAAATCTCTGATATGCCCGCGATGGCGCCAGCGGCGAAATTTGCCACAAAGGGTAGAGCTGAGTGAATAGAGTCAGATATCCAAACTTGGTGAACTACTTGGTTGAACTTACGTTTCGGTTTATGTTCAGCAGCCATCACTAGGGAGAGCAGAGCACAGAAAAGGAAAGAAAGGAGCAAGTGTTAAATTTTAAACAACCATAGAACGGATCTGAGCCCTTGCAGCATTCCAGCTGACAGGGTCACCGGTCACTCTGTGACTGACGTTACGATTGTTCATCGTCATCCTGCTCTGCCGCCTCGATGCTATGGTGTACATTCACTCCTGGCAAGAGTTCCAGGACGCGGCAGAAGCTCTTTACTCAAACTCACCGAACGATGTTTGTTCCTTCAGGTTTAGAAACTCTATTTCTTAATCTGATCAGTCATTCATTTACATAGACACGGTATTGCGTAAAATGGAGATCTTCAGAAGGTAAACTTGTGTTGAAAATCACGGATAACGCTACGGTGAGTCTGCTAAGAATTCCAGTACTACGACTTTTTTTTTTCTAACCGAAACAATCCAGTGTATCAAGTTTAAAACTCATTCATCCATATTTCTCAATCGATTCGAGGCATTGAATCTGTCGTTGATGCAAAAGATGCAAAACCAAAGACAGCCAGAGAACACGCCGCCACATTCTGTTACGACTCACCAAGTCCTTTCGCCGACTGAAAACGACAGTGCTAGTCCTCTGCCTGCCCAAGCACCGAGTGTGATTCCATCTGCAGCGCCTACAGCTGGAGGTGTCAAAAAGAAAAAGCCCAAGAAGAAAAAATAACAGTCAAAGCTAACCACGATCCTTGCGATATAAACGATCGAAGAGGATGATACAGAAAAATGGCCATCTACATGCACGCGGGTTAGTTAGACATGTGTGTTTCCAGACTCTTTTCGCAGTTATCTTACTCCGAAACTATATCAGGGCATTTGCATTCTGTTAGACAGACATATCCAATCTATCCTAAACAATATCGATCTTCTTTCCGATTCGCGATTTCTATTCAGCTTACTTGAGGACGTGTTTTGCGACCGAAGTATTGAGCTTTTTTTGAAAATTTCAATCTCGAACTTCTAAGCTGACCGAGCCGCGTCTCTGGATAATCATTGCAAGATCTGGTGAGCAAGCTAGCGTCGTGAAAATCTAAGACAGATCTCTCAACTGATCCCTCAACTTGCTTTACAGGCTAGGTGTTGTTATCATTGATATCACGCAGTTCGGAACACGGAAAAATTCCTTAGATCTCTGTGCTCTCCTCCAATCTTGAAGTCCGTGCGTGTCTCAAACTGCTACGTAGATATCATTTGCTCGATCTCCAGCCAATCGTTAGGGTCTCAAAGAGAATAATCCCCTACTTGATTTTTTCAAGGCCGCGTGCAAATTAACTTTGTAACTTTTACACTCCCCTGTTCTTGGCATCCAGCGTTCAGTTGATCGTCGTGGGTAAGTGCTGTATGGAACTTTTGCAAAAACGCTACCCGTTAAATATCGCCCCGTCTTGTCTCCTCAGTCCTGTCAACCCGGTGAACACTTCAAACCTTCCGTTGACCCTCATAATAATGCATCAAAACGTTGTGGGTTGAGTGCGCAGCTCAGTCCCGGAACTTTGGAATACACAACGTAACCCCCATCGTTTGTGTTCGTGCCAAGCTGCCTACTCATGCTATATTTACTTGATCACTTTAGCTTGGCACTCATTGGCGTAGACGGTCTTTCTCCGCTCTATTGATGCTGTATATAATAAGCAAAAATATGTCTAATTGTCATCACGCAGTCTGAGAGATCTGCTCAGGTTTGTCCAGGTCAGGACTGCGCATGCTTTCGTTTACAAGAATCAGCTTGGACCCGTGTTGATGTCCCTTAACAAAACGGATATAACTTATTCTACCCGTATTGATGTCGGGAAGCTGACCCCTATTGAATTAGTTGCCTATGGTTGACAGACCCAAGTAACCTTGACGGTCTTATCAAAGAAAAAACGCCGATGTCGAAGAAAAATCTTGGCAGGGTATGTAACTGACCAAACGTTCAAAGTCTGGAGGGCAGTGCATATATACTTGTCTGATCCATACATCTTTTGTGTGGCAGTACTTACATGATCATGTGTCTGCTGCAGTTAACCCTCCTGTCCACCCCCTTGTCTTGACAATCCTTTTGCAGTCTTCATCAAGGCTAGCTGTCGCTGTAAACTATTCGTGGATATCCGCCTCACCGGTTCTTTTCTCTCATCATCCGCCTTCATGCTGACAGTTGACTCCCAACCGCAAAGGATCTAAACCAGAAAGACCTTAGCCTATGTGTGAGCTGTATTGTGCGGGGCTAAAGACCATGTAATCAGATACCGACTACCGGTGACAGTTGAGACAGGGAGACAAACCAAAAACACGGGTGAACGGATCATGAAATATGTACATGGGTGCGTGTGCGTGGTAATACATCTAAGTAATACAATCATGTGCTAATTCTATGCTGGTAAAGGTGAGTCCAATCTTCCAAACCTTCAGTAAATGCAGTCAATAAAAAAAAACCTTTCAAGTAATTTGAGAAGACGCTAACATACCATGTTGCAACTAATCAACTTTTTTTTTGGGTCTGGTTCGGGGATAAAGTTACATTTAGATATTGCATTGTTTTCACTCTTGCTACGAAGCGTCCTCTTGATGATGGTTAATCTCAGAATTTTGGGTAGATTCAAGAGAACTTGTAGACATTCGTGAGCGAGGTCTTATGTCGTTACGGTCAGAAGACTGGAGCAGGTTTCCAGACGAGGAGGTAAAATTAGAAGAGTCATTACCCACGATATCGGGGCTACCGGGGGTCTGATTTGCAACTGTTGTTGTTGGCGATAGAGGCAGGGCAGGAATAGGTGCGGAAAAGGCTAGAGGGAAAGGCGGTGGCGGGGGTATCTCCTCCAATGGGGGTGGTGGTGAAGCGGGGGGTATATCGGCGTAAGATCGTTGCCTCGAAGGATATTCGCTGGACGGCAGTGATGCTAATGTAGAAGTGTTGTTATGGCCGATGGATGATAGTGCGGCTTCATAAGTAGGTGGATCTGAGGGGATAATTGTGTCTGGGAAGTATCTCGGAAAGAAAGGCACTGGTCCAGACATGAGAGGGGTATCACCGGTGGCATGAGCCTCGTTGTCGAGACGGTCTCGACGGGCAGCTAGCATTCTTCGTCGTATGATGCTGATCGCGATACCCAAAGAGAGCAAGCTTAATACGCCAACACTACCACCAATAGCGCCACCGAACGTTGCAACATTGTTTTTCTTCGACTCTCTGTGGAGAACGCAATATCAGAATACTGGTCTAGCCAGGAGGGGAAATTCTCCTCGGTGAAAAACCTTACTGGGTAGTTGTAGCCGAACTTTTTATTGCGGGAGGGCTTGTCGAGGAGGGGACATTTCGGACGGAGTCATCTGTATAAATCAAACGATCGAATAGGAATACTGAATCATCGCCAACATTCACCACAAGTTGATGTGGCTCGTTTGACAAACCATTCAGCGACAAGACGTTTTGACTTGGCAGAAATCCTGTGCTTCCCGGTGTTCCCGTGGAGGAAAAATTTCCAGAAGGTTGATTATCCAGGGTGAAATATAAATTCATATTTGTAGGGGTGCCATTGACAGCAGCTTCACCGAGCGGCTGAATGCAGAATATATATATGGCCGACCCTAACATATCCCAGGAATTAGAGGGAAATCTTCATAGATACGCAAACTACGAACCTGTGAAATTAAATGAAACAGTGATGGGAGGGTCATCGACGTCATGTGTTGGAGTACTCGATGAGCTCGCGCTGGTGGGGTCGCCCGGATCAAGGCTGGGAGCTAGATGTATTCCTTCGTGATAGGATGTAGATATTCCAGGATCTAAACATGTCGAGCATAAATTCGAACTTGGATGCCAAGATGCCAGTGGAGAATACACAATTGATGGATGGGTATCCTCTATAGTAATATTTGCGGCAGCCACACTATGGCTGGTTCGCAGCCAGCAACACAGGAGAACAGTAAGGCGCAGTACAGATGTGCGCCGTCTTGTTGTTGATGATGTTCTGCTCATCAGGGAAAATTAAGGACTGGGAGCTGGACAAGCTGAATGACTTACGACATGGTGGTTCCACTAATCCTCAAGGAAGAGATGGGTGTGAACTTAAAGGACATCATCTGGACCAAATACTAATAGTTAAAAGGAGATTACCCCAGATACCTTTCTAGTCCATGCGCACGTCATATGCACAGTTGCAGCCTTCGGGAAGAGATAAGAAATAGACTCCCGGGTCGCGGGCGCAGATTGCCGGAGCAGTTCTCTCTCACCGAAACGCGTACTCCAGACTCTGGGATATATGTAGCGCTTAGCGTGACCACAATATCTAATCAGATATATCGGCAATACTTTATCAGCGACCAACACGACGACCCGTTTCTGTGGCTTATATTGTCTACTAGGAAATAGCGAAAAGGGTGTCTAACAATTAGGCAGTGAATGGCGCGAGGTTTCCCGAGACCGGTTGATGGATCGATACCTGTTCAAGCGCTACTGTACAACGACGAGGAGCTCCTTGCTAGTCAAGACGGTGTCGGTATTTACTATGGGTGCGTCAATATACTTGAAAATGCTCACAACCCATGTTTCAAATGTTCAGTCACATAGTTCTCAGAAATCTCCTGAACACCAAAATGGAACGATCCATGCTACAACCCACCGCCTTTTTTACATTGATGTTCAACGAATGGTGTCCAATTCATTTCAAATGGATCTTTCGTTGATCGTACAGACAGAATATTATGCAGGCCTCTTTAAATCATCTCCAAAAGTCACCTGCCATCTTACTGGCACTCCCGCTGCGTCGGATCCGCGTGAACAGGACGCGGGATTCGAGAGCTGGGAATGTGAAGTCTGTGCCTATCGCAATCCCCCGGGTCTCAGTCCTGCAGCTGCTCGCATATGTAGTTTATGCGGAGTACCTCGCACGGCGGTGTCAATACCCACTACTTCGGTGTTATCCCAACACCTTTCAACCTCTCTCCCGTCATCAGCCTTATCTTCTTCCACTTCTTTAGCAGCCACTCACTCCAGCGGTGCCGAGCAAAGCTCGATCGCGTGCCCCGCCTGTACATTTCTCAACTATCCTTCGCTGTTGTCATGTGAAATGTGTTCTACTGACCTTCCTCGACCGAAACACGAGTTTACTAAATCAGCACCTTCGTCTCGTTCCATAACCCCCGGTTTTGATGATATTAACGAGTCTTCGAAGAAAATGATCAAGATCAGTTTCCGCAAAGGCGGAGACAAGCCATTCTACGCAGTCCTCAAGCGCAGTTTGAAAAGTAAAGCTTGGGAGGTACGCAAGCCTATTCCAAGAAACAAAAAAATCAATGGACACCTTTGTTACATTAGGAAAGCGGAGCTGGATCAGCTCTAACTCGTGATGTGAATAGAAACGATCCGGACGACCAGCACCCCATTGGAATGACAGGAATATGTATGTGGTTATTTTTTCTTCGACATATCTCTCTATTGACCGTTTATTTTCATCTTTTGGACAGCTGGTATTCTCAGGACGGTGGAAACCTCTGCTCAAGGGAGGGAGACTCACATGAAGGATTCCTTGCAAGATTTGGAGGCCCTCAGGGTGAAAGCCAAAGATATGGTCAGGCTGGCTGCGGAACTCAACGAAAAGTTAACAGTAGCTTCAACTTCAAGATCTTCGGCAGCTTTTGCTTCGAACCCCTTAGAGCCGGAAGAGGCAACCTTTATCCGCTCATCACTTTCTCAGCTAGGTTTACAGATGTCAAACACACCCGTGACTCTTGACATGATGAAAGATGAACGAAAATGGTTCGAGGAGCTTGCCCGTGAACTTGCTGGTGTATTGCAGGGAACTACCAAGGCAGGTATCATGAAAGAGAGAGGTATCATCGCACTGGACGAAGTCTGGGGTAGCTGGAATCGTGCCAGAGGAGTCGGTACGTCATCCTATCATTCAAAAGACCCTTTTGTCAATTGATTCTAAATAAACAAATAGCCCTCATTCCACCATCGACATTTCTCCAAGTCATACCCCATCTTCCTACTCATACGGAACCTGTCATTCAGCATCGTGCCTTTGCCTCTGGCCTAAACGTTCTCCATACCCCACCCTATACACAAGCCGCGTTCGCCGCACGTATTTCTGGCTTTCTAGTATTGGGTGGCCCGAAAACGACGGTGGAAATAGCTGCGGAAGAAAATCTGACGGTAGGTCTTGTGTCTGAAATGATGGACGCTGTCGAAATGGATGGCACTGTCTGTCGAGACGATAGCAGTGCCGCGATTACAGGCGGTGGAAGTGGTGCCATCTCAGAACTCAGATGGTGGGGAAATTTGTTTGTAGGTTATATCTGGGACGGTCCAGAATAAAGTGTTTTCCATTTCATCTCGATCCCAGCAGACTGCGGAAACCTTAAAACTAAGATTTATGCACCCTTGATCGTTTCCCGTATGCTGTACAGAACCAATCTTTCTCCATCTCCATGGTTAAAAAAACAAACGCATACATCAAATGCCAATGAGTCGACGTACCTTATGGTGATTCTTTTCTTGGAACGTTGGTTAGACCCTGGAATTATTTATTGCGGATGAGGATGAACCCTTGGCATACTTTACCTTCTATCCGTACAAAAATATTACGGGACTCTTTAATACTAAATGCTCTTCTACTTGGGAGTCTGTCCCGCATTTAGAAAGTTTTCTAGGTTTTTATCAAAGCCGCGTGGACAGAGATTGACGACCTGGATAAATGAACTATTCTGGGATTGCATGACCTTAAACCACTGAACCGGCTCGCGAAATAAGCGACCTAGAATCGTGTCGACTGTCAAGGTCAATAGGGAGCCCTGCGTTCTTCCAGGCTTCATAACCTCCAACCATGTCTGTTGCATTCAACAGCCCCAATTGTTGGAGAGAATACGCTGCTAAGCTAGAAATGAGGTTTAAATGGATCGGAAAATTATTTCAAATGTCAAAATGTCGTCATGGGGGGGGATGATCGCATACCTCGAGGTGTATCCTTCTTGACAAAACACTATAATCCTCAGATCATATCGATCCGCGATCGCAAGCCGCGACGCACATCTGGGATCAAATCTCCATTCCAAAATGTTGCGTTCAATGATAAGGGAACCATGAATGGCACCTTCTCTTTCTCGTTGTGCCGCAGGTCGTATGTCAACGAGAAAGGTAGGCGCACCTACTTGAGTTTCTCGCAGTTCATCGAAAGCTTGAGAAGCACTGATACGTTGAAGCTTTGACCGTGCCTCTGATAGAATGGTATCGATAGATTTGGATCCGGGTGGAGGGGCGAGGGGATCCATCGGACTTTGTGCTGATTTACGCATAACATCCCATAGAGCATCTTCATCGTACGGTGATACCCCAAGATCACTTATCGTCGCTACCCATACAAAATCTGGTTCTTCGTCTCCTGCAGCTGTAACCATCCTTCCGGTAAATTTAGAGCTTGTAAGAAGCATCGCCCTTTGCACGAAATCAATGGAAGAACCACAGATGATGAGCGAGTTCGGGGATGATTTGGCAGATGGGGTTATGGTTGCTACTGCGAACAGATATTCGAGTAGTGTCAGTTGATGTCTGATTTTTGCGGCAATGTGTCGTAGAAATCCTTCATCGTTGTTACTGGACATGACGAAACGGACGCCAATTCTTACACCTGTTGAGAAAAAAAGATTGAAGCTCTGTGGTCATTATAGTTTATGTCGTCTCACCGTCGATAAAGTCCGCCTTTGTGATAGCGTTTATGGCGATTTCTTGAGAGACCTGATCGCGAACATCGTCTAGAGTGCGAAGGGGTGAACCAACTGTAACGTTTCTGGGAACTAGTGCTGCGATAGCATCTGCATCCCCAATGACTGATGCAGGAGTTGTTGTAACTTTGCTTCTGCTTGACTTATTGGACACACTGGGAGAATTCGCAGTTGTTCGGAATCCGATCATGGCCACTTGCTGATAATAAATTCTTTTTTCAATTTATACTGAAATTAGCGCTCAATAGGAGAACGCTCACCAAGCGCTCAGTTAAACTCTACTATAATTAGGGAACCGGACCAGGTTACCCAGATATCTGAATTAAAAGAAAAAATAATCTGATACTTACAGGTTTACAAAAGTAGGACTCGGAAACAATTTACTCGTGCGAATATTCGGCGCGGATCACCATCATCCTCCAACCTAATCCCATCATGTTCAAATCGTTCACAAGGAGACTGGTATTGACGTTTCCTTCTAGTCAACGAATTTTAATGAGCTCATCAAATATCTCGTTAGCCTGAGATATCAATATTGTAGGTGTAACCTTTCTCAGAAGCTCCTGGATTGACAGCCTTTTCATTGACCACCCATTGAAAAAGCCATCATCCGTCGTCGGCTCCATCAACAAGGGCTTTAAATCTGCTTCGATCCTCCTTGTCCACTCCCTACCCAGTAGACGATGCAGAAGGAAAACCTCTTGAGTTTGAACTCCAAGTAGTAGAATCATCACCGACATTGGATCAGTTTAAGACCATCTTGTCTTACCTTCCTTCAAAGGCCGCAAACCCTTCCATGGTTTTCCTTTCTGCTCATCCGTCAGGTCCCTCTACCTTTGACCAACCAACGACTGTGCAAGGGATCGCAGAACTAGCTAAAAGGAATCCACTTGCCATCAAATGGCCTATCGTTGTCGACTGGAATGATGGTAAAGCTAGTATAGGAGATGTGGAAGGTGTAAAGGGGATTCTTGAAACCCTGCGACAGAAACGAGATGGTGAATGTGAAGAAGATAAAGTTCATCAGCCAAAAGGGTGGTTTAGTTGAGTAGGTAGAGGGATCGGATTTTTCGCGGACAAATTCAATCGATATTTTCTTCTTGATTCTTTGAACCAACTTAGGTCCTACATAAGGCTCATCTAAAATGTTTTCGCCGTCGAGCGACTCCCATTTCGGTTCAGGCAAGTAGTTTCGAACCCCAACCCTATTTTTTAAATAAATAAGAAAACATCATTTGGTTTCGATAGATACCATCCAACACCCTGGATTACTATTAGGCAACCTCCCCCCCTGAAACCTGAGTACGGTCTCCTTCATCCGACGTAATTACTCCTCTGAACCTTCGCTTAAGGCCCTATATGTCCGTTCTTTCACTCTTGTCAAATCCTCAGTCTGTGAGGCCCAGAGTCCAGATTCCATTGGTGCTATTCTCGTTCATCGGCGGGCGAGAAGGCGAGCGCCGTCCCTACGATATTCGCAGTTTTTCCCTCAGTGTTTAGGGGTTATTGCAAAGCTAGCCGGGAGCAACGGAGAAATAGCGGCTACGGAGAATTTGATGAGATGCCAACATTCTGAATCTATGGGACATTCGCGGCCTTCCTTCTCTCTAATTCGGATCGCTCACTCTGTCTCTAGCTGCTCAGGTTGCCGCAAGGTTGGGAACATTCGATGTCATTTATACTTCCTGTACGCAGCTGTGCTTCATTTCATGATTGCAACCCCCCCAAATTCCCCGAACTTTCAAGTTTTAGGCTCTGGGTACGATTATCTTGTTTTGTCAATATGGTGGTTACTATACTTGCTATGGTCAGGCATGTGTTGCGGTTTTGATCGATCCGTGCCGCTGGGGTACAAAAGGGTTTGGAAATTAGTCGCGTGAAGCCAGGGCTTTGACAGGGATCCAGAACAGGTGAGTAACGCGGGAAACGACAGCATCTCGGTTGCTTTTATCTACTTCTTTCTTCCCCGTGTTCCCTGAAAGGACAAGCAATCAAAATCAAATGTTCTCAGGTGATTTCCAGAAGGATCTATAATCTGTATTGAAAATTTGAGGGTGCTCTGTACGTTTGTCACCATTGAGCTTGTGGCCTTGAGGCTTTGTCGAACTTGGAATTAGCTGCGAGTTTCTTTCAAGGTTCAGGCGAATACTAACCTGGACCACAGGGAAGCCGCTGTTGGCAGATGGTACAATATTTAAATAAAGGGTCCATACCTATAGCAAGGGCTTGGCTTCCTTCGATTCCTTTCTTTCCTCCTTTCTTTGGACAACGGAAGGCGCCTAGTCCCAATGCCTTCATTGCAGAGAGCTGGGGAGCGTCAACCTAGTATTAGTAATGCCCTAGAAATTGAAGAGGTGTGTCCTTTCCAAATATCCAAATTCGACATATTTTTTCTAATCTTAGCAAAAAAATAATAATATCCGTTTGTGCGCATGCTTAACATTTAAAGACGGATACCGACGACGCAATTTTGAATGACATACTACCGAGGAACTCAGGAAAATTGGCAATCACTTCCAGTCTTCATCCCTTCTGGCACACAAAGCAGGGAGGTGTAGTAATAGGTCTTGTGATTTTGACGGTTATTGGTGCTATCGTCGGGGGTGTAGTAGGTGGTGCGGATCATTGCTGCAGATAATAGGGAGAGCATGAATTTTAACTCCCCCCTCAGCCTCGATAACAAGGAGAAGTCCGCAGGCGGCATCCCAGGCGTCAAATGGTAGCACGCCGTCTGTAACAAGCACTACATTCAGCAATATAACTGGTCCTTCTGGCACTACAATGAGCATTTCAAGTGCAATTTTACCGGCCTCGAGGACGTCTTTGGTCACAACCCAGGATCCTCTAACATCTCAGCATCAACCAGCGGCAGCCGCTTCTCCTTCCGCTTCCCCCAAATAATGTTTGACCGTATCATGCAACCAGCCAAATTACTGGCTTATCCTCTCCAAGGCCTGAAAAGATGCCGAATTTGTCGATGAAAGTGCGATGAGTTGACGATGATGTTTTGAGTTGGTTATAGACTCGGAGGTTTTTTTTTTCTTTGTTTCTTTTTTTGGGTTTTAGGGTATTGTCCTTACTTTCTTTTATCATGCTAATAGCTATCGCATACTGGGGAACTGGGATTGACTTTTTGAGGATAAATATAGTATACTTACTTTCAGGGTAGAATGACCACTAATGTATGACCCCTCGAATTGATTATTTTTTTTCTCTGCCATTACTTGTTTAATTTTATGAATCAAATCTTAGACTCGGAGACTTGAGTTTTTATATTCTTTCTCTTTTTTTTGAAATTTTTTTTTGTTTTTTTGAATTGTTCTAGGAACTCAAATAATAGTGTTGTGAGCTCGCCGATGGTGATGTGAATTATATAAGCTGACCCCTACTAACAAAGTCGGCAGCTGTGTGCCTGGCGCTGAATTAATTGATCAAAGGGACATCTTTGAGGCTGTACTCTTCCCTTTCCACTCATTTCCTGGGACAAGTCTTTCACAAACCTCAGCTCCCCTAAATTTTTTGTGACGAGACAGTGCTCGAAT
>Ga0193742_1000631_pt1 | contig 23056 bp, 12 predicted proteins | sample L2c1metaG_FD_165511 | JGI IMG/M metagenome (GOLD analysis project Ga0193742, IMG submission 165511) | Soil microbial communities from a riparian zone of the East river system, Colorado, United States - L2c1 | ecosystem: Environmental > Terrestrial > Soil > Riparian zone | place: USA: East River... | reverse complement strand
AGCGCCTCTACAGGGTCGACGTCGCAACGCCGCCCACCTATACGCGCCACCTCGAGCCCTTCCCTCTTCACCACCTTCGATGGTATTCGTCGTACCTCGGGCCTCGATACTCTCCTGTTTGGCGAGTCTTGCTCTTGCTTCAGCTCCCAACTTTTCTCAATAGCAATTTCGGCCTAAGCGACGTCTTCATCGGCGAACGCACGTTTTGGCCCCTAATAATCCGCGCGCGATACGGCGAGCGCGAACTTACTCAAATGCGTTGGGGATTGGTCCCCTTCAGCGCAAAGAGCCTCGCCCGATCTGAAGGGGAAGCCCACGGTCAACACTTGCACTGAGACTGTTATTCGCGGCTAGTGGGCTCGGCCGTTCAGGGAGGCATCGACTTGACTTATATGATAGCCGCAAGCGACTCAATCGAATGGGCAGCTTGCACACCGCCCAAACGGATACGAGGGACAGAAGATTCATAGAAAATGATGCCGTGCTGAGGTCTTCCGATTCCTGGTGGTGAACTCGAATCGATGAATTCTCACCCATGCCAACCGCCAAATCCGAAGCGACGTGATCATGACGACAATCGCAAATGAAGAGTTTGAGTTTCGTCTACCGCATCCCAGGAAACCAGTGGACGGCATTCTGGTGATAGATCTTGCGAAGAATATTCTCTGGAAGATCAAGCCCCTGCGTCTGAAATCCACGGAAGGAGAGCAGTGCGTCCGAGGCGAGAAATCGCCAGTCTCTTGCATAGGTGTTCTCCGCGCTTCGGATCAGCTGTTGAACATCCGTATTGGGATAGAAAGTGTCGTCGGTGCCGTAGATCAGCCTGTCCTGATATTTCGTGAAGAATGCAATCGCCTGTGCCCGCGGCAACTTCATGAGATAAGGCATGCGCGCGGTGAGATCAACCGCGAAGTTGGGGTATCGGTCGAGGTCGGTCATGATTCTGGGGATATCCCCTTCCATGCTACCGAGGTGTGCGCCAACGACCTTGAGATCCGGATTGGCCGCAAGGACGTGGTCTCTCGCCTCAAGGATCTCTTCTTTGGAAGGCGAACCCGGGATTTTATACATGTACCACTCCGAGTGATTGATGAAGTAGGAGGAGTCGGGCGCATGCGAATCGGGCGGGAGCCATGCGGTGTCCGGATCCGCGATGTGAGTGATCAAAGTTTTGTGCTGTGAGGCGATGTATCGATAGATTGGGGCAAGTCCTGGGTTGTCTGGGAGGATGTACTTCCCTTTCGTATCCTTAATCTCCATCCCGACGTTCTTCCACAATTTCACCGCAATGGCGCCGTGGTCGAGATCTCTCTTGATCTCCGCGATCGCCTTCGCGCTAAAGCCGGCATCGTTGAACCGGTATGCGTCGAAGGTTGTGCAGGCAAAGACGCGGTGATCACTTTTATGAACGACCTCGAAGACATCCTGACTTTCCTTCGAGAGAACCTTTCGTTCGGGATCGGCGTTGTCGGAGACGACCATGATGTCCAGCGTATGCATGTGCAGCGTTTCAAGAAGCGCGATGTAAGCCGGATTGTATTGATAGATGTGCGTGTGACTGTCGATGGGTTGTAATGCGGTAAAAAGCTGGAGTTCCTTCTGGCTGAACCCGTCTTTCCCAGGCGCGTAAACTGTGCTCTGCTGGCCATACAGGTCAAAAGAGGCGTGCGGAGTGCCGAGGGCAATCACTGAAAGCAGGGATCCGAATCTGATCGACCGTTTTACCATTCTCACTCCATCATCGCGCTGAGATGCTGTCGTACTTCTATGAGGAAAGACCGACTGGATTTCTATTGGAGTGATCCAGTCAGCGCGAGATTGCAAGCGATCGGAAGTCATCGAGCTGACTAGAAGATGTATTTCAGCGCGAATTGCAGGATACGAGGATCACTCGCCGAAGTGATGGTTCCGGCGCTTTTAGCGGAGATCGTCGCATTTGGATTCGAGAAGTTGACCCGATTCGCGAGATTGAAGGACTCGGCGCGGAACTGCAGGCGTGCTCCCTCAGTGACTTTGAATGGGATTCCGAACGATTTGCTCAATGCAAGATCGATGTCGGAGTAGCCCGGACCAACGAGGAAGTTACGAGGCGTGTTGCCAAACGTTCCCAGTGCATTGGGAGCAAAGGCTGCTGTATTGAAGAAGGCGCGCACTCGCTGCGCGTGAGATCGCGATCCTGGGAGGATGGGATTGCCGATTAGATCGGCACGGTCCTTACCGATGCCGCTCGTCGAATTATCAACACCGGAGAGAGCAGTGAATGGTTGACCGGAACGAAGCGTGAGGATGCCATTCACGGCCCAGCCTGAGAGAAGTCCATCGGTGAACGCCTGGTGGAAGTGAGTGCTGGGAAGCTGCCAGACCGCCGATGCCTTGTACTGATTGCGAACATCGTAGCTGCACTGTCCGTAGTCTGCACTCCGGTTCGGAGTAGCGTACACGTCGGAGTTGAAGCCCGTGGGATCGGCGGTGGTCATACAACGCGACCAGCGATAGCCGGTCAGAACAGTTAGGCCATGACCGACCTGTCGTTGCAGCGTTGCGATCAGCGCGTGGTAGTTGGAAGTTCCGATGTCTTCATTCAGCGAAAGCCCCTGGTAGTAGGCTCCCATGGGACGGCGGGCGTTGTAGTTCGATACGTTCTGTTTCTGAGTGAGAGCTGGGTTATAGACTGCCGCATTGCCTTCGATAGCGCCCAGCAGGTGATAGGCCGAGGAGCCCTGATAGCTAAATCTCAAGAGTGTGCTGAAGGGGGCCTGCTGCTCGAAGGTGAGATTCCACTGCTGGATCGTGGGCGGCTTCATATTGGGTACAAACGGGCCAGCGGCCTGTGGGATCTGAAATGGCGTGGATGGAGGTGTAGGCTTGGCGATCGGGAAGGGATCGACTTGTCCCTGATAGGGATTCATCGTGCTGGCTGGGTTCGTGATCGTTACATTTACATTGAAGGGGCTGTAGTTCAGATTGATCATGTTGGCGGTCATCTGATCCTGATAAAGACCGTATCCGCCACGCAGACTGGTCTTGTTGTCCCCAAACACATCCCACGCGAAACCGACGCGCGGATCGAACAGGTGATAGTTGGTATCGATGACTCGGCCTGGAACACTTGGATCGCCGGCAAGCAGCAGACCTGGAGCCAGCGTGGGATATTGCTGAGACCGGATTCCTTTGGCATAAGCATCTGCACTGAAGATGCCCTCTTGTTGGTAAGCAGAGTCGAAGACCGGGACAAAGGGATTCCAACGCACACCCAGCGTCAACACTAGACGATGATTCGCACGCCAGGTATCCACCAGATAGGCCGCCGGCAGAGCTCTGGTGGGTACGACGTAGAAGGATGCCTGCTGAATGAACTGGGAGGGCTTGCCCAGAAGAAAGTCGAGTGCATTATCTCCAGAGAGCGCATTGCTGAAGGTGTAGGCTCCGTCGCCCTCGTAGTCCTGCGCCTTGACGACCTTGCTCCAGAGAACATCTCCCCCGAACTCCAGAGTATGGTTGCCATGAATCCAGGTCCACTGATTGGAGAAACCGCCTTCTGTCGCGGGAATGCGATAGACGCCGGTCCACGACATGGAGAAGTAATTGGAAATTCCAAGACTCATCGCAGTGTAGCCGGGGGTAACCAGGTTCGGAATCTGCACACCCAGTTCGTTCCAGCCGGGAAATCCGGGAGCGGATAGAGCGATATTGCTACGGCGGCTCATAGAACCCACGACGGTCGTAGTGAGTTTCGGGCTTACAGTGTAGGTCGCGTTCAGGACGGCGAACTGGCTGAGCCAGCTGGCAACTGGACCGACACCGGATGAGGTCGACGCCGTCAGGATATTTCCCGGGACGGCGGTATTGGGTTGATTGAGCTGGTCGTACAGATAACTTGCATAGAGATGAAGCTTGTCTGTGGGAGAGGCATCTACTCGCGTCACATACTGATTATTGTTTGTCACCAGACGCGACGTGTAGAAGACCTGGCCGGTGCCGAGGGCTCCGATCGGAAGTAGTGCAAGCAGATTCGTTGCGATGGGATCAAAGGTCGACGGCGAGATTTGATTACCTAGATACGGAGTGCCTGTCGTTGGATCGACGAGCTGTTTAGAGATTGAAGAGAAATCGCCGTTCCGCTGCGCTGCGGTAAGGACGGTCGCGGAGTTGATGGGATTCTGCCGCACGGTGGTGCGCTGATAGGAAAAGAACGCAAAGATCTTATCCCGGCGGATTGGCCCGCCAATCGTGCCGCCAAACTGATTCCGTTTGAGACCGTCCTGCGATGAAGCGAAGTAGTTGCGTCCGTTCAGCGCGCTGTTGCGGAGAAATTCGAAGACAGTGCCATGAAAACGGTTCCCGCCGCCGCGTGTCACGACATTCATAACACCGCCGCCCAACCCGGCAAACTTCGCGCTGAAGGTACTCGTATCCAGGCTGAACTCCTGAATTGCGTCCGGGTTTGGAAATACGTTGGCAATCTGCGTAAGCACGTCCTCGTTCAGGGCACCATCGAGATAGAAAGCAGTGGAGTCGCCCCGACCTCCGCTGATCCCGACATAGGAGTTCGTCAGATCCGGCCGAGAAGCCCCCTGGCTATATGGGCCTGCGGAGGTAGGGCCGGCGTCGGGCGCGAGTTGAGCGAGTTGTAGAACATTTCTGCCGTTGAGGGGCAATTCCTGCGTCATCTTTGTGTCAATGACCGTAGAAACGGTTGGAGACTGGAGATCAACGCCCGCAGCCGCAGCCTGGACGGTAACGCTCTCCGTCATGGAGCCGACTTGCAGGATCACGTCGACGGTCGCCCGCTCGCCGACTCTCACCATCAGATTTTCCTGCGTGCTCGTCTGAAATCCAGTCATGCTGAAGGTAAGTCGATAGATGGCAGGCGACAAACCCGTTAAAACATAGGTTCCGTCCCCGTTAGCCGTGGCTTTGAACATAGCTCCTGTTGCAGCATCCATGGCAACCACCGAAGCTCCGGGTAAGGCGGACTTCGATGCATCCGTGACTTGCCCCATGATCGTCGCGGACGTCAACTGCGCATGCAGCGAGGAATAACAGAAGAACAACAGGAAGACCGTGAGGAAAAGTCGAGGGAAGCGCATGAAACCTCCGGGAAATTGACATGCGAAGGCGTATTTCTGTGACGTCCGATAAGTGCTCAACAGAAGAACCGTTGCTTGTTTCGTTTTACGTCGTGTGAGTTTTTTTAGTTTCTTTTACTAGCCTTGTCAAGACATTTTGATGTTTTTTCCTTGCTCATTTCCCAGAAGGTCGCTCAGGGACAATGAGCGAATAGAACAAAACGTCACCCTACGGCCTAGAATAGTCAATAGGGACGGGACTTTTAGACCTATGAAACAGTCGTGGATAGAACGGCTGTTGAGAGCCGAAAAACAACAAAGGAGGTTTACTTTCTTGGTCATTTCATTTTTGATCTTTACCGCCGTATTTGAGATCGGTACGAATTAGTCGGTACATTCCCGTTCGCCGCGAGCACTAAATAAATGGCCGAGCAGCTTCAACGCATTCTGTCAATACGCCTTCAGGAGAACATCTATGCCGTGGATGTTCCACCTTCCCTGGCGGGACATCTCAGGTCAGAAAGAAGATGTCAGCGTAAATATCCCGGGAGCGTGTTTCTCGGCAGGGGGACCTACGAGGGAGTAAGAGTTCTTCGAAGCATTCCCCTGTGAGCATTACTTCGAAATTCGTATTCGTTTGCTCGCTTGCTCGCTTGCAATATTGACTGCATTGGTCACAACGGTAAGATTGGCGAAACGACGCAATGCACGCGCGATCATAGTGGTAGGCAGGGAGATTCTTTTCGGATGGTAAATCCGGGAAATCCCAAACGTATCGGAAAGCCTCAAACACGAGTACTCGACCATCACGGTTAATCATTGCAAGTACGTGTTGACGACGCTCCTCAATGAGCATGGGATTTTTGTTCCAACAATCTTTTTTGGCTTCTCTCTAATGTTGGTTTCTGTTGATCGCGCTTTCGCATCGGTTTTTGTCTACTCGATTCCTCGCAATAACACGTGCGGTGATCTTCTTCTGCCCGCCGAGGCAACAGGGCGCGAACCGGCAGGCTCTTTACAAACCTCAGTCCATCCCTGGAAGCCTAAAGAATCCTTGACAACTCCAAAACATGCGGATAAAAGGAAACTATTCGTAACTATGCGTAATATACATTAGTTCTCAAATCGTAAGAACCTGGACAGGATGGTCAAGAATGCATTTTTTACGTAGCCTGCTTCCCCATGTCGCTCTTTCCACGGCGCTCGCACTTTCGATGCAGGCTCAGACTCCATCAACTGCGCCAGGACATCTGCGAATTAAAGCCAGTGAAGCTGACGGGCAGTATAGTGTGGCAATAGCTGGCGCGGCTGAACCTATCCTGCGAGCTGGAGCTGCGGTCAAGATCAATGGAGCATGGTTGAGAGCATCCAACTATCCTAGGCATACAGTTTCGCAACAAGCTGCATCCGGCGAGCTAGGGCCCGCCAAAGATTGGACCATCGTATACACCGGACGCAAGGATGCTCCCGATCTTCTGATCAGCCTTCGAGAGTATCAGAACAGTCCATTTGGAGAAGTGCAGGCCACGATCAGCAATACGACTGGAAAGCAGGTGGAGATCGAAGGGATACGTTCTGTGGATGGTGGTCCTGACTCACTCAACCTGGGCGGCTCTCCCACAGAAGACCGAGTCCTTTCCGACAGTTTCAGCGAGGATCGTCCTGCAATGCAGATTCATGACTTCACTGATCCCGTGCACGGCATGCATCGAGCTGTCGGAAGTCAGATAGTTTTCAACCTGGTAAACCATCGCAGCTGGTTTATTGGGACACTCACGTCCGACAAGTTTCTCAGTGTTCTGCGCCTGCGGGTCTCTCCGGGCGCACCGCAAAAACTGGCTTCCTACGAGGTAGAGTCGACGGGAACGACCGAGTTGCTGGAAGAGAACTCGCTTAGGCGTTCTGCGCCACAAGACCACGTAATGTTGACTCTTCCGGTTGAGCCGGGAGGCACCTTGAGCTCGGAGCGGATGTTGTTCAGTGTTGGCGATGACCCTGTCAGCCAGCTTGAAATATACGGACATCTCATCCGCGATCGGCATCACGCGCGCGTGACGGCGCAGGTTCCTCTTGGCTGGTGGAGTTGGACGGCTTATTACTTCGGGCTCAACGACGGTGCAGCCACGACGAATGCCCTGTGGCTCGCACAGAATCTAAAGTCCTACGGGTATACGTTCTTTCACATCGATGAGGGATACCAGTTCGCTCGCGGAGAATATTCAACGCCTGACGCCGATCTGTTTCCCCATGGCCTGGACACGTTGGAGCGAAAAGTGACGAATCTTGGGCTCACTCCTGGTATCTGGACAGCTCCTTTTGAGGTTTCCGAGCGCTCCCGGGTTTACACGCAACATCCTGATTGGCTCGTTAAAAACGCCAAGGGAGAGCCGATTCATATTGGAACGGTTGCAGAGAAAAAGGATCTGATCTATGCCATCGACGCGACGAATCCAGCGGCACAACAATATCTGCGCGAGACCTATACGACCTTGACCAAGCTTTGGAACATTCGGTACATTAAGCTGGATTTCATGGAAGATAGTGCCGTGGAAGGTTACTACTACAAACCGCATACAACTGCGCTCGAGGCGCAGCGCATTGGACTGCAGACGATCCGCGATGTTGTCGGCGATTCCGTCCTCCTCGACAAAGATGGATGCGAGATGCTGAACCCGGTCGGCATCGTCGACATGGGCAGAATCTCGCAGGATACGGGACACTCATTTTCGGCCAGCAAGGATGCAGTCACAGGTATCGCAGCGCGATTTTTCATGAATCGTAATTATTTTGTTGCGGATCCTGACGCATTCAGCGCTTCCACACAAACCGTCGAGGACCACGACTGGCATAGCGGGAAGAGACCTCTCTCTGCAGATGAAGCGAGGGTCTCGGTTGTTCTTTCTGCGATCTCCGGTGGACTCTTCGAGATTGGAGACGACCTCCCGACACTCGGCAGATCTCCGGACCGATTGGTATGGCTGAAAGATCGAGATCTGCTGGACATGGTCCACTTGGGCCGCGCTGCAAAGCCTGTTGATTTAATGACCTTTCAGAAGGAAGATCTTGAGCCAAGCATCTTTGAGCTCAAAGAGAGCAACCGACAAACAATCGTCGCAATCTTCAACTGGACGGAATCGTCGCGCACACACGTGCTGCCTCTTTCTGAGCTAGGACTGGCTGCTGGGCATATGTACGAGGTCAGTGACTTGCTGACCTCTTCGCCATCCCAACGCACGATCAAGGATGCGCTGCAAATAACGCAGCCATTGCACTCGGTTCGGCTATTGAAGATCATCGACAGCACTGCACAGGAACAGAAACCTGACGCGAAGATAATCGCTTCGACCAATGCGGCGACGGGAGCGAACATCGACTTCAACGCAGCGAACACCAACGAGGATAACCCGGTCATTTCATATCTCTGGAACTTCGGTGACGGCACTACGATTGAAGGCCAGCACGTGACCCACGCTTATACAAGACCGGGCAGCTATGATGTCACACTGACAGCTGCTGGACTAGGAGAAGTGACGGCGAGCTCACACACGCCCATCTCTGTTACAACCTCCATGTCTACTCGATTCCACCCGGAGACACAGCGTAGATTGCAATCAAAACCAGAGTAAGGAATGAGACCGGATCAGCGCTTCATCTACAAAGGTCGATCCGTAAACACTAATTCGATAAATAAGGAAGGAAGTCACTTTATAATTTTTGAAACTGAATCTACGTCTTCGCTCTTGAAGGGTCGTCATCTTTGCACGATCGATCATGCTTCATGAGGCTTGCATAAAAGTTGTACCTGCGCCGCGATCAGGCCCATGCCTGTCTGCCACGTCTTCTGATCTAGGGTAGACAGATATGGGCCGGAGTAGCGATCGTAGCGATGGCGCGTTGCTGCCATGTCCTTTGGTGAAATCCGGGATTCCCACAGGAGCGTCACCTTGGCTCACAGACTTGACGCTCAAGGGCTGTACAGAAGACCAAGCCACGGCGTCGTACACATCCATATCTGGTGACAAGCCCTTGCGAACACATTGCAAGAGGCAGTAGAGCATGATGAAGTCCATTCCTCCATAGGCGCCGCCACGTTTCTGTGCAAGCTCACCTTGCCGTTTCCACAAAAAATACTCGTAGGACTTATATGCTTCCATGCGCCCCCACTCTTCTCTTCCGTTTTTCCCATCCAGATAAAGACACGGCGGATAATCCGTAAGATTCCTTTGTTCCGGCAATCTGGTTCACACGGTCATAGGGGTGTGGTGTCATGACGATATGTTTTACCGTGATCGTCAAACCCTGGTGTGTCTCGATCGACGAGGTGTTCATATCGCTTGTGACGTAACGTTCGTTCATCTAGGATCTGATGGCGAAATATAATACGAAATAAAATTCTAGCAACATGTAACTTCAAAACGAAATAATGTGTTAACGCAAATGGTGACTGCCTTTTTTCGTTTATGCGAAAAACGTAGAAGCGTGAAATATCGATCGAGCCTTACAGACCAAGAGACTTAAGGAGTCGCTTTGTGAATCACGAGACCGGACCCACTGCTCCAGCTGTACGCAATGTTGCTGTCGATGCTTATCGCGGATTCGTCATGCTGCTCATGCTCGCAGAAGTCCTCAGATTCTCAGCGATGAGCCATGCGTATCCATCGAGTCTTATCTGGTATATCCTCGGGTACAACCAGTCCCACGTTGAATGGTCTGGCATGAGTCTCCACGACACGATTCAGCCTGCATTTACTTTTTTAGTGGGAGTGGCCTTACCGTATTCCCTTCGATCCCGCGTTCGTCGAGGAGAGCAGTTTAGTCAAACACTGAGACATATTGTCTGGCGCAGTATTGTTTTAGTGTTGCTTGGAATCTTTTTAAGATCTACGCATAGTCCGTCTACAAATTTCACATTTGAAGATACTCTGACACAGATAGGTCTCGGCTATACGTTCGCGGTCCTCATAGCACGTACACCACCAAGGGCCCAATGGACTGCGTTTACGGTTATTGTTGTAGGGTACTGGGCAGCTTGGGCGATCTATCCAGCGCCGCCCGCTTCATTCGATTATGCAGCGGTCGGCGTCCCTGCCGAATGGCAAGGCCATCTCTTCCGAGGATTCGCTTCTCACTGGAATAAAAACAGCAATCTCGGGCAGGCGGCCGACGTCTGGTTTTTGAATCTGTTCCCTCGCCCGACACCTTTTCGCTTCAACGAAGGCGGCTACCTGACACTTAGTTTTATCCCGACGCTCGCAACGATGTTGCTCGGAGTAGCTGCTGGCCGGTGGTTTATCGAATCGGCTCCGAAGGTCCCGATTCGACGTCTCCTCACAGCAGCTATCGCTCTTATGTCAGTCGGCCTCCTTTTCCAAGTCCTCGGCATCTGCCCCATCGTTAAACGTATCTGGACACCATCGTGGACGCTCTTCAGTGGTGGCGTATGCTTCTTGTTCCTTTCGGCCTTCGCGTGGCTAATCGATGTAAGAAAGCACTCCAAATTAGCGTTTCCACTCGTGGTAGTGGGAATGAATTCAATCGCGGCTTATCTAATCGCACATCTATGCCAAGATTTTGTAGAGAGCAGCTTTCGAATAAATCTTGGCCCGCGACTACTTAGTATGCTTGGGCATCACACTGAGCCACTGTTGGTCGGGATACTGACGCTGTCGAGTTATTGGCTTATGTTGCTATGGATGTATAAGCGTAAAATATTCATACGAATTTGAGCTGCCGATAGTTATTGCCGGTGACAACAAAAAAGGATCCGCGACGCTTCTTTCCATTAATAGATCTAGTTGGAGTCTGAGACGACGCCCGGAAACCATTGGACGGCATTTCGATGGTAGAGCTTCTGCAGGATTGGTAGCGGCAACGCTAGGCCGCGCACTGTGTGGCCCCTATATACGAGCGTATCGCTCGTAGCGAGGAATCTCCAGTCAAAGGCATAGCTCTTCTCGAGGCGCTGCGCTACATCGGCGGCGTTGGCGTTGCTCGCGAGTCCATTGTCGGTCGCATAGATTAATCGGTCCTGATACTTGTTGATGAAATTAATGATGTCTACGCGTGGTCGCATCACGATGTAAGGCATACGTGCAGCGACATCAACGGCAAAGTTAGGGTATCGGTCTAAATGACGAGACAGTTGCGCGAAGTCGGCTTCCATACTTCCAAGATGGGCGCCCACTACACGAAGGTTTGGATTTTTCTCCAATAGGTGATCACGGGCAACAAGAATTGCTTCTTTTGAAGGAGCTTTAGGCCTGTTGTACATATACCATTCTGGATGCGCGGTGTAATAAGAATAATCTGCGGCATCTTTATTCGGTGCCTCCCAGATGGTATTCGGATCGGCGACATGGGCGATCAACGTCTTATTATGAGCGGTGATATCCTTATAAATCGGCTCGAAGACGGGATCGTCGGGCATGACATAGTCTCCCTTTGCGTCCCTTACCTGCTCACCGATGTTCTTCCATATCTTGACGGCAATAGCCCCATGATCGAAGTCCCGGTTGATCTGACCGATGGTTTTTCGGAAGAAGCCCGGCTGCGCATAAGGAAACGGGTTGAAGGTTGTGCATAAGATCGCACGACCTTCGCTGGAATGTACAAACTCCAACGCCTGTGACTTTTCCGTTTCAAGTTCTTTCTGATCGGGAGTGTGAGTTACAAGAATATCGATGACATGAAGATTCAATCTCTGGAGCATTGCCATAAAGGCAGGGGAGCTTTGATAGAAATGGGTATGGGTGTCGATAGGATTGAGCGCGGCGAACTGTTTAAGTTCCTGATCGGTGAACGGCCCGCTGACCGGTTTGTCTGTAGATGTCGTTGGAGCCGTCGTTGGTACCGTGACTGCTGGTTTGCTGCATCCCGTTGTCGCTAGTATCGCTATCGTGAAAGAAAAGATCGCCTGTCTCATCAGTTTCCTCAAGGATTGTGAAAAAAGAGCTAGTGGGTTTTGGCAATGTCGGGGAACCACTTCATCGCATTATCGTGATAAATCTTGCTAAGGATTGCTTGTGGAAGTCCGAGCCCTTGAACGACATGTCCTCGGTAGACCAGCCACTCTGTCGTAGCCAGGAATCTCCAATCGATGGCGTAGGAGTTCTCCCAAGATTTAAGTCGTTCCATATCATTTTTCCCCGGGAAGATTTCAAGATCGGTTCCATAGATCAGGCGATCTTGATATTTAGTGAGGAACGGAATGAGAAATCCTCGTGGTTGAATCACTAGATAGTCCATACGAGCAGCGATGTCGACGGCGAAGTTAGGGTATCGATCAAGGTGACTTGCAAGCTGGCCGAAGTCGGCTTCCATACTGCCGAGGTGGGCTCCCACAACCCGCAGATTCGGATGTTGCTCCAAGATGTGATCCCGCGCACGGAGTATGTCCGGCTTTGAGGGAGCCTCTGGTCTTCTATACATATAAAAGCCCGGGTTGCTCATGTACCCCGTGTAATCCGGAGCCGCGGGGTTAGGAGCCTCAAAGACAGTCGTCGGATCCGCCACATGAGCGATCAAGGTTTTGCCGTGCGCTGCGATGTCATCATAAATAGGGTTGAAGATCGGATCATCCGGAAGAACATAGTTTCCGTCCTTACTTTTGACCTCTTCGCCGATATTCTTCCAGATCTTGAGTGCGACCGCGCCACGATCGAAGTCTTCATTTATTTGGAGAAGGGCGCTCTTCTGGAAGTCCTGCTCATTTACTTTGAAGGGATCGAAGGTGGTGCAGAAAAAAACCGAACCCTTACTCGTGTTGACGATATCCCAGGTGTCGCTGCGCTCTTTGGGTAGGTTGCTCCATTCGTCGATCTTTTCCTGATCGTCGACGAGAATAATGTCGACGATACGTAAGTTGAGTCTTTTGAGAAGATTCTGAAATTCCGGTTTGTTGACGTAGGCATGGGTGTGCGTGTCGATTGGCTCGAGCGCGCGAAATTGCTTCAACTCCTGATCGGAGAAAGGACGACTCACCGATGCCTGACTATTCACTGAGATGAGAGGAAGCTGCGGCTGTTTTTCCTGCCCCCCGGCTGGGATCGCAGTAATTAGTGCATAAAGAATGAATTTATTCATAACCATCCATTGAGTGCGGGCTGTCGCCATCGATGTATCACAGTATTAGAAGATGAGCTTCCCAGAGAGCTGACCTATCCTGGGATCGTTAGAGCTTGTGATCGAGCCAAAGCCTCCGGAGCTTACGGCACTAACAGGCGCGGCAAAGTTGGTATGGTTGATCACATTGAAGTACTCAGCCCGGAACTCCATCCGGAGCACTTCTTTGTGCAGGTTGAAGTTTCGGAGCAGACCGGCGTCCCAATCAAAGTATCCGGGGGCGCGGAGAGACCCCTTGACCAAGTTACCAAAACTGCCAGTTGCGGGTAGCGAGAATGCAGCAGGGTTAAGGTAGTTCTTACAAGCGGCCGTTGTATGACAAGCTCCTGGTCCATAGGCATTTTGACCGTTATATTGCGCGCGATCCTGCAGTAGACCAGTCTGAGAGACATCCTGGCCTGCGGTCAGGGTCAAGGGTGGACCGCTTTCTATCTGAAAGATTCCCGTTGTTTGCCAATCGTTGACGATTGCTCGCAGGAGAGGTACGCCACTTTCAAGTTTGGGAAAAGACCATAGATAGGATCCTGAGAAGACGCTGCGTTGATCAAAGTCCGAAGGCCCTCTATCCAGGGATTTATAGTTGGGCTGATAGATGGGAAATACATAGGGTGCTCCCGGGCCTGAAGACGGAGTTGTATTAACTGTGAGATACGGTAAAGTATCCAGTGCCTTAGAGTAAGTATAGTTGGCCATCACACTCAAGCCCTTTGACACCCGCTGCTGAAGCGTCAATTGCAAAGAATGATAGCTTTCGTTCCCGCTCATACTCTGTTCGCCGATATTGGTGTAGCCGGGGTAGTAGCGGCGCCGGTCGGTACCCAGTTTGCTACCCGGAATGTAAATTGCAGGATTCAGTTGTTGATCCACAAAGAGATGGCTTGCATGTGCTCCGACATACCCAATCCTTGAAACGAGACTCTTGGTGAGCTGCTGCTCGATGACGAGGTTCCAATCATAGACCAAGGGAACTTGAAACTTACCGGATGTGTCGTAGGTATTGACTTGAACAGGAGAGGGAAAGACGACGTTCGCCGGCGGGGGAACCGGCGTGGGAAACGGGTTAGTGATTCCCGCGTAAGGATTGCTGAAGGTGCCTTTCGGATTGGTAAGAGACACCGAGAGCGAAAAGGGACTGATCTCCGATGGGATGCTGTTACTGATCGCGGGTTGACGGGTGTCGTAGAAGAGTCCGCCCCCTCCGCGAATACTGGTCTTCCCATCGCCAAAGGCATCGTAAGCAAACCCTACGCGAGGCATGAAGTTGGTATAGACCGACCCAACTCCTCTCTCCGGCACGCCCTGATCTCCGGGAAACAACAGACCAGCAGGCGCATTGGTATAGACCTTCGACACACGGCCTGCGGAGTATGCCGCCGGGCTAAACATCTCCACGCGATTCCTCAGTTCTTTCCAGGGTGTAAATGGTTCATAGCGTAGACCATAGTTCAGCGTTAGGCGGCGAGAGACCTTCCAGCTGTCTTGCGCATAAAATCCATAGAATTGATTTCGATCATTGAAGTACTGACCTGCACCCTGCTGGAAGGTATAGAGATAACCAAGCAGGAAGCTTGCCAGTGCGTAATTGGTATTGTTCGAGTTGAAGGCAAAGGATCCAGGCTGATTGAACTGGCTATCGATATCCACCTTGCTCAGTTCTGCGTGAATTCCGAAGGCAATGTTGTGGTTTCCTTTGACCCAGTGCAGGTCGTCAACAAGCGTGTAGTTATTCCGTTGAAACACGGCATGGGCGTTATCTCCCAGCGAGAAGAAACCTGTCGCCGCAATACCAACGATGGCCTTGTCCGGTGGCTGGTAAATATTGACTCCGAGATCGGCCACGCTCGGAGCATTCGCCAATGGCCCGCGGGTGGAGACCTCGCGCGAGTAGTTGACGATCAGATTGTTCAGCAGGTTACTGCTGAAGGTATGTGTCTCCGAGACAAGAGCACTCTGCACGCGGATATCCGCGAAGTCCGCATAAGTGAGCAAGTTGGATGGGTTAAGAACACCTGCATTTGTGAAGTGATTCTGGTAGTAGTGCGCGAACAAGTGATCTCTGGTAAAGAGATCATGATCCACTCGTGCTACGACCTCGTTGTACCCCTGAGCTATGGGATTCTGGTAGTACACAAGGCCGTTCCCCGACACGGCGGGAAAGGACTTCGTCAGCGCAACGGCCGCCGGATCAAAGGTGCTTGGGTCGATATGGTTGTTCGGATAAGGAACGCCGGTGAACGGGTTCACAATCTGGGTTGCTTTGCCGAGAGGATTTGCCGGGTCATTCGCATTCAACTCTGCGCTGAAGTCGCCAGCCAAGTTCGCCTGAGTCGGCACGAAGGAGCTTTTGCCGCCCTGCTGATCCCGAATGATCGTCTTCTGATAGCCGACAAAGAAGAACGTATGTTTTCCGCTGACCAGATGTGGAATGACGATAGGACCGCCCACCGTTCCGCCAAATTGATTGCGCTTTAGTGGATCGACGGTCGTGGAAAAATAGTTTCGCGCGTTGAAGACACGATTCCGTACAAACTCGAATAAGTCGCCATGGAACGCGTTCCCTCCGGATTTCGTGACGATATTCACCACTCCGCCCGCGTTTTGTCCGTACTCGGCGTTGTAGTTGCTCGTCTGCACGCTGAACTCCTGCAGGGCATCCGGAAATGGAAAGGGTTGATTTACGTTCGTATACTCGTCGATATTGTTGCCGCCGTCGAGCATGTATGCAGTATCCGCCGAGCGAGAGCCATTGACCGCCGCCGTGACGGCCGTGGGAAAGGTCTTCGTTGGCCCCTGGTCGGCGTTATCAACCGGTCCCAGGACGACACCTGCGACAAGAGTAACCAGCTGAGCTGCATTTCTCCCGTTTAGAGGAAGATCATTCACTCGTCCCTGATCGATCACGTGAGAGACGGTGCTTGTGCTGGTGTCTACCTGGATTGCGTTCGCCGCCACGGAGATCGTTTGCGAGGCTTCACCCAACTGGAGAACGGCATTGACGAGCTGAGATTGATCGGCCTGAAGGACAACTCCCTTCACTTCGAACTTTTTGAAGCCGGAGGCAACCACAGAGATGGAATAACTCGCCGGTGGCAGCGACGGAAAAGTAAAGGAGCCACGTTCGTTTGTCTTCACCTCCGTCGTGGTTCCGGTCTGCGACTGCGTCGCCGTAACGGTTGAGGAGGGCACAACCGCGCCGCTCTGGTCGGTAACGGTGCCCGAGATCGTTCCAAGCCCCTGCCCGAGTGCCGGGAGACGTAAGAGAGCGAGAGTCGCATAAATTACAAACAAACGGGAGATTTGCTTCCAACACGCGTTTTCTTTCACCGTGTATCCCTCCTTTAAAAACATTCGCCGCAAAGAGCTGAGTGCAGCTCTACAGACTCTGGGTTTGTCAGTCGAGTGACACGGAACTATTAAATCCGGCGTAGAAGGTTGATAGTCTGAGTTAGTGCTCGATGTCAAGAATATTTTCATGAGATCAAGAAAATATTCTATAATTCATGGAAATTGATCTACCCTTGAGCTGGCCTCGCGCCGCAGAATTGAGGCTTCCGCAAAGGTGTCAAGTCGCTTCTTTGAGTTTTGGCTTACGGCCGATTATTCGCCGTGCTCCTTGAGAACTCTGCGTGAAACCCTTCTCTTGAAAGGGGGATGCTTTATACAGAGAGGCCATCGTGGAGGTGAGAGCCGGATGATCTTTGCCTACCAAATTCATGGCTTTTCTGAAAGTTTTCCCGGCAATGTATAGTGTTCTGGGTAGAAGCACTCACACAGGATTTGAGTACTTGAATGAAGAATGTCTCCACTTCCAAGACGAAGTCAAAAAAAAGCGCCAAGCAAAAGACCGGTCTCCGCGAGATTGCCGCCACAGCGAACGTCAGCATCGCTACCGTCTCCAGAGTGTTGAACGGAAGCAACCGAGTGGATCCGGTCATTCAAAAAGCAGTGCTGCAGGCAGCCGCAAAGCTGAACGTTGATCTTTTGCAGAGGAACAAAACCAAGGCGCTGGCCTTTTTGTTGAGTAATCGCGCAATGCTTCATCCATTTCACTCGCGGGTTCTGCAAGGAGCGGAGGCGTGCTGCACCGCCAATGGCTGGGATATAGTGTTCCTCTCCTTCAATTATTCGCCGACTGCCCCATGGAACGAGTTGCATCTTCCCAAGGTGATTCAGCGCCGAGACATCGTCCGGGCGGTCATTCTGGCGGGAACCAACTCGACGAATCTGATCGAGCTACTCGACCATAAGGGCATCCCTTACGTCGTTCTGGGCAATAATGTGATCGGCGATCCGAATGAGTTAAGGAACGACGTGATCTTTTCCGACGAGACGCAAGGCGTCCATGACATGACGCGCTATCTGTTGGGGCTTGGACATCGCTCCATCGCCTTTGTCGGGAACATCCGCTTGCCCTGGTTTGCGCGATGCTATGCGGGTTACCGTCGTGCAATGGAAGAGGCGCGACTTGTTCCGATCTCCGGCAGTATCGACTCTGAGGACGACGCCGAGGTAGGCTATCTTGGCACTAAATCGCTCCTCGCTCGCGGAGAACCGATCAGTGCAATCTTTGCCGGCAATGATCAGACAGCACATGGCGTTTATCGGGCGATCCGTGATCGCGGCCTGAGAATTCCGGACGATATCAGCGTAGCGGGGTGCGACGATACAGTCGGCGGGTGGCTTTTTCCCGGATTGACTACGATTCGCGAATTCCCGGAGCAGCTCGGGAAGCACATGGTCGAGATGATTCTCAGCCGCATCGCCACGCCCGACCAGCCCCCGCAGAGGGTGACCATTCCAACCGAGTTCATCCGGAGGGACTCCTGCCGGGAGGTCGGTCCCACCACGTTCCTCGTTTCGGCGGGCGAGAAAATCTCGGTCGGCTAAAGTATTTAGGCGGACGGGAGCTGCAGAATCGGCGCTGCCAAACCCAGGGCGCAAACCCATCCTGTGCCGGCGGATCTGAACTCGCCATTTGGACCGGAGCATCGGCAGAGCAGGCTTTTCGGACTTTTGGTGTAAGCCGAGAGCGACACCCCTGCAGATCTCTGAGAGTCATTCTCCAAGGCAAGGCAGAGCCTACCTCGTTTCACGCCGTGTTCTAACTGACAGTGGCGTATTGGGGAATGAGTCTTAGATTCTCCAGATAAATTTCACGCTATCTGCGAAAAATTATTACTTATTGGGAAAATTCTCTTGACAAGCTGTTAACGCATGCGTATTCATGTGTACATCGCTCGCCCGACCTTATGGATGCTCGTGTCAGAGCTTATGGTGACGGCGGCCAGAGGGCTGGAACGCATAGTCATTTCCGAGGCCAAAGAAGCACTTTACCCAAGCAGAGAATGCGGCTTCGAGGTCCATCGAGGTCGTTCAACAGTAGGAACGTACTCACAGAGAAGGATCTTGACCATGATTGCAGAGAATGCCGAAGCGAAGCATCTCAAAATCGGCACCATGAAGGTAGAAATTTATCCCAACAGCAAGATGGCGGGAATGGCTGCCGCGCGCGCGACCGCCCTCGCGATGAAAGAACGGGAGCAGGCGGGAGATGTCGTCGGGATAATCTTCGCCACGGGGGCCTCGCAGCTTGAAACGCTGGACGCTCTGACCAGCATGAAGGGCCTTCCCTGGAACATAGTACGAGGTGTTCATCTGGATGAATACGTGGGCATCCCGGCGGACCATCCAGCATCCTTTCGTCGCTATCTGCGCGAACGGCTGACGGACAAGGTTTCGATGAGAGAGTTCTTCGAGATCGATGGAAGCGCGCCCAATCCCGAACTGACCTGTGTTGCGTACGCCGAAACGGTTCGCTCCGTCGATCCCCGGATATGTCTGCTCGGCATTGGAGAGAACGGTCACTTGGCATTCAACGATCCCGATGTCGCCGATTTCTCAGATCCTCAGGACGTGAAGGTCGTCCATCTCGATGAGATGTGCCGTCAGCAACAGGCGGCGGAGGGTTGGTTTACAAGCGTGGATGATGTGGCCGGGGATGCCATCACGCTGACGATCCCGACCGTGCTTCGCGTGCCGAAGCTGATCGTCTCGGTCCCCGGAGGTCGCAAGGCGAAGATTATGCGGCGTACCGTGGAGGATCCCATCTCCACAGAGTGCCCCGCAACCATCCTACGGACACACCCGGATGTGACGGTGTACCTGGACGCGGACTCCGCTCAGTATCTGGATGGAGCCCTGACGCCGCGATAAATAAGCTCGTGCTGTTCGAGCCGTAGTTGCCTGCAAACGTCTAGACAATGGAAAGAGGCGCATCATGGTTGAAGAAGTAACCTCCGGAACGGATCGCAGAACCTTCATGAAGAGAGCCGCGGGAACGATGTTCGCGGTAGGGATGGAAGCACACTCCTATGCCAGGGTTCTAGGAGCCAACGATCGCATTCGCCTGGCTCAGTTAGGTTGCGGTGGACGCAGCCACGGCCACGTGCACATGGTGCAGGTAGCCTCAAAGCAGATCCCGGTAGAGACAGTCGCGGTGTGCGATATCTGGAGCTTGGCCCGGGAACGACGTGCGGCCCAGGTCAAAGCGGCCTTCAATCTCGATCCGCAGTCTTACAAGTACTCCGAAGAGCTGCTTGCCCGGAAGGACATCGATGGCGTCATGATCGCGACCGGCGACTTTCAGCACGCCAAGCTCTGCGCCGAAGTGGTGCGGGCAGGCAAGGACTGTTATGTAGAGAAGCCCTTCGCCAATGTTCTTTCCGAGGCGAAAGAGACACGCAATCTGGTCAAAGCCTCCAAGCAGATGGTCCAGGTTGGATCCCAGCATCGAAGTGAGCCATACCAGCTCGCGGTACGCGATGTTATCCGATCGGGCCGCATCGGTGAGATCGTCCACATCGAACAGGAGTGGAACGTCAACGAGGAGCGTTGGCGGTTTGTAGAGATGGACACGGGTAACTCCCGGGAACGGGAGCAGGACCGTAATGGAGAGTGGAAGAAGTGGCTCTTCGACAGCCCTTCGAAGCTCCGTGAGGAAGACACCGATTGGAAGCGATGGTTGCTGGGGAAGCCTTATCGGCCGTTCGATCCTCATGTCTATCTTGAATTTCGGCTCTACAAGGATTATTCGGCTGGAATCTTCGATCAGTGGCTGAGCCACGGCAGCGACCTGGTCCACCTTTGGACGGATGAGAAATATCCGGAGAGTGTCGTCGCGAACGGTGGCATCTATGCCTGGCAAGACGGCAGAGAAAATCCCGACACCTGTGTCGCCGCGGTGACCTACCCTAAGGGCTTCCTCTACACGTATAAAACGATCTTCGGAAACAGCTTCCGCAGCTTCTCGAGAATTCAGGGCCGCGACGGTACGATCGCGAACTATGGCGGAGAAGGAGCATCGCTCTTTACGGTCAGTAAGGAAGGTGGAAGAGACGAATATTCGGAGTCCGTCCTGGCCAAAGGCATTCCGATCACAAGTCCGGCACAGGACAGCGAAGAGGTTGTAACCGTATCTGGAGCAGAACCACCTGACTCGCGTGGCCCGGGAGATGACAGTGTCGTACATATTATGAACTGGCTCAGCTCGATGCAGTCCCGCAAAGAGCCAAATGCGAATGTCGATCACGGCTTCTCGCACTCCGTGGTTTGCATCATGGCGGCGCAGTCGTACTGGTCGGGCAAGCGCCTGTACTGGAACCCCGAAACGGAAGAGATCGTCGATCATCCGGTCCACAAAGCCTAGTTAAACAACACCGAAATTCCGTGGTAAAGGCCGCAGCGCGGCGAATATGTCTTCTTCAGACCTATAGGGAGAGCCCATGTCTTTAAATGCAGTAACTCGTAAGATGACCCATCGCTTCCGGCTCGGCATTTGTTTGGGCGCGGCGCTCTCCACATTCCTGTTGCCGGCAAAATCGCAGACGATAGGCACGGGTAACATTCAGGGCGTTGTTAGCGACGGCTCCGGTGCGATCCTTCCCAATGCATCGGTCTTGACGATCAATACGGCGACACAGGTGAAGCGAACGGCCATTACAGATGAAAACGGGTTCTACAGCTTTCCGAACCTGGCGATCGGAACTTACAACATTGAGGTAACGGCAGCCGGATTCAATCGCTACAGGCAGTCCAGTATTATTCTTGATGTCGGCAGCAGCATCGCGGTCAACATTGCTTTGAAGATTGGCGGAACGGAACAGACCGTCGAGGTTCAGGCGAGCGGGCTTGCCCTGCAGACCGAGGACAGCTCTCTGAAACAAACGGTGGATCAGAAGACTCTTACCGCACTTCCACTCAATGGGCGACAGATGACAGATCTTGTCATGCTTATGGGGGGAGCAGTGAACGCGAACGAAAATAATGACGTTCAAGGGAGTAAGACCTTCTATAGCTCCGCCGTGATCTCCATCGCCGGAGGGCAAGGAAACTTTACGGACTACAGACTCGATGGCGGTGACAACAATGACTACATGACTAACATCAACCTTCCCTTCCCTTTCCCGGATGCTGTCGCGCAGTTCAGCGTGGAGACGACGGATCTGGGCGCACAGAGCGGTTTGCATCCTGGCGGGTTAGTGAATGTAGTCACCCGTTCAGGATCGAACCAGTGGCACGGATCGGCCTTTGAATTTATTCGGAATAACTTTATCAATGCGACGAACTTCTTTTCGACGACGAAGGACACGTTGCACCAGAACCAGTACGGCGGAACCCTCGGCGGACCGATTATTCGGAACAAGCTCTTCTTCTTTGCGGGGTATCAGCGTACGACGAGTACACAAAGCCAGGCGCTGACACCGGCCTATGTACCCACAGAAGCGAACCTGCGAGGAGACTTTTCGGTAACGGAGAGCACGCAGTGCCAGCCAACGGCCATTCAGCTGGTGAATCCTAAAACAGGTGTGGCTCTACAGAACAATCAGATCGATCCACAGTCCTTCAGCCCTGCCGCGCTGGCCCTGGACAAGTATCTTCCGCAGGCGACGGATGCGTGCGGGCTGGTGAAATTCGCGATACCCAACAACACGGGTGAAAACCAGTTCATCGCTCGCGTGGACGCCACTATCCGGCAGAACAACAGCCTATATGGAAGGTACTGGCTCGATGGATATCAGCATCCCGCATTTTATTCGCCTACCAATATTCTCATCACGGCGCAGAGCGGCAACTATGAGCGGGTACAGGGACTGACCCTGGGCGAGACCTACATTATTACTCCCAAGATGGTGAACTCCTTCCATGCGACGGGAACCCGGCGCCGAATTGATCGCGGCCCCAGCTCGGATGGCATCAACCCCGCATCGATTGGTCTGGATATGTACTCCACCGCGCCTGTGGGTTTGAATCTCACGGTGACGAACAAATGGAGTATCTACTCCGGCGCTCCGGCAGCCTTCAATGTCAATACGTTCTCTTTCGCGGATGACGTCAACTGGGTCCGTGGCAAGCATCAGGTGGGCTTTGGCGGGGAGTACGTCCGTTCTCAGCTCAACATCAACAATGTGTATAACGGAAATGGCTCCTTCAACTTCTCCGGGATCTATGGACAGTTCGGGCCAACCGGACAGAGCGCAGGCACGGGCGCGGATGCGAACCTCGACTTCCTGACCGGTTCGATGAATAGCTTCGAGCAGAGCAGCTCTCAGCAGGCGGCGTTGCGCGCTCCGATTCCCAGCCTCTACATCATGGATACCTATCACGCCACGAAGAAGCTGGTGCTGACCGCCGGTGTCCGTTGGAATCCTCAGTATTTTCCGACGGATTACTTCGGCCGGGGATCCATCTTCGACATGAATGCATTTCTGAGCAATACGGCAAGCCAGGTCTATCCGAATGCGCCCGCGGGAAGCCGTTATTATGGCGATCCCGGCGTCCCCAAGGCATTTACCAAGGGATCTCCCTGG
>Ga0193742_1000630_pt1 | contig 23075 bp, 17 predicted proteins | sample L2c1metaG_FD_165511 | JGI IMG/M metagenome (GOLD analysis project Ga0193742, IMG submission 165511) | Soil microbial communities from a riparian zone of the East river system, Colorado, United States - L2c1 | ecosystem: Environmental > Terrestrial > Soil > Riparian zone | place: USA: East River... | reverse complement strand
CACCCAGAAGCATCGTCAATTCCTCGTGGCTCAACACCACCTTGCGCTGCTCGTGATCGACAGCAGGCCAGTGTACGCGCCCCTTTTCAATTCGCTTCGCGCAGACCCATAGCCCTGTTCCGTCAAAGAAAATGATCTTGAGACGATTCCTCTGTGCATTTGAAAACAAGAACACATGACCGCTCAACGGATCGCACAACAACTGGTCGCGCACCAGACCGTAGAGGCCGTCGAATCCTTTGCGCATGTCTGTTGCGCCCGGTGCAAGATAGACCCGCGTCGCAGCTCCCAGGCCGAACACGCTACAGCCGCTCCAGAACAGCGACCAACCGTCGCAACGTCTCGTCGTCGAAGCCATCGCCGACTTCCACCTTGCGACCGTTGGACAACAATACCGTCAAAGCGCCAGGCTGATCCCCAGTGCATACCGGACTCACGGCTGCAGCCAGTTCCACCTCGACCAGAGGCCCCCGGCCAACACCACCGTCGCCTCGAGGCTCCTGCTGCTGCTGTTTCTTCAGGTGACGGTTCAACGTGCTCAATGCCAGGCCATGGCGGCGGCAGAACTCGCTACGCCCCAAACCGCTCGCTCGGTACAAACCTGCCAGCCGCGCAATCCCCGCGTGACCCCGACGATGAACTACCGATACAGCCTCTCCGCTCATGACAACAGTCCATCACAGCCGAAACCCGTTCAACAGATGCGGTTGCTCTGACGGATACGATTGAGTTTCATGGCCGTTTCCTATATTCCGAGTGGTGAGGAGCGCTATCCATATCGCGGGGAGCGAGTCGAGGGCGTGGAAATGCAAGTCAAGGATCGTAACGCGGTCGATGCGCCTGAACTGGGGCTTGAGGCCGTATCCGCTCTCTGGAAGCTATATCCGAAGAACTTTCAGGTCGAAAAGGTCGATCGCCTGCTGCAGAATCAAAATGTTTTAAATCAGATCAAAGCAGGCGAAGACCCTCGCAAGATTGCGGAAGGATGGCAATCCGAGCTTGCGCAATTCAAACGTCAGCGTGCGAAGTATCTCCTATACAGTTAACCTCAATTGCACCGCCCCAAATAACGGAGAGCCTCCATGGACCTGTCTTGCAGCCAATTGTTGCAGTAAATGCGGTAGAGGCCGTTCGTTGCCAAGCCCGCTTGTCTATCTGAGAGCAAACGGCCAAATAAAAGCTGAATCCGGTCCTGGGAGACTCAGCGCAAGTTGGGATAGGTTCTGTAGGCGACAATTGTCGCGTTTATCGGTATTCCTCTTATCGACGATGCTTTAAGCAACACGTCAAAGGGAGGGAGTGTGCCTAAGTGGAGCATGTTTCGGAAATTGGACAATTGGGTGTCCGACAAAATAAAGAATTTGGCTGCCTCAAAGGCCGGTGGATTGGTTCCTTGAATGATAAGTATTTTGCCTTTGTGTCCGAAGTTAGGCAGGTAAGCGATTGTGCAGTAGCCTTCAGACATAGAAGGAATATAGATCGCCTGCTCACCAGGTTCGGGCGAGCGGTTGCTTATCCTGGCAGTCCTGTCAGAATTCAGCACCGTAAAATTCAACCGGTCCCGGTACAGTTCCATCCATGGGTTCGCAAACGGGACGCCAATCAAAATCAGATTGTCTGCTTCAACGAACGCAGCCCGGTATTCGTCGCTCAGATAAATATGCGTTCGCTTGTTGCCGGGCTCCAATGCCTGGATGCTTTCTGCCAGCCTGAATGAACCTGGGGTTACCAAACTACTAGTGGAGAACTCGCTCAGGAGTGCCTGCTTGACACTATCCTGATTAGCAGCCTGAAGTCGGCTGATGTAGCTACGACTGAGATAGTCTTGAAGCGAAACTCGGCTATTGGTCAGCAGTTGAATCTGTCCGAGGGAGGCATCGGGCAGGACGATGTCCGTATCCAATGGCGAGTCCAGGAACGTAGACCAAAATGCTTTGAGTTCCGGCTCATACCTCCACGGGTAAAGGGACCGCTGCATGGCACGATTCTGGAGCCACAGAGCCACGCAGCCACAGGCGAGTGCTAAAACCATCACCCCGGAAATGATCGAGCTGGTGAGTATCCAGTAGTTTCGCCGGCCGACAGGAGTTTGGACCGACGGAACCGCGGTCGGTGGTTCGATAGGTAAAGGTGGAAACCTGGGTTCAGGTTGTGCAATGACTTGGGACTCGACTAAGCGATATCGGAAGGCAGGAACGTAGCTGCCGCGGGGTATTTCCAAGATCAACGTTTCGTGTGCGCCTTCTGTTTTAAAGTAGGCGTCTATCCGTTTGCGCAATTCACTGGCATTCACGCGAACTATGTTGTCAACGTTCGTGTCATAGCCGCTCGGCCGTCCAAACACCTCCGTGCCGATTTCCTGCTCGCGGATCTGATCGCAACCCTCCTTCAGGGAACGCCTGCTGACGAAGAGCAGAAGGTCTCGCAACCGTGCAGACCGTGCTAACTTCGCACTATCAGCGATACGTTCAACCAGAGCCCAGCATGCGTAGAAATCGCGAGTCCCCTTTTGCAGCAGATTGGCGTTTTGGCTCTGCATTTTCTCCGTTCCATTTCGGAGGCTCTTCGCTTTTTCCACAATATGGCCCCCCGTCGTTCAATAAAAAGCAGAGCAGCATCGATCGAATCCGCAAGGTTCTACCCCTCAGGTCGCGTTTACTGTCAGTTCTTTATCTCTCTCTATAAATAGACATAGTGCAACCTAGATATAGGTGCAGGCTCCGAAATCAGAGTTTCTAACTGTAAAGAGTTCTGTGCCGAACTGTAAAGAATCCTTGAAATCAGCCAAATGCGCCCATGTTGGTCAGCGGCCATCATTATATATGCAATGCGCTCCCTAATTTCAGGGCTTCGAAAGATCCAGGTTCCGCAGGGTTTTTCAGGCATCCGATCGTGCCGACCGGACACTCTGTTGCACGAGGAGTGACCGCCATTTGCCAATAAATACAGCAGATTGAGGCACATATAATTCATCCGATGCAGAGGTCGATTCGTATAGTCGTTTGACTTCTCCGCGCGTCAAGAATCCCCACGCGCACCAATATCGGATTGCCGTTAGGACACCTTCCTCATTCGCGATCACTTGGCCCGCTATAGAGGACCCTTATGTATGGAGTTGACGTAAATGTGCCGACACGGCTGTAAATTTCCTTGCCCTTTCATTCTCCGATCTGTGAGTATTCGCACGTCGTAGGAAGCTGGTTCAATAGATAAATAACTTCCTAATAGCGGCAGAGACCGTGAACTCGAAGCTGGAAACTTGTACTTCCATGAGAGCTCATGTTTCCTGTCGCTGATTGGGCACAGCCCATGTAGGCATCGCCTTTGGATAGCTACTGATTTGGCCGCTCTCGACTCGACTTCACACCCCAACTTGACACGAACTGAAATGAATTTGGAGGCTTTATGAAGACGGAAACAAATGTTGTACATGCAGGCTTCAGGCTGTTGTTGAGAGCGCGTCGGCACAGAAGTGTGCGGAGTTCACTTGTAGCTGCGCTCATGCTTGTCACCGGGCTGCCGTTAGTTGCGCAAGTCACAACTGGCTCTGTTGTTGGTGTTGTCTATGACTCAAGCGAAGCTGTAATCCCGAATTGCAAAGTAACGGCTACCGATATTGAAACCGGCGCTATACGCGAAGCTCAATCTAACGGTTCAGGCTACTATATAATCCCGTCACTTCCTCCGGACACCTACAAACTGACCGCAACCGTCAACGGCTTTGCTGTAACCAGTACGCAGCTAACCGTCCTGCTGGGCAAAACAGCAACCTTCGATTTTCGTCTGACGCCCAGTTCAACGTCGCAGTCCGTTCAGGTGAGTGCCGCCTCCAGCGCTGTGCAACTAAATACGTCCGACCATCAGGTTGATGCACTGCTCGCGAGCCAATCTATCGAGAACCTCCCGGCGGCCGGCAGGGATGTTTTCCAGACTCTGCAGTCATTACCCAACGTGGCTCCATTCCAAAACGCCGCAGGCCCTATCTCGAATTTCAGAACCACCACCAATAGCCTTACGATTGGAGGCTCTGCATCGGGGATGACCACCTTTCTTCAGGATGGCGTGACCAACATCGCCATGCTGACGAAAACGGCTAACTTTCAGCCCCCAATCGAAGCGACGCAGGAAGTATCCATCATCCAGAGCGGTGCATCGGCGCGATTCGACGAGCCAGCCGTCGTCAACGTGATCACCAAAGGAGGGTCGAACGCATTCCACGGTCGGGCCTATGATTACCTGCAGAACGATGTTGTGAATACAATCGGCTACTTTAAAGCTCCGAAACCGCCGCTTCGCTATAACCAGTTTGGTGCGAACGTTGGCGGGCCTATCGTGAAAAACAAACTTTTCTTCTTTTTTGACTATTCTGGATTGAGAAGCTCTACGGGAACAACGCTCTACGCATATGTTCCGACGGCCGCTGAACGGCAAGGCGACTTCTCCGCCGACACATTCACCATTTACGATCCTGCAACGTATAACTCGACGACAAAGACAATTTCAGCGTTTAAGAATAATAGGATTCCCTCGGAGCGAATCAGCACCTTTGCCAATCTGTACACGGCATATTTCCCGCTTCCCACAGGAAGCTCCACTCCAGGGAATAACTTCCAGAAAAATGTTTCCAACATTACTGCATATGATTCGTACCTGGGGCGGATCGACTACACCATCGGTTTGCGCGATTCGCTCTACGGAGCTTATGAAAGCACTAACCCGAACATCCTGAACCCAAGCTTCAGTGCAAGTCCGATATTCACCTATCTCAATACTCAGTCAGCCAAGAATGCCTATGCGCAAGAGACGCATACTTTTAGCCCGACGACGATTAACATCGCCCGCTTCGGATATAACGAGAGCAACATCAACTTTAAGTTCACTGGACAAGAAGATTACGTCACTTTATTCGGACTGCAGCATCTCAACCCTCAGCCGAGCCAATTTCAGCCTCCCCAAGTTACGATGTCGAGCCACACTGGCCTAGGCAATGCTGCCAGCCCACAGGGAGCACTCCAGAGACTCTTTGAGGTTGCGGATGAACTGGAATTAGTTCACGGAAAGCACGCAATTTACATTGGCGGAGAGCTGGACAGGCTGGAACTGAATGGCTACTGGGGCATATGGAATAACGGTCAATATACATTCAATGGACAATTTACTTCCAATCATGGAACAACCCTATCTGGCGGCAGCGATATAGCCGATTTATTACTCGGCTTTCCATCTGTCGCTGAGGGAGGAACTGGTGTAACTACAGCCGACTTTCGCCAGTGGAACGTCCTTCCCTACATCCAGGATGACTGGAGAGTCGGCAGGCGACTTACTTTGAATCTCGGCCTTCGCTATGACTACTATCAGGCTCCGGCTGACGCGAATGGCTATTCCAACATCTACGACCTGGCGACGAACACAAATCACCCAGGCACATACCAGCAGGCCTACAGCAATTTTGCGCCGCGCGTTGGATTTGCGTATGCGGTCAATAACACTGCTGTACATGGCGGCTACGGGATCTACTACTCGCCGTTTCAATACAACCAGCTGCAATTTATGATGATCAATCCTCCTAATTTTTATCTGCAGCTGAATACCTACTCACTTGCGAATCCCACTCCCGTAACAAATACCTTCGTAGCCAATCCGACACTAAGCGCCCAAGCGCCCTTCACGGTTCAATTGGACATGAAGACGCCCTATGTTCAGCAGTGGAATCTCGCGATACAGCGAAGCATTGGGGCGCAGTGGCTTGCGAGCATTTCATATCTGGGAAACAAGTCAAGCCATCTCCAGATCAGGAACAATCCCAATCAAGCCTCACTGCCATCGAACCCGAGCAGTCCTTCACCCATTCAGAGTCGCCGTCCATATTCCTACGTTGGAGATGTCTTCCAGGTCTCCAGCATCGGATATGGAAACTACAATGCACTGATCGGTGACTTGAAGCGCAATTTTTCGAATGGGATATCTCTGTCTACAAGCTTTGTCTGGTCAAAAGCGATGGACGCTTTGAATAATGGTGCTTCAACTCCTCAATATGGACCGAATGTACAAGCGGAATATGGATTGTCCGATTTCAATCCGGGAAAAGTGTTCAAAGCCAGCGGGATATATCAGCTTCCCGTTGGAACCGGGAGGCGATTCCTGAATGCGAACAATTGGTTCAACGACCAAGTAATCGGAGGATGGCAAGCCAGCGGAATCTTAACCATTCAAAGCGGCCTACCGTTCACCGCTACTGCAAACGACCTATCCAACACAGGCGGCAACCACTCAATGCGCGCTAATCAATCTTGCAACGGAAACCACCCGCAGGGACAATCCATCACCTATTGGTTTAACACCAGTTGTTTTGTTCAACCGGGCATCGGTCAATTCGGAAATGCGCAAAGGGATAATCTGATCGGCCCGCGAACGACGAATCTGGATATGTCTTTCTTCAAGAGTCTTGCCCTGCCGGAGAGTACCTCGCTGCAATTTCGAGCCGATCTCTTTGATTCCCTCAATCACCCATTGCTTGGAATTCCAGTTGCAAGTGTTACGAGCCCTTCATACGGAAAGATAACGAACATTCCAGGAAATAGAGTTATTCAATTTGCTCTCAAGCTGATCTTTTAATGGTCTTGATTCAAGGTGAAGTCTGCTTTGCCAAAAAAATACGTGGTGGAGGTCTCTTGAAAAATATGCCGACGTTGACAAGAAGAAAAGTGTTGGGAACGGGGGCAGGGTTAGTGGCTGCTTCGATGATTCGGCCACGAATGGCCTATGCGCGAGACAGAAAGCCGAACCTCTTGTATCTCCTTGCCGATGATCATGCGGGCTACGTGTTGGGGGCGGATGGAAACCAGCGCGCGTCGACTCCGAACATGGATCGGCTGGCGTCGCAAGGTACTCGGTTCGCGCGGAACTACTGCAACTCGCCAGTCTGTACGCCTTCGCGGCAGTCTTTCCTTACCGGCCTGTTGCCCCACTCTTCAGGCGTGACACTGTTGGGGACGCAGCTTTTAGAGGAGAAGCCGACGCTTGCCAAGCAACTGGCAGCAAGCGGATATAAGCCAGCGGTTTTCGGAAAGATGCATTTCAATGTACCGGGAAAGCCAGGGCTACACGGCTTTGACATCGCATGCACAGAGGATGTAACCCATCGTGATTGGTCGGCGGAGGTCGGGCCCTGGCCCGAGCTTCCCGGCATCCCAACCAAGCAAAAACAATGGCGACCATTTCGAGATCGTGCGCGTATCTGGCTGGATGCGGACAAATTCCCCTTCGATCGCGACTACGAGCACATGGAAGGGACCTGGATTGCCAGGCAGGCTAAGAAATATATTCGCGACCACAAGGGCGATCCGTTCGCATTGTGGGTCAGCTTCAAATCCCCCCATTCACCGTTCGATTTCCCGATTGATGATCGGAACAAATACGATCCAAAGAGCTTTGCTGTGCCGGAGGTGGGTCCAAATGACTTTTCGCAGATTCCAGTGATCTTCAGGGATCTGACATCTGAGGATAAGCAGGGGATTATCGCTTCATACTATACGGCGGTTTCTTTTCTTGACCGCAATGTTGGCGAAGTATTGCAGGCCCTGAAGGACGCCAATTTGGAAAACGATACATTAGTGATTTACATGGCCGATCACGGTTATAGCCTGGGCCAACATGGACGCTTCGAGAAACATGTCGGCTATGAGCCTGCATTGCGAGTGCCGTTGATATTCCGCTGGCCTGGCCACGTCGCCTCAGGAGCAGTTGTCCGAGAGTTCACGGAGTCGATCGACGTGCCTCCGACACTGCTCGAAATGCTCGGTGCAGAGCCGTTCGCGTTGACTCATGGCCGCAGCCTTTCCTCGTATCTCAAAACAGGAGGCGATCCAAATCCCCGCCAATCGATCTTCTCGGAGTATCTGGAAAACGAAGAAGCTTACGTGAAAACAGACCGCTGGAAGCTGATTCATTGCAGCGGCAAGAGGGTACGCTTGGACGGCTATCTCACCCTCGACCCAATACCAGGGCGTTATGAAAGGCTCTTCGATCAACAGGCTGATCCGGAGGAGTTTGTGAATGTTGCAAGCAAACATCCGGATGTGGTTCAGCAGCTTTCAGCGGAGATGCTACGCGTGTTTCGCACGACGCATCCGGAAGCGAGTGCAGAGCCTAATGGCTTGAGCAACGACGATGCGATCGATTGGTATTTGCGTCCAAGAGATCCGAAGCCTTCGCATCCTCTATAACAGCGGTTTGATCGCCCTACGCCTGTGAGAAACAATTTCATATGAGGTATCATCAATGCCGATTCCAAACGACTGGAGCAAGATCACGCAGGGCTCATGTGGCGACGGCTCAATATTGAATCCACACCGACCAACAAAGGTTCGGGCTGCGCTTTCGACGCTCGCACTCTTATTGCCGTTCACCTTGCTAGCTGCTGGCAGTACGCCTAACGCTTATGCTCAAGCCAGCGCGAGCTCCGACGCCGCAGGGCACGTCACTGACTCCTCAGGAGCCGTCATTCCTGGTGCCACCATCTACCTCATCAATAACGGTACCAAGCAGGAGCGCGTCGTCCAGAGCAACGATGCTGGCGACTGGTCTATTCCTAATATTCCTCCGGCAAACTACAGCCTCCGAGTAGAGAAGAGCGGCTTCAAGACAGCAGTGATTCCATCGCTGGATGTCGAGATCGGGAAGGCGGCGAACGGTTCCGTCATGCTCTCTGTGGGAGGCACCTCGGAGACCGTTGAAGTAACCACGTTGCCCCCTCAGTTGCAAACGCAAGAAGCGACGATCGGTCAGGTGATCGATCAAAAGCAGATCAATGATCTTCCGTTGAACGGTCGTAACGTGCTCCAGCTCGCAACATTGGCTCCGGGAGTTTCGCCACCACAGATTGGACAGACTGGGAACCCGAATCAATCAGGAAACCGCAATCTCTACATCCAGGTGGATGGCGGCCGTGGAGGATCATCCACGAATTATGTACTAGACGGTACATACATCCGTTCTGTGCGCTTCAACAACATGTCGATCCAACCGAATGTCGACACCCTTCAGGAATTCAATCTGTTGAGAAATTCTTTCGGCACGGAGTATGGACAAGGACAATCCGTCGTTTCAATGGTTACCAAGTCCGGCACAAATTCGGTTCACGGTTCGGCATATGAGTTTGCGCGGAATGCTATCTTCGATGCCCGGAACTATTTCGCAACCGTAGCAAACTCACCAACGAAGCCAGATTTCTCGCGTAACCAGTATGGCGGTACCGTTGGTTTTCCGATCAAGAAGAACAAGCTCTTCCTGTTCAGCGGGTACGAAGGTCTGCGCACAAACCGCGTAACGCCTCTGTATGGCATCTTCCCGACAGCAGCTCAACTGGGTACACCGGTCGCTGGCAATCAATTGGCTGCCTACTTCACCCCTACGATTCCGGTGCCGCAGACGCAGAATGGAGCGCCTACGATCCTCGGACAGTACAACTACATCACTAGTCCAACGACCACCGACAATTACGACGAGTACACCGTAAAGGCAGACCAAGTGCTTTCAACACGGAACTCATTGTTCGAGCGCTATGTCAACTTTGATTCCATCGAGTTCCTACCGTCGATCCAGGGCGGCATCAACAATAAGCTCGTTGGCAGAAACGGCGTCATCGGCCATACTTTTTTGTTCACTTCTAATATCGTCAATGAGGTAAGGGCGGGCTACAACTACTATTACGGCTATCAACTGGGCGTCCCTCTCAATCCGGGTGTTAATGCATCGCAGCTTGCGGGGCTGAAATACCTCACCAGCTTGAGCACACCTACTGAGTATGGTCGGCCAACCATCACCATCAACGGCTATACGCCCATTAGTGACAACCTTACTGGCGCTGGCGGAACCGAAAACATTTTGAGCTTTGGCGACTCGCTCTCAATAGTCCACGGAAAGCACACGCTGAAGACCGGCTTCCAGTACCAGAATCGGCGTATTGCGCAGCTGAACGATCAGAATTCCGCCGGCGCATTTACCTTTTCAGATTGTACCGTTCCCACGTATAAAGCGGGATACACACCGGCTTATTTCGGCGACCCTAACAACATCACGAATGTCGGCACTTGCGCGATCGCGCAGAAGTACAAGAGTACCGTGACCGGGGGCCTTTACAACCGCTTTGAGAATTACCAGCGAGGCTACTGCACGTCTGCCTGCAACGGGAATTATGGCTCGAGCTACGGCCACTACCGGGACAACACCTATGGAGCATTCATCAGCGACATTTGGCAACTTGGACACGGCTTGACGCTGAATGCAGGCCTCAGGTGGGAATACAACTCTCCATGGAGAGAACAAAATGGGCTGGAGGGAACCTTCGACCCAACGGAAGGCAAGATCAAGTACAGCAAGGTTCCGGCGTTCATTCCTACCGCTTTTCTGCCTTACGTTGATACAACGTCGGTGTATCAACCCGGGATCGTCAGGCCCTTCCGCAAAGGCTTCGGTCCGCGTCTTGGCATTGCCTATGAGGTACATCCCGGCACTGTTGTACGGTCCGGCTTCGGCATCTATTTCGACAACCTGAACTCAAACGAATTGCAGTTCATGCGCTACGCCGCGCCTCTGTACTACCAGCAATCGACCAGCAATCTGTTTGTGCAAAATGCCTTTCCCGATCCGACCCTAGGGGTGTATGGACTGCCGGCCCCGTTCTCCATCCTTCCACAGAACACCACTCCGTACGCGATTGAATACAACCTGAGCGTCCAGCACGACCTGGGCCATGGCCTCGTTTTGGAGATTGCCTACACGGGGTCGCAAAGCCACAAGGAGTTCAAGCGCTACGACCAGAATATGGATCTTCTTCAGCCAGGCACACCGTATGCCAGCAATACCACGAATGTTGGCGTGCGACCGTTCCCAGCGTTCAACCACGGCATCCTCACCTCTTCAACAACCGCATCAGCAAACTTCAATGGCGGTTCGGTGAAGGTCGAGAAGCGGGTGAGCGAGGGACTGTTTTTCCTGGGAAGCTACCAGTGGTCCAAGAACCTAGACAACAACTCCGGCGTCGTGGAACCGAACGACACGGCATACGCAACGGATTTGAATTTCGATCATTCTTATTCGCGCTTTGATAACCGGAACCGTGCGGCCATTTCTGGCGGTTATGAATTGCCCTTCGGTAAGGGAAAGACGTATTTGCAGAAAGGGGTCGGCAACGCCCTTCTGGGTGGGTGGAGCCTGCAGCCGGCGATCCAACTGCGGACGGGCTATCCCTTCACGCTTGCGCGCAACGGTGTCACGTTCGGCACCTACACTCCAGGGCGTGTGAATCTGGCCGTTGGTCGAACGCTTCAGAGTTCGTTCCGCAAGAGCCCGTCTCCGTTTCACTGGTTCGACGCAAGTGCCTTTGTCGATCCGGGTGCTACGCTGCAGGGCAACGTGACACGCAACACAAACTTTGGGCCTGGAACGGCACAAGTGGATCTTTCCGGAATCAAGAACATCCAGATCGGAGAACGTCTGAAGGTGCAGTTCCGCGCCGAGGCCTACAACATCATCAACCGCGGCATCTTCTCGGCGCCCGCTTCAAACATCTCGATCCCTTCAACAGTCGGGCAGGTCTCATCAACTTCGGCTGATAACCGATCGATCCAGCTCGGGATCAAAGGTACGTTCTAACGGTCCGGCACGGAGGCCTATCCGTAGCAGATTTAACGGCAGGCCTCAATGTCATGTTGTGAGAGCCAATTGCGAATTGTAAGCCTTACCTTGGAGGGTAGCAAAGTGAACCGTAGAACGTTTCTTAAGGCAACGACACTGGCAGCAGCGGCTGTGTCGTGCAATGGAATGCCTGTCATCGCAGCCACGAAACGCCGCAAACCAAACTTCGTGATCATTCTTGCGGACGATATGGGCTTTTCGGACGCAGGCTGCTATGGCGGTGAGATCGAAACCCCCGTTTTCGACAGCCTGGCAGCTGGAGGCACTCGGTATACCGGGATGTATTCGGCCGGACGCTGCGGGCCATCCCGCAGCTGCCTGATGACGGGCATGTATGCACAACAGACGTCTGCCGATGTCATGACACCAGGAAAGATTCCGGACTATGTCAGCTTCATCCCACAACACCTCAAGAAGGAGGGATATCGAAGCTATCATTCCGGCAAATGGCATCTTCGCATCGACCCTCTGGCAGAGGGTGTGGGCTTTGATCACTCCTACACGATGCTGGATGAATGGCGCTTCTTCACTCAGAAGAAGCATGAGCTTGACGATACTCTGCTGCCGCCACCGCCGGAGGGTTACTACTCCACCACGGCCATCGCTGACTATGCCGTCGGCTTCCTGAAAGAGCATCAGGAACAGCACAGTTCAGAGCCATTCTTCCTGTATATCGCATTTCATGCACCGCACTTTCCCCTTCAGGCCCCTCAGGAAGACATCGACCAATATCGGGGGCGCTTTGATGATGGTTGGGACAAGATGCGCGAACGCCGGCACAAGAAGATGTTGCAAATGGGACTCGTGAACTGCGGTCTGGCCAAAATGGAGCCCGATGTTTATCCGCCATGGAACCAACCTGAAAGCGAGTTGATCAAGCTGGAAGGACCGGGTGAAGTCGCCCGTGCGGTTCCTTGGGACACGCTGAATGACGAGCAGAAGAAGTTTGAAAGCATGAAGATGTCAATCCACGCCGCAATGGTGACTCGGATGGACAAGGAAACTGGCAAGATCATCGACCAGATCAAGAGCATGGGGCAGTTTGATGATACGGTAATCATCTTCCTGTCGGATAACGGCGCCAGCGCTGAAGAACTGATTCGCGGCGACGGCCACGACCGCAATGCGCCTCCAGGATCCGCCAAGACGCACCTAAGCATCGGGCCTGGCTGGGCAACTGCGTCCGATACGCCACTCCGTCTTCATAAATCGTATGTGCACGAGGGAGGCATTGCATCTCCCTTCATCGTGCACTGGACGAATGGTCTGAAGAACAAAGGGAAGCTGAGGCACGATGTCTGTCACTTTGTAGACATTGCGCCAACGTTTGTTGAGCTCGCAGGTGGCGGCGCGAAGCAGGATGGTGGTGGATGGACTGGAAAGTGCCTTGCTCCCACCATTGTCACGAATTCACCCGTGGACAGGCCATATCTGTACTTCAACCACGCAAATAATCGGGCTCTCCGCACCAAGGACTGGAAGTTGATTGCACGCGGACAGACCGGGCCGTGGGAACTTTACGACATGAAGGTAGATCGCTGCGAGCAGAAGGATCTCGCCAGTGCGAAGCCCGAACTGGCGAAGAGCATGGAAGATCAATGGAGCCAGGCGGATCGGTCCTATGCCCAACAGCGCGATGCCGCCAAAACCACAACCTTGAAGATGGGACCTAAATCCAACGGAGCGTGATACCTCTCTGGAGGCTTCGCAAGAAGCCCCGCTCCTTTTGAAGAGGCCCGCGGCATTTGTCCGAAGTTTGCAAGGATGAGGGATACTACAGAGGGGGTGAACAAGCATCGCCTGCTAGGTTCTCTCATAGAATCCGACTGGGAAAGGAAAAGTGGTACGTGACGGAACGCAACGGCTGTTGTGTGGTAAAGAACGTCCCGCGGGGTTCTGGTGTTCAACAGACCAAGATCAGTCTGCATGGCAGTTCTGACTGTGAGATGATCGCGCTTCCCGGCGGAAGCTTCATGATGGGCTCAGAAGACGCCGACGCGCGAAGCAGCGATGGAGAGGGTCCGGTACGCGAGGTTACGCTCAGCCCATTCCTCCTTGGAAAGTATCCAATCACGAACCGGCGGTTCAATCTGTTCATTCAACAGACGGGTTACAAGACCGAAGCGGAGGTCTTCGGATGGTCGTTCGTGTTCTGGCTGCACATACCCGGGGAGCGCTTTCGTTTCATCGTCGAAGACACTGTCGCAGGAGCTGCATGGTGGTGCAAAGTACCGGGAGCAACCTGGACTTCACCGGAAGGCCCCGGATCGAAGATCGATGGGAGAGAAGAGCATCCTGTGGTGCATGTTTCGTGGAACGATGCTCAAGCGTTCTGCCATTGGGCGGGGATGCGTTTGCCGTCTGAAGCAGAATGGGAGTATGCCGCGCGTGGCGGTCTGAAGCAGACGAAATATCCATGGGGGAACAAGCTTCGTCCGGACGGGCAGCATCGCTGCAACATCTGGCAGGGCACATTCCCGAATGAAGACTCAGGAGACGATGGGTACATCGGAAGCTGCCCGGTCGATGCCTTTCCGGCGAACGATTTCGGCATGCACTCTATGAGCGGCAACACATGGGAGTGGTGTGCTGACTGGTGGGACATTCATCATGACCTTGCCGCTCCGATTGTGGATCCTCAGGGGCCATCTACTGGGAGCAGCCGCGTGATTCGGGGTGGATCGTTTCTTTGCCACAAGTCATACTGCAATCGCTACCGGGTCTCAGCACGGACAGAACAGACTCCAGACAGCACAACATCTCACATGGGCTTTCGCTGTGCCCAATCGCTCTGACGATCTTTGCGGCACTGTCTTGTGAACAAGTCCTACCAGAAATAGCTGGCTACGAGTTCGCTTGGAGAGATTGCAGTCCAGCGCTGTCACGCTGCACTCAAATCACGGATGGGCGACCCTTATTTTGCAACGTTTTCCGCTTTTTAAGTGCAAATCAATTGCATTGAAATCACGGACATTTGTAGTCAAACCGCGGCCAAACTGGAGTGCACCCCAATTGTGAGACACGGAAAATAGGGACAAACTGCAGCGAACGGGAGGTTCGAATGGCAGCAAACCATGTTTTTACGCCTCAGTTTCGATTGTCGATTGTGGAGCGTGTACGGAAAGGCGAAAGTGTTGGCGCACTGAGCCAAGAATTGAACATCGGGCGCAGCGTTCTTTATCGATGGTGTGATTCTTATCGTCGGGAGGGGGTAGCGGGAATAGACCGAGGTACCGGTCGGCCCCCGCACCGTATCGAGCGGGTTGCCACACCGAAACGGACGACCGATTCAGCGCGAGTTGCTCGCTGCAAGATAGCAGAGTTGGAGCGGCGTCTGGGCCGAATGACACTGGAGAATGATTTTTTAGAAAGAGCCTTCAAGCGAGTAAAGGAAGCACGCTCGAAGAACAACGCGCCTGGCGACGCACGTTGTACGGAGAAGTGATGCAGCTGGAAGGCAAAGCCGGATTTTCGATCTCAGAGGCGTGCGATGCCGCGCGCATCAGTCGCGCTGGGTTCTACCGGCATTTCGACGACCACGCACCTCAACAGTCAGCCACTGAACTACGCGACCAAATTCAACAAATCTGCTTGAACAGCCGTTGTTACGGCTATCGGCGGGTTACGGCAGCTCTGCGCGCCCAAGGCCGAATAGTGAATCGTAAGCGTGTACTGCGATTGATGCGTAGCGACAATTTGCTTTGCTTGCGCAAACACCGCTTCGTCTGTACGACTGATTCACGGCACACCTATGCCGTTTACCCAAATGTTGCGCGGGATTTCAAGCCTACGGCAATCAATCAACTCTGGGTCTCCGACATCACGTATATACGTCTGCGTGAAGCGTTCCTATATTTGGCTGTGATTTTGGACGCTTACTCACGGCGTGTTATTGGTTGGGCTTTGGGAGAGACCCTGGCCACCGAACTCACCGTCAAAGCGCTGCAGCAGGCTTTAGCAGAACGCTCTGTTTCAACATCTGGCGTGCATCACTCTGATCGTGGCGTTCAGTACTGCGCAAAAGAATATGTCGATCTATTGAAGGCGCACGGCTTTCAGATCAGCATGAGCCGCACGGGTAATCCCTACGACAATGCAGTTGCGGAAAGCTTCATGCGTACGCTGAAGTGTGAGGAAGTCTATCTGAATAGCTATCGAGATCGCGATGATGCGCTGCTTCGAATTGAACACTTTTTAGAACGTATCTATAACTGTGAACGTTTGCACTCCACTCTTGGCTATCTAACACCGGCAGCCTATGAAGCCGAGGTTTGCAAACAGAATCGTGAGATTTCGGCATGAGTTTTTCAAGGCATATGAAGATCTATCGATTCGATGAGTCTTCAACCGGGTATTCCTTGACGAGTTGCGCTCCCGCAGTGCCCGTCTCCGCTTCCCCGGGCTCTGTTGCAAACTTGATGCTTGGACGAGGGTGTCCGGGCGTGCCCTACCCAGACGTCAAAGGGTCTGGAGGTTGAGCCCTTCACCAATGACCGCGACGGCCTCCGCGAGCGCACAGGCACCGATGCCGAAAGCGCGTTCGACGATGCGAGCTTCACCGCGCACACCACCTGTCAGGTTGAAGATCGCCGCCTGGCCTTTGCGCAGGGCACGCATTACCTCAAACCCTCTGATCGTCGCATAAGCGGTCTTTAGCGTCTTGAAACCCCGCACGGGACGGATCAACTGTTTCAGTTTGCTATGGTCAGCCTCGACGACATTGTTCAGATACTTGACCTGTCGATGCACCGTGTTCTGAGGACATTTGCCTTCGGTCTTCAGTTCTGAAATCGCAATACCATAGGTCGGCGCTTTGTCCGTATTGATGACCTCCGGCTTCTCCCAATCCTTCAACCCGTTCAGCGCCTTGCCGAGGAAGCGTTTCGCCGCTTTGGCGTTCCGTGTCGGCGAGAGATAGAAATCAATCGTGTTTCCATACTTGTCGAGCGCCCGGTACAGATAGACCCATTCGCCGCGAACTTTCACGTAAGTCTCATCGACTCTCCAACTCGTTGATTGCGGCCGACGCCACTGCCAGCGCAAGCGCTTTTCAATCTCCGGCGCGTACCTCTGAACCCAACGGTAGATCGTGGAGTGATCGACGCTCACGCCGCGCTCGCCCATCATTTGCTCGAGATCGCGATAGCTGACGCCATAGCGGCAGTACCAACGCACCGCCCAAAGGATGATCTCGCCCTCAAATTGACGCCACTTGAACTCTGACATGACCAGCTCCGCTCGTGTTCAGCCGATTCTCACGCGAACAACCAAATTTTGCAACAGAGCCAGTCTAGGTGCCTGCCTGGCGCAGGTCTTAGAGAAGATCCGACACTACGCCAAATATCTCTGAAACACTATGCCAAATAATTCTGAAAGCAACAGATCGAATGTACCACTCGTATGAGCGGTCTGAGAACCACAGTTTCTTGGTTGTAACCGCCAAATCGGAAATCGCTAATCGATCGCTCTTTGGTAGCTGATCAACCCATAGCTGATCGCGCAATTCAGGTCGATGAGTGCGTTGCCCTGTTCACGCCAATTGACCTCAATCCAAACCATGTCAAATCAAAAGAAAGGCTATTTCTAAAGGCGTAAAGCCAGGTGTCGCAGGCGGGAGATTCTCGTCATCGCACCTACGTGTCGATATTTCACTTGACAAACAAGTGGTCGATGGCTGAGCCTCATCCAGAGGAATCACTTGGATGCCAAGTAAAGAGAACGACCAAATTCAACTTCTTCAGGGAACGTTGGACCTGATTGTCCTTCGTACGCTTGTCAGCATGGGATCACAGCACGCCTATCAAATAGCGAGCCGGTTGGAGCAGGTATCCGAAAATCTTCTCAATCTCAATCAAGGCACGCTCTATCCAGCACTGGTACGTCTCGAACAGTATGGGTGGATCAAGGGTACCTGGGGGAAGACGGAAAACAACCGGGAAGCGAAATACTATGCAATAACCCGGGCTGGCCAGAAGGCGCTTGGGGAAGAGACCCTGCGATGGAGAAGGATGGCTGGCCTGGTCGAAAAGCTTCTGGTTGAGGAGTTCTAAAGATGAGATATCTGAGGCGCATCTTTCTCAGGTTGTTCAGCCTCTTCGCCAATTCCGAAGCAGAGGCCGAATTGGATAGAGAGATTGCTGCTCATCTTCAGTTGTTGGAAGACGACTTTCTCGATCGGGGAATGAGTTTTAAAGAGGCCCGACGAGCGGCCAGGCGCGCGTATGGAGGAGTGGAGCATGTGAAACAACTGCACCGCAACGAACGAGCCTACCAGGGGCTGGTCAGTGCTGTGATGGATGTCCGATATACCTTGCGGCAGTTGCGTAAATCTCCGGGATTTGCACTCACGGCAATTCTTATGCTGGCATTCGGAATTGGAGGAACGACTGCCGTCTTCTCGATTGTCGAAGGAGTTTTGCTGCGTCCGCTTCCGTTTGCCTATCCGGATCGCCTGGTTATTCTTGGTGATAATCTTGTCGGATCGCATTGGGACCAATCGAACGTCACCGCTCCAGACATCCGCAACTACATGCGAGACACGCATAGCTTTCTTCACCTGGGTGGCTATCAACGGATAGGTCTTGAACTGTCGGGTAACGGAGATCCCGTTCATGTGGGTGCGACGAGAATGAGCGGAGAGGTATTCCCGACGCTGGGTATCGCACCGCTCATGGGGCGCTGGTTTACCCAGCAGGAAGACGATCAGCATCAGTTAGTCGCCGTGCTGAGTTATGGCATGTGGCGCGAGCGCTTTCACGGCGACGAGAAGATTCTTGGGACGAAGATCCTCCTTGATCGCAAACCTTATCTCGTGATCGGGATCATGCCTCGTGATTTTGAGTTTCCGCTGGCTCCTGGGCATGTAAACAATAGCAAACTCTGGGTTCCGCTAAGCCCTCAGTCGGAGGAATTCGCCGCGGGCTATGCGGCATCGTGGAATCTCCGCATGGTGGGACATCTGAAACCCGGAATCACACCTGCGCAGGCACAGAGCGACGCTCAGCTGGTAGCTGAAGAGACGATGCGTAACTATCCAGGATTTATGCGGAGTCTTCGTATTCGATCAGACGTAAAGCTGTTGCATGAAGACACCGTGTCGCAGGCACGTCCCCTGGTACATACCCTGCTCATTGCCGTTGCCACCGTTTTGCTAATTGCATGTGCTAATTTAGCCGGCCTGCTTCTGGTGCGTTCGATTCGCAGGAGAAGAGAGATCGCTGTTCGCCTTGCTCTGGGCGCACGCGCCGCTATGTTGCTGCGACAGGCAATGGCTGAAAGCCTCGTGTTGAGTATCGCAGGAGGTCTGGTTGGATTGGCCTTCGCAGCGGCATGCATTCGGATCGGCATCAGCCTGCTGCCAGAGACGTTGCCGCGAATCCACGAGATCTCATTGGATTGGCCGGTCATTGCTTTTGCACTCGGACTGTCCGTCTTGACAGGTCTGGTTTGCGGATTAGCGCCTGCGTTCGCAGCTATACGAACCAGCGTAAACGATACTCTGAAGGAGGGTGGACGAACCGGCACTTCCGGCAGCGGACACGCCAGGTTGCGATCGACACTTGTGATCGCTGAGATCGCTGTTGCACTGGTTTTGCTAACGGCTTCCGGGCTGCTCTTGCGCAGTTTTGAGAAGATGCGTAAGGTCGATCCTGGCTTCCGGGTGGACCACACACTCTCCACATTTTATGAACTTCCACAGAAGCGGTACGCGACTCAGTCTGCAATCGACACCTTTACGAACACCTTGCTGTTGAATCTTCGGCAACTGCCGGGGGTGAAAGAGGCAGGCATATCTTCTCTACTGCCTGCAGCAGGCGATGGCGGCGAAATCGCTATCACCGTGGAAGGGTATGTCCCGCAGAAAGGCGCGGGATTGAATTTGGTGACATTATCGCTGATACAGGGGGATCCCTTGCAGGCGCTGGGGATCCGCTTGCTGCGAGGGCGATTTTTTACCGAATCAGACAAGGCGGATTCTCAACCGGTTACGATCGTGAATCGGAAACTGGCGGAGCATTTCTGGCCCGCGAGGACCCTGTAGGAAAACGGCTGCGCCGCGGAATGCCAGAGACTCCGACGCCCTGGTTGACGGTGGTGGGGTTAGTGGATGACGTGAAGCTCGAATCACTCGACCGTGAAGCAGCAGAACAGTTCTATCAACCTGCAACCCAGCAGGTGGTCTCAGAAGGGTCTTTCGCTTCAGCAGGAGAATTAGCGGCGGCCTCCGGGTACATCGTATTGCACACAGACACTCCACCCGAACAGATGGAAAACTCGCTTCGAGCGGCAGTACGAAATGTTGATCCTCAGTTGCCCCTAATCGGGATGCAGACGATGGAGCACGTGATCTCGGATAGCGAAGCTCCACGGTTGTTCAACACAGTTCTAATTTCGGCCTTTGCGGCTATTGCGTTACTACTGGCCGTGCTGGGAATCTACAGCGTGATCGCATTTTCGGTTGCCTTGCGGGAGCAGGAGATGGCGATTCGTATGGCGCTCGGCTGCCAGCGCCAAGGGGTACTCCACCTCGTTGTTATCTCCGCTGCAAAGCTCGGGGCAATCGGATGTCTGTTAGGTCTGCTCGCGGCAGCGGGGGTATCTCACCTGTTGCGTTCTTTCCTTTTTGGAGTCAGCCCTTTGGATCCGCTTGTGTTAATGCTTTCTGCCATCGCCATGCTGACGTTTGCACTCGCAGCATCCACTCTCCCCGCAATGCGCGCAGCGAAGATCAACCCCATCATCGCCTTGCGCGGGGACTAGAAGCTTCATGCTGAAATGTAATGCGAAACGACTTGACATTACGAGGAGGAAACCTTGGTGCACCATGAAAACCAGCCATCGAGATTGGCTATTACGGATTGCAGGCTCGATCGCCAGAGCTTCATTCCACTCTATCGGCAGATCAAGGACCTCGTGTTGGATCGCATTGAACATGGCGACCTTGCCTCCGGTGATCTGATTCCATCGGAGACGCAGCTGGGAACCGCATTTAAAGTCAGCCGCCTAACGGTGAGGCAGGCTCTTTACGAGCTTCGCATGGAGGGTTACATCATTCGCGAGAAGGGTCGCGGCACATTTGTTCGAGAGGGTGCGGTCTAGCTGCATGTTGTCTGAGGAGCAAGCGTGCTCTCCAACGGCACTGTTGTGGTCGGCTGCCGGGCCCCCGAACGCTGGACAGCTTTGGATCGCGAAAAGCTTCTGCTTGAGTCGATGAGGCTGAAACCCCAATTCCCAGAGTCCGCCCGTGCGCTCGTGGAGTATTCCGAGATGAGAGCCGCCCCTCCTTCTATTACAGCGGCGCAAGAAACTGCGACTGAACATCGACCGACCCACATTCAACCTGAAGGTGGGACTTATGCGGGGATCACCCGCCTTCTCTGACAAGCGTGCTGCTGCTAGCTTTGACGCAGTTTAGCTTCTGAAACGACGAAGTTACCCTTGAGGTGACTCGCCCCTTCCGCTCACGTAGAGGGGGCTCTTCTTCGTTTTGTATTTGTTATTATTCTCATTTCCCCCGTCTGACGAACCAACCGGGCTCCTGTCTTTCAGTTATTTCTTGAGGATGTGTCATGAGCAAGAACATCGTCATCTGCTGCGATGGCACCGGAAACGGCTTCGATAATGTCCTAGAAGAATCCAACGTCGCTAAGCTTTATAGCAGTCTTGAGATAACGGGACGCCAGATTGGTTACTACCATCCCGGCGTGGGAACGATGGGAGATCCCAACGCCAGGGGCTTCTTCAGCAAACATGTTTCCAAGATCAGGGGACTGGCATTCGGCAATGGGCTGCTGCGAAATGTGGGCGATGCCTATCGCTACCTCATGGACAACTACGAGGACGGCGACAGCATTTACCTGTTCGGCTTCAGTCGCGGAGCCTTTACTGTTCGTGCGCTGGCAAGTCTGATCAACGTCTTCGGCCTGCTATGCCATGGGAATCATGGTGCTATTCCATACATCCTAGATATGTATTCGAAGCGGAGCCGTGACGCGAAGGGAAGAATCAAACAGTTTGCCTCTGACGAGGTCTTCAAGTGGCAGTTCTCCCACACCAATAAGGTGAAGATTAAGTTCTGCGGGCTCTGGGACACCGTCGCCAGCTATGGATGGGTTTACGACCCGGTCACGCTTCCTTTTCTGGGGACGAACCCGATCATCGAAGTCGGCAGGCACGCCGTGTCCATCCACGAGCGGCGCTGTTTTTATCAGGACAATCTATGGGGGGAATGCCATTCGCCGCAGGACTTCCGGCAGGTCTGGTTCACCGGAGTGCATTCTGACATCGGCGGCAGCTACCCTGAAAACGTCAGTGGGCTGTCAAAGATTGCTCTGGAATGGATGATGGTGGAAGCGATCGACAACGGTCTCGAACTGAATGAGTACAAGGCGAAGATAGTCCTTGGTAAATGCACGGCATTTCCAAAGCTTCCGCAGATTCCTGATTATGTGCAGCCAGACCCTTCGGGCGACCCTCATCCATCGCTTCACGGCATCTGGTGGGCTTGCGAGTTTCTGCCACAACAGGATCCCCACGTAGACAGAAAGAAGTACATATTTCCGCGCGGGCGCTACAGGAAAATTCCGCCAAAATCGTACATTCACGAAAGCGTCATGCAGTCGAAGTGGAAGCCGAAGGAACTGCCTGAGCATCGGGTTGAACCTTGGGTGCCACTGCAATCAATCGCTCAACAGGGCGTGAGTAACGAGTTTATGGCGGAATTTTGATCCGGTGGCCGCCGGGTTAACGGCTCGAAATAGCCCAGATGTGTCCCGAAGGAGCTGAAGATATTCTTGCCATCTGAAGAGCGGTATCAAGCGGAAAGATTTGACCTATCGTGGGTCAAAAATGGAGCCAGAGAAGCGAGCCTTCCTGGCAACAACTCGTATGACTTAAGATCTGGTTAAACCCTGCTAAATCAGCGTTTATAACCCACGACAATGTCAATTGTCGTTGGTAAAATCATTTCATGACCAACGAGCTCGTTTTGGCGTCTTCCGCACCCGAAAGCAGGGGAGGGGAGCCCCTGGCCCTGACCCCGGCCCAGACTTTGCTGCGCAAGCTGGTGCTCGACACCGTTGCGTCGCCGCACTCTAAGCGCAACTACGCCAAAGCCCTCGACGACCTCTTCGCCTTCTGTGCCAGCCGGCCTCTCTCCCGGTCCTTATTAATGGAGTGGCGGGCGGGCATGGAGTCTTTGTCCCCCTCTACTATTAACGTCCGGTTCTCGGCCGTCCGGAAGATGGTCGGCGAAGCTCGCCGAGCCGGAATGATCGGCCAGGAGGAGGCTGCGAGCCTGACCGACATTCCGAACATCCGGCAGAGGGGGACTCGACTGGGAAACTGGCTGACCCGGGAGCAGGCCAAGGATCTGCTGA
>Ga0193742_1000628_pt1 | contig 23085 bp, 20 predicted proteins | sample L2c1metaG_FD_165511 | JGI IMG/M metagenome (GOLD analysis project Ga0193742, IMG submission 165511) | Soil microbial communities from a riparian zone of the East river system, Colorado, United States - L2c1 | ecosystem: Environmental > Terrestrial > Soil > Riparian zone | place: USA: East River... | reverse complement strand
TCCAATTGCTCAAATCCGAGGATGTACAAGATGCGACACACTCTACAAATGGGAGATGCGACACAACGTGCTTCGGCTGCCTCCCGGCAGCTGGAGTTTTAACTGCCTTAACCTCACTCAAGAGCGCGCTACCGCGCGAAAAAAATATATCCCCCTAACATTAACCCAAACCTTAAACCCAAACCCCCAACACTAACCTAACGCTAACCTCGGCCTTAACCTAGCAGAACCCAAACCCTAGAGGCACCTAACCGGCAGATACTTCGGAGTGTCAAAATCCCCTCGGTGGCAAGCTCCGGCATGCAATTTGATGGGACTGACACATCGTCATTTCGTGCCTGAGTGTGTGTCGATTCCTGTCTATCCCGCTCAAATCCTCTCAATTCGGATTCAAATTCCACCACTGTACCCATCTTCTCTAGATGTGATCCGAAGAATGCTTTCGTGGTGATGTTGCCCTAACATAATAGGGTTGGTCTGTTGATTAGTGTGTTAGCATCAAAAAAACTGAAAGATAACATTAGTTACGCACATAAGGGGTATGAACCTGTGGTTCAAGGAATGGTATCATTGCGGTTATTTCTGGGGGCTTCTGGTTATCGATAGGATCGTGCACTCTGAAATGAGGGACTGGTTTGCCAGCGCCAAGGGCATCAGAAATGGTTCCAAGTATATGGTGAAGCTCAAGCGAGCGCGGCTGTAAAGGATTGTGAGGCTAATATTAATATGTCTAAGGCAAAACGATGTGTACTCACGGAGACTCCAGCGCCGCGTTCACCCAGCCTAGGAAGTGGTTCTTTGTCGATTATACGAACTGGTACACCATTTTTTGGTAGAGACAGAGCAAGGACAAGACCTGATGGACCCGCGCCAACCTACAAAGGATATCGTTTGAACAGGTTCAGTCGCATCTTGCTACGAATGCTTACAATGAGTACCGGCTGCATGTGTACTATCGTATCAAGGCCAGTGGATTTAGGATACTTGGACTATTTTTCTGGGGACTCGTCATTTGATGTGCTTGCTGCCGAGCACTCCGGAGATGCCTGTCACCGCTTTAAATCAAAGAATTAAATAGAAAGTTTACATAGCATGAACAACATTCGAACCTCTTAACTATATATACAAAAAACAATGGCGCAATGTCTGTGTTATGCTGCGATCAAATGTAGCTGTCCCGTGTATTTGATCTTGATGCCTGAGCTTCAATTGCTTTAACCTGACCCCAGGTTTGATAGCCACCATGGTAAGATGCCTTTTCGTCAACACCATCATAATTTGCGCCCGCAGAGTCGCATAATGATTGAGGCCTTGTATCGTGATAGTCCGGCGGTTCTGAGCCAGGTAGCTCATGATCGGTGGATGGGAGCAGTGGGTGGAACCCTGGGGTAGATACCGTTCGGTGTGTTTTAATGATGACAGGTGCTGGAAAGAGGCGGTGAGGTGTTACGGACCCGGTCTTCCGCCTCTGTCTCCTATATAGAATGAAGAAGAAAACAACGAGGAGAAGAGTAATTATTGCAGCCAATGAACCGCCAACAATCGCTCCAATATTGACATTGGCATGCGGATTGGAGGTTGTCGGTTTAACTGTTGAGGAGGAAGAGGGAGGAGTCAACGCTTGGGAGGAAGAAGTGCCATTTTGTACAAGTAGAAAAGCAAGCGTGAGTGGTGTCGATGAATGATCACCATGAAATGTAGCATGAAAAGAATGAGGGCCAAAGGGAAGAGATATTTGAAAAAACGGTACTGGCTGGTTATAGGACCCTGGTGTCAGGCTGAAAGAAGCATTTTGGTCATCAACAACATAGTCAACAACAGAGATGGTGGTGGAATGTTCTGTGGGTATATGACCGTACCACGAGAGTGATTGGCCTACCAGTGATTCGTCAGATTAAGCAGGGCGGGTGGGTCAATAATCCTACCTGTGAAATTGAATGACATCGATGAATCTGGTGTTTTCGTCATACTCAAGTTGTCGACATCTCCAAGCGCCGCCCATCCAGGGTCGTAATGAATATCGGGATCCAGGTTACCGATGCGAATCAAGCTGTTATCCAGCGGAGCACTCTTCGAAGGTGTATATGAGATATAATCAAACAAGAACTCGTCACCGGCAGCATTGAGCGTCAGGCTATGCGGCTTGTCTTCCAAGTCTTGTACAAGACATAACTTATTATCCCAGGATGGGGATGCGGATGTAGCATTTATGCTTATATCGACGAAACAACTCCAAGTAAGCTGAATGCCCTCCGTGGTACCAAAAAGCGCTATTTGTGTTCCTGATCAATGGCCATTTCAAGTTTGGGGTGAGGAATTCTTGTGGCAATGACAATGGTTGTTCACTCACCATTGAAATCAAATTGTAAGCTCCCGTTATATGTTTTATGTAGAGTCGAGGAGAGGGTTGGTTTAGTACTATCGACGGAAAGCCACGATCGGGTGTAATTGATTCTGCTGTCATTGTTATCGACGATGATCTCTCGGGCTGTGGTGGACATTTCCCCACCAAAGACCAGTAATGGATGGCGTGTAATGAGACCAAGCAGTCGGAGCCACCAGCTGTCATTTATAAAGGGATTCCCCGAGTTACTACACCTCCACACTGCCTCGAGTTCTATCAGATGACTGTCATCTGTTCTCGAGAAAGAGAGAAGTTGACCGTTGATCGTTCAAAATAAATAAATAAAAATAGCTACACTTGCGCTCTGGACGGCGATTCTGGGGCTGGTTACGCGTACGAGTCAGACTACTGACTGGTCTTTATAAATAATTTGATTTGGAACTTTATATAGTCTGCGCAACCTTCGCCCAAGGCTAGGCCTCATCCTCAGTGTCTGGCTCAATCATATTGTAGTGCCAATTTGAATCCAACAAGCCTATGACTCGTAGATTTCCGAGTCTTGATAGCTCCTCAGCGCTCTGCTTGGATATATTTCCTGCTAATGTTTTGATTTCTTGGAGAGGTACTCGGGCTTCGACTCGCCACAGGAGGAATGCAACAAACACATTGTACACTGCACCATGTACGCCATCATCTATGTTTGTCCCTGTCAAGCATAATGATTGTAGCGCAGGGAATAGCGGATAATGAGGAATGGAAGAGTTTTGGAAAAGTGGTAGCAGATACAGAGGGGATTGCTCCAGCAGATTCAAAGCTTTGAGGTTGGTGAAGGAATGGAAGGTGTGAAAGGAGGGGAAAGACGCAACAGTGGTAGCCGTATCCGCGAATTCTTGATCCAGCCACAAGTCGAGAGTGGTCGTTGTCGAAAACGTAGAGCTATACAACTCCAAAAGTTGATTGAGGAATACGAATGAATTCTCAGAGGAATCGAATGTGAGGACGAGCGAAATAATGGGATCCTTTGAAGACCGGCTATGTGCTTCGACTTCATCCGACTCAGTCATATCCATAACGTGACCGACACGCTTCGAGTTTCCAAAATGAATCCTGTCGCCACTAAGAACCTTTGCTTGCAAATAACGATCAGAATGATCTCGCGGCCAATGTATGAGTTGTTGTGAAAGAAAAGATAGTAGCTTAGGGCCATCATTTCCATCAGTCAATCTGCTACGGATTAACCTGAACCTGATTCCACATGAAGGGGGTATCTTGAGATGGTCAATCAAAGATGTCCCCTGATAAAACCTGGCGCTGATTGTCAACAAATCAAGATGAGGGAGATCCACGACAGGAAGAGGCCCTTGCTCCGTGAAATGAGAGATGGCGCTGCTGAGCGTAAGGAATCGTAGTGTAGGTATGTTCTTTAGAACTCGGAGCCACCCTGCAACGCTGGGAGCTACTTTCAACGGGTGGGTTTGTGCCGATGCAGACAAGACGTTTGGTGCCAGAACATCCCGGACCGATAATTCAGTCAGGTTGGATAGAACACTGGAAGAGAAATCTATGAGACATCGCTGGAGATGCAAGCGCCGCAGACAGGGGGCTTCATCAGCGAAAAGAGGACCGGGGTATAGGCAGTCGGGGAATGGACAGGATGTGATCAAGTTCAAGAACTCGAGATTGGAAGCGGGATGTCCGAGAAACGAACGACATATAAATTCCCAGGGGGCACGGCGAATATGCAAACTAAGCGTTTTCAACCTGGTGTTTCGTTGGAAGATAGACTGCAACACGGGCTTGCCTCGGGGATTTTGAAGTTTAACGGGTTCTAAAGCTGAGTCCTCACCCACACAAATAAGCGAAAAACCCGAACGCGCCAACAGTGTTTCTATCCACAACGGTGGGTGCCGTTCATAGTCAATAATGTGGCTCCAAAGAACGGCATAGCTCAATGCAACTGTGCGCCATCGCCGACAGACTTGAGCGGTCGCTAAGGTCGTCGAATGGGGATCGTAGAGGAGATTTTTGTTCTCTTGTTCCACCAATTTGAAAGTGTTGATCAAGAAAACCACCTCAAGGATTTCATCTGGGAGACTGTGGATGGGTGACTGATCACCTGCGGCCTGAGCATTTATCTGTTCTAAGTTCATACTATGTCAGTCGAGATTCGACAAAATGCTGTAGAGACAGTTATGTCAGGAGTTGGAAGCCAGGAAAAAACCTGCACTAACACTGGTTGTAGAGTGATTGAGAGAAACAATGAGATGGACACAATGAGAGCTAACGATCTGCTAGTGGGATGCTTGCATAAAAAGGGTTAGCATGATAAGAATCAGTTCCATGTCAGTGACTCAACGCGTTCCACTGCGACACTACTGGTAACGTGATCGCAGCGCGGCCGTGGCAGTGCTGGTGCCCGTGCCGCAGGGCGCTAATTTGGCTAGCAAGAAGGCCAAGACACCAAGACGCGCTGGATTTTGACGAATATTTCTCGTAAGTTAGCCACGACTCAGAGGAGGTCAATTCTAGAGGCCTAGAACAGAAGCTAAGGGTGTACACTCTTAAGTTATACTTATACCATACCACCAACACCGAAATAGAATCAGTAGTGGCCGTCTGCGGATAGACAATTGCTGGTGACTACGGAGCTGTTTTCAGGCGAGACACAGCACAAAAATTAGCCAAATTGATTTACATACACCAAATACATTGATAATACATCTAGGATAGCTCCTGTCATGTTTCTTTTGTCAAGTCGCCGAAGAATTACTCCAATCATCAAAGTTGAGATCGAGGTCAACCTAATAATTTACCCGAGATATGTAATGACCCACAGCAGCGGGGATTTATGGAGAACGCACCAATGAGATATCTCTTTCAATTTCAACGGCAAGCATCAGAGAGAATGTTTCAAGGTCTTCGCGAGCTCTTTTCGCGCAATTTGGACATACTTCAGCCTGGCACAGTGTATCTTTGAGAATGTCCCATTTTTTCACTGTTTCACCCCATGGTCGTACTCGGACCTCTTCTGCCACTTTGTAGATCCATCCCGCCCACCAACTTCTCACCTCAGGAAAATCTCGATTTCTCGACAATGCCCCAGGGCAACGTTTGCAAGTTACCCATGTCCAGCCATCGTCACTCTCTGCGAGGAACGGCTGCAGGGATACTCGTGAATTGGCTACCTCGCCGCACAGCCGATGATATTCCTGTAGGCGGTAATACGTCGCACCCGAGATGTACCCTAACTCGGAAACAAAAGCGGGGTTCGTAGGGTGCCTCAGGGTATATCGAGCAGCCTTCCTGGCTTCCGTATCCCAACCATATCGATATGCGATCGCAAACACTCGTAAAGGCTGCGCCTCGATGAATCGCAGTGCAATGAGTTCAGCACGTAAGTGCTTTTGTAAGCCTTCCATATCAAATTTGAAAGTTGCTTCTATGACCTTTTGTAGCCCTTGCAAAGACGAGAAATGGGGGAATTTGGAAACACTAACAGGGAAACAAAGACTTAATAGAAGGTGGAGTGTTTCTCTGTCTTCCGTCATTTGGATGATTGGGAGCCCGTTGGGATCCCGACATTCATCGGAGTATACTGAAGGGGTTGATGATTGAGGAAGAGTGAATATTTCAGAGAAGAATGGTGATGCCAGTGAAAGTAGCAGCTTGAATACTCGGAAGTCGACCGGTTCCTTATCGGATGATCGTAATATCACGTCTGCACTGGCATGATCAAAAGGATGGGGTGCTGGGATTGGCCTGATCATGATTACAGTCCAACTTGCTTCCCTCTCTAGAACCTCTGGATAGACTAGAACTGTGAGTTCAGGTCGCTGCAATCATCAAGCACTAGCGAGAGTGCCGCAAATGCAGGCAACTTCAATGTTGCGATCAAATGATGGACAAAAAAAGGAAACCGCTGACCGCCAAAAATAGAACAGAGGGTGCAGAAATCAATTCCACGCAAAGAAAACAATTTTTCGAGATTGTAGCTCGTAAATCAAAAATTTACATGTTCAGCTTTTATATTACACCTCGTTTTACGCCTACCTCGAATTTCCCAGATTTATTGATGAAGAATTGATGCCCTCGGGCGATGACCGAACATTGAGGCAAAAAAATAATTTTACTTTGCGAATTCCTCCACCTCAACACCATAATTTGGCCACAAAAAACATGCATATAAATATGGGATAGCAGCATTTTTGAGAATAGAAGAATTTGAATTTTTGGTAAGGGATTGATGGAGTTATGATTTTATTTGTAAAAGTTTTTTTAGATAATAAGTGATATATATATAGTAAGTAGTTGAGGTGATCTCGAGCGGAAACATTTCAACCTTTCCTCCAACTCTCTGCGACACGTTAATTGTTTGCTAGGTACATCTTCAACTCAATATAGTAGTTGGATCCGAGACATCTATGAAGAATCTCAAATTTATTGTTACTTCGCCTGACTTTGACGGCTGTTTTTTGAAGAGTTTGTTTGGAGTTTGTAGTTTCAGGTCTATAAATAACTAGTTTAAGGACTGGATAACATGATTAAAATACAGGTGAAACGGAGATATGTATCATGGAAGGAGAAAGATAATGTGCTGGAGCTAACCGAAGCTGTGCTTTCGGCCATATGGCCATAGTCCGTGTAATTGAGATGCCAGCTCAAGTAAGCTGACTTGTTCCATACCCGATTCTTTATGGCCTCGATTATTATTACATATAGACCACTTGGAGCGCTAGAATTTTTATTTTTTTTTGTTTTTATTTGTAGCATAAATAGGCAGATACTTAATAAATATTCTTGAATACCTCTAAGGCACGTTGTGCGATGTACTTATCGGAGCAGGTAAAGGTGAAATAAGCGTGGAAATTGATATAAAAGATAATGGGGATAATGTTAAAATAAGAAAATTTGATACAGGTAAAGAAATAATAAGAAATAGAAAATTAATTTTAGAATGTGAAAATGAAATTGAGTAGATAGACTGGGTATGTCCCCAGCCCGTGCATCTTAGTAGTTAGTTTACTTGTTGCACGTTAATCTGTAGAATATATAAATAGAAAAAAGTAAGCTAACTTCCGAAGTAAAAAAGGCAGGAGACATTCATCCTGGCCAAATCATCTGACCATGGATGCCGGTTCATACCAGAGTCTCCAACAGGCCCGGTGTGAGTACGGACCTGGGAGCAGACCTGAAATATCTCCAAAAAGAAATCGGTTAAAATCAGAAAAGAAATAAGTAGATCATATGAGCGGTACGAGGCGGTACGATCGAAGTTCAGCCTGAGCCCTAGGCCTCAGCGCTTCAGCGCTCATGTGAATTTCGCCGGCGTCGCCGAAGCTCAAATGAAACCCAAATGGCCTGACCTATTAATATTATCTCAACAGGAATAGATATCTACATTCAAGAAAAAATGTGAACCTAATTGTCAATGGGTAAATTGATTTGAAGGAAGGGTAGCTACCCCTTCTTCTTAGAGAGCTCTTGAAAACGGTCGTCTTGGATCTGGGACCGGAAACCGAGCGGCATTTCGGCAAAGGACCCTACATGTCAGAAATTTAGGTTTGTGGGTATGTAACAAGTTTCCTTCTACCTGGAGAAATCTCGGCGGAGTAGCGCATGCCAGTGGAGTCGGCTTCAACCAGCTCAAGCTCGCCGTTACTACGCAAATACGTCGTTTGGATATATAAGAGACCTTATAGTTGCTTAAAAAGTAAACTTGAAGACTGTTTCAAACGATTACGGTAACTACTTGCGTTAAACAAACACCCCCTTTCCTCCGTTTCAAGTTGTAATATCATCCTTCCTTCTTTATTTTGTACATAATCTCCGCTGGCCTTTCCCTCCTTTTGATCGTATTTCGTCGAACTGTGTTCACTGTTTACTTTTATTGCGGCTGTTTTCAATGAAGATGGCAACCGGGTCACATCGCGTCACATCGCAATATTCCGAGCTCAAAGTTCTGCATGAACTATCTCGGGGATCTGCTGAGCATACGACGACGATCTTTAGTGCGTTGGAATTGCCTTGACGAGTAGATATGCGCCCCGCCTTAAAATACACGATTTTGTTGAATCTTGATCATGTTCAAAAATGGGGGTCTTAAGCTGAACTTCTGGGACAACGGCATGGTAAAAAAAAAGTAATTCCTTTGGAAAACAGCTCTTGGGTATGTAAAGGAATGTGCACCATAAAAAAACTGGCAACTATCGACGTTGTGGAAACCAAATCCGCATGTAGGGCGGTTTGGCGGTCACGGGCCACTAAACTTTTCAACATCGATATTTGCCAATTTTTATGGGGCGCATTCCTTTACATACACAAGAGCTGCTTTCAGAAGTTGTCCCAGAAGCTCAGGTTCTGCACCCTTAAGACTCCCATTTTTTAACATCATCAAAATTCAAAAAAATCGTATATTTTAAGGCGGGGTGCATATCTACTCGTCAAGGCAATTACAACGCACTAAAATTGTCGTCGTATGCTCAGCAGATCCCGAGATAGTTCGTTCAGGACTTTGAGCTCGGAATATTGCCGCGTGTGACGCGATGTGACCCAGCCGCCATCTTCATTGAAAACAGCAATAAGTAGTTCCCAACTTTCAATTGTTTAAATTTTTCAACCTTCCAACAACCCACACTTTTCAATCTGACTAACTATCTTAGCCCTTGAGATACACATATCAAGCGCGCGCTTGGCAATGGCAATGGCATGTCCAGTGATGCGCTGACGTCACGCCTCCGTGACTGCGTTTTGATTGGGTCCTTGTTTGTCACACGGTCTACGCGTCACTTGTTCACGACGCGTAATTCAAGTTCTTCCCCAGTCACTTACCCGCTTGAACGCACTTTTGAAAAGCAATGGAGACCTCATTTGCTCTCACAGGGAAAGGATATGTCATCATGGCTGCAGACACTACTGCCGCACGCTCAATCGTGAAGATGAAAGTAGACGAGGACAAGATCAAGACTCTAAGCTCCCATCTACTCATGGCTTACTCAGGAGAACCAGGCAAGCTCAAACTTGATGTTGACGGTTTTTTATTTTCCAAACAAACTGATTGTAATATGTAGGTGACACCGTTCAATTTGCTGAATACGTCGAGCGCAACATCCGGTTGTATCAAATTCGGAATCTCTATCCACTTCGGCCCTCTGCAGCTGCCTCATGGATCCGTCGTGCCCTCGCTGAATCACTACGATCCCGCAAACCCTATTCTGTAAATCTTCTTCTAGGAGGATACGACATTGCATCACACGATCCTCACCTATACTGGATCGACTATCTCGGGACGATGACAGAGGTACCGTTTGCGGCACATGGATATGGTGCATATTTTGCCCTTAGTTTGTTAGATCGGTGCATTTTATTTACATTTTGGGAACCATGGAAAGCTTTCTAACTACGGATATCCCTGAAGGTACCACGATCCCAGCTCCTCAGTCGAACAAGGTCTCGCAACTTTGAAGCGTTGTATTGATGAGGTAGCAAAGCGTCTCGTTGTCAGCCCTGGAAGGTACAAGGTTAAGATTGTGGACAAAGACGGAACACGAGAGGTGGAATTGTAATCGATATGTCCATGCGCAGGCAATGTAAAATCTGTCTCCACTCAACACTTTATGAGCTTTCTTCATGGTTTTCACCGGTCGACACCCTACGTTTGTTTCTTTGTCACGGGACTGCTTTGCCATTTCGTTGCGGGCCAGCCACAGTTGGCCATGAACTTAATGCCTTTTCATTTACGAAATACAGTCAATAAGGGTTTCCGAGAATTGGGAGAAACCTAGCGGTATTTTTATGATTTACCAGTAGTTTATGCCACGCTGTACTGAGAGGCGTACAGCTAGTTATTTAACTACCAGACTAGGCTTTGGCCTCTTGTCCAAGGTATCACTTATCTAATTAAAAAATAATAAAATTTTGTGAATTGCTTGTACAGGGAAGGTTCACCTATATTTTTTTCCAGAAAAAGGAGTACGTTTTTTTTTCCTTGCGCGCTTCGCGTGCTTACTTACACAGCTAATTGTTCACCAATAAGTACACCAATATTTTGATTTAACCATTGAATCACTCTTTTTCTACAACATATAATATTCCCCATTTCAAATCTCTTTTTCAAAGTGACTAGTTCAATTTACCAATAAATTTTACCACAGCTTCTCTGGAGCTCTCTACTTAATAGATTCTGTTTGAAACCTCTGAATTTCCCACAAACTTAGACTGAGCCATCTACATAAACTCTCAAGCTCACAACCTGAAAAATACAGCTTTATATCTATTATCTTGCTGAAATGTACTTGAAATTAGCACACTTGAATTTTATGTTTCTCTTGAGCAAGAGGCCTTTTTTTATATTATGTAATAATTTCAAATTCAGAATCTTTCACTGAGCCACTGGCCAGCTACGTGTAAACCTGTCGTGACAAAGGACAGGAATCACTGACACAAGGTAAACAGGACCGAGCTCTGTTGGGGTGGACGAGGAGTACGTAGTGCAAAGACAAAAGGTATGTAAGAGAAATATGTCGTGACTACCTAAGGCTTGTGTATGTAAGCTGTGACCAGCCTTAGTTTCAAACTATAAAAACGTCCTCGTCTATTTAAGTCTGTACTATAATGTCCACAAAAAACAACCAATTGGACGACCCACGCAACTCGTCTCTAGAGGTACCCCTCGTTCTACCCAAAACCTGGTACCGTGAAACCAGCGGTTGGTCAAATCTTTTAGTCATTTGTGGGCAATTTTTCTGACCTACCGTTCAACCTTGAATGGTACTTACAGAGGGAGCTGGTACATCTGGCATGTTTCTTTCCATGCTCATCATGGTAACTCGTAATAGGTATCGATCCACGTCAACATTCCTCCTCCTCTAAAATGGTATTGACGTCTGGGCTCGCTTTCCCTCTGTGACCTGACAGATACCTTGCGTGGCCATCTATCTTGTTTGGTATTAACACCGCAATCAACGAGCATCCTGTACGGTCGGAGAAGGGTCTACGTGGATGGTCCAACCTTGCGTATGTCATAATTTATTCTTACTAACGAAACTCAAGTTGACCTAGTATATTTTATTTTTTTCGCCAGTTTGTGTTTTTCCGCACTCATAGCCTCATATATCCCCGTCTTTGTTATTTCAACGAAATAATACCACTGCTCTTTTGCTTATACCCGTAAACTGTCGACTAATCACCCCAGTGACACCACTACCCGTCTGAAATAAGTTGGTTCGCGATATATTGAACATGAATATCTACTATTCAGCGTTTTTCATTTCTATGTTAGGCCGGTATTATGAATGACAAAATCCATACAGGATGGTCATTCAAATTACTTTTTTTCGCGCTGACGCTAACTTGCAAATTGTCTAAGCAGCCACTTTCTCGATGACAGCTTTCACCAAGCCAATATCGGCGGTTTCAACATCTATGACCTTCTTTTCTTTGTCTAGGAGACCAACGAATTCTTGGGGTAACACGTCACGATCAAAGTTGAATTCGGGCAGCTGTTCGAGAGCCCGTGAGACAGCTTCAGAGAACTTGGCTGGGTGAGCTGTTGACAGTACGATTTGATATACATTCGGCGGACTACAGACAGGGATGTGAATAGAATTAGAAGCTGGGATTAAGAGGATGACGGGATGAGAATCTTACTTTTGAGCTGAAATTATACGAGCAGCTGCCAGGCCGACGGCAGTGTGCGGGTCAGAAACATACGAATTTTTATCTTCAAAATATAATTTGATGGTTTCAAGGGTCTGTGAAATGCATGGTTAAACATTTGGTACGAAAGGAATTGAGGGAATGGGACAAGGGAACTAACTTGTTGATCAGAAATCCTCTCAGCAACAAAGTCTTTGCGTGCTGTCTCTAGCACCAACACTGGGACCTCCACGCGACCATTGCTATTCATTTGCCCCATCCACCTGTCTAAAGTGGCGCAAGCCTCTCTCTTCTTCCCTTCCTCATTTGAACCTGCAGCATTTTCAAAAGCGAGATACCAGAGCAAGCGTTCGAAATTGCTCGATACAAGGATGTCCATTGCGGGACTTAGCGTTTCCTTCACCCCGCTTGCGTCAGTCGCATGCTTGCTAAATGACGAGCTTTCCACTGGTGCAGTAGCGTCCACTCCTGCAATATCCACTGTAGAGTCCACTTTTTCGTACTTGCCGGTTCTCCAGAACCGGGCAAGAATATCATTGGCGTTGGTTGCTACAGCCAGTTTTCCGATAGGCAAACCCATTTTTTTGGCATAGTATCCTGCTAGAACATCCCCAAAGTTTCCCGTTGGGACTACGTATTGAATTTCGGCGTCATCAGAAGGGAGTTGGGCTCGGATATGGAAATAAGATAAGAAATAGTAGACCGTCTGAGCGAGGATGCGAGCCCAATTTATCGAGTTGACCGCCCCTAGACGATGTTTGGCGTTGAATTCTTTATCGGCGAAAAGGGCTTTCACGATGTCCTAATTTGTTTTTGGGCGGAAAGATACAAGCCAGGAATCAGGAAGAGAAGGCAAGAGTTTGACCTCATATATCACGTACCTGACAATCATCGAATGTACCTTTGACAGCTACGTTGTGGACATTGGCGTCCGTCACTGTTGTCATTTGTGCTTCCTGAATCGGTGAAACACGACCTTTGGGGTGAAGGATAAAGATGGAGATATTGGCTTTGTTGCGGAGGCCGTAGATTGCAGCACTTTCCACAACTGTTCAATCACGAGTATGTACAGAAGATAGCCAAAAGCCAATCTACATACCTTCCCGTGTCGCCACTTGTGGCACCAACAACAGTCAAGTGATCCGGCCCCTCTCCTGGGTCTTTCCGTGCATTCCTCCGGAGTAAAAAGAACTCAAATAAGTTCCCAAGCAGCTGAAGCGCCACGTCCTTAAAAGCAAACGTAGGCCCATGGAATAGCTCAAGCACGAACGTCTTGTCATTCAGTTTTTTTAGAGGGGTCACATCGGGATGACGGAACGTCTTGTATGATTTCTCTACGAGTGATCGTAATTCCCCAATGGAGATTTCGTCCTGGGATATGTACAGTGACAGAATGGCAACAGATAGATCTATGAACGAATATGTGCTCCAATCTGATTTCCAATTGGATGGTAGAGATGGTATTGATTCTGGGATGTATAATCCGCCATTTGGGGCAAGACCGGTGAGAACAGTCTGTGAATGATAGCTTTTGTTACATATGTGTGTATTGGACAGATGGGCCAAGCATAATTGACCTCTTCAAAAGATAGTCTTTGGTCTCCGCCGCGTGTTGAAAAGTACTTCATGGTCGGGAACAAAAGAAAAAAGGTGCCAAATATAGATGGATCTGATTTATAATCTTATCTTACCTTAACCTTGTGGCCAAAATTCTAGACTGATAATTTGTACTAGTCCATCTTGGCTTTTTTTGTTGTTGTCTTGGGTCCACATTTCGCCAGCTCAAACAGAACTCGCTGGGAGATTATCGGATCTACCATAAATGAAAGCCAAGAAAACCCACGACGTCACTGGTGAACTATCATCCAAGTTCTAACCTTGCTTCAAGCAGTGGAATTCTTCAACTTGTTCCATCAAAGGTCAAAAAATCTCGTTAATGACGGGCCGAGTAAAGGCTCTGATTTAGACCGACGAGAAAGCTATCGATCTCCGCGTCATAGACCATCTTGCATTGTCCAGACTCATGAGGGGTGGCTGCCACACCTTATTCAAATGTGGCTGAGCGCAGATCCTTGACTGAGCCCGACTTCTGGGCGGCGTGCATATGGTTTTGCTTGTCATCTTCTAGTTGTCAAATGCTGATCCAGCGTGCATGTCAAGCAGAGACAAAAGACTTATGACATATTCTCTTTGACTAAGAGCTCGGTGACAATCGCCAATATCTTTGGGGAACTGTCAGATCAAAACTGTGCTTGTTGTTGCTGCCCCAGACTTAATGGGCAGCTCAGCCGGGTAAGAAATTCAATATCGATGCCAATTTACCAAGTAACCCCGAAGTCACTATGGATATAGAAACATTTTTGGCTGAGATTGAAGTTGTTAACACGGACGGATGTTAAAAGGTTGAAACTGAAGCTCATCCGACCGGTGGCTTAGAGGAAAGCCGGAAAGTCGTTGTATAACGATATTGACGCTAGAAGAGTAGTCAAACTTACAGCTTACAGCGTTACTCACACCAGCCAATTTTCGGTCGTTTTTCAACTCATTTCTTGTTTCATCTCTCCACTCTAAATTGAAGTCTTGGCAGGAGAAATGAATCAAAACTGAGCCAAAAATGGTTGCCATGAGTTACCCTAATGTCACTTTGAGAACTTTAGAATCGCAAAACCGGTGAAATACCTCGAGGTGGGCAACTCTTTCACCCATAGTATGGTTGGCGAGTAGGGTCACGTCTGTCCCAAGCTTCGGATGGCATATTTTGATCCCTCCACGCTTCTGAAGGTTGTGACCTCCATAGTCACAATTTATTGTCATTACCTAGTATACTATTATACAGTCGTTTGCATAACCGTTTGCAGAAGCGTTTTGAAAAATATTGTTTATACTTGGCTTCTGATGTGATTGCCGAAGGTGAGTTTCAATGATTCTACGTGATTCTCTGCTCACCTTTTATAACTTTGAATGCTAACACTGGAGCACGGACCATCCAGTACTCGCTTCAGAGAGATTATGACCAGCTAGAGCGAGAAACATGTTTTTCGACGATGGTCACCATTTGAACCTTGTTGACACATGAATGCCAGTGTGACTTCGGCATTTTCGGCAGTCACATCAGAAGCCAAATATAAACAACATTTTTCAAAACGCCGCTGCAAACGGTTATGCAAACGACTGTAATTATAAATATTCACATCCCTCTATTTATCCTGTCAGGGGGCCCGGGATCCCGCTGCCCTACCGCTTGCCCATCGAGAACGAAGTTAAAATCAACTACTAACCGCATTGACAAGGCAAAACTTCACTCTTGAACAACCACTAATAGTACGTGTGCAGATGCTTGAGCAGGTTCTCGCTCTGTGAGACTGAATGTACACGGTACAAACGCTAGTTTCTTGAATAATTCAAGCTCCAGACCTGTGCATACCGATTCGGCTGATAAATTGATGCAATGGTAACAAAGTCAAAACCTCTCCCAGTCGCGTGTCAACCACATAAGTCATAATGAAAGAGCCTGTTCATAATTTACGGTTCAACATTTAATACTCAAGAACTGTGACACATTATTGAGGAAGCGGTGACAAGGACCCCGTGCTCCTGTCAACACTTGTCGGATCAGGCTTCATCAGACCTGACCCTGCTCGCCAACGGTAATGCCATAGGCAATTCAGCTGGAGTGAGCAGGCAATTACCGCGGCGAATTTAAGAAGCCAAAATATGTGTGAGAGATATGTACCAGTACATACACCCTTTATTTCAACTTTTTCAGTTACCGGAAGTCGACGTCGAAACGTTGAAGGCTTACAAAGTGATAGCCAAGTATTAATGATTGACGTTATCTTCTATATCGGTGGTGATAACATGAAGACAGAACTGGAGCATATACAATACCTACTAAGATATCTGGTACATAGGACGACAGATATCCTCCTTTCAGATTGGAACATATTTTCTGAGCACTGAGCACTGGTTCAAGGAGGGACACGACCATATAAGCGCTTGGCTGCTGTTCCCACCCAAAGGGTAAAAGCTGCCATAACGAGAGAATATTCTTTTGAAAATATTCCATTGCAAAGCGATTACATGATTATTCATCTTACGGCGAAGAAGCGTATTATCCTGGCGGAATTGCCACCTGTTGTATGGAAGGATACGTCATGCAAGCCTCGTGCAACTCCGTGTCCAGCGCAAAAAGTTTTTAGCAGCTGAAAGGGAAGTCGAAGTTGCTGTTCTATCACAAGTAAAATGACCGGTCTGTTTAAACGAAATGGCAGTCTAGACAAGAGCATTGACATTTGAGGGAATCCTCTATCAAAGCAACAGCCAAAACGAGGGGGTAATATTGTGAGACCAGGGAGCAGTCGATAAAAATTGCATGCACCAGGTCGAATGAACCCTATCAAGAAAGGTCAGGTAGCAATAATAAGCGGAAGAGCTATTGTAAATGAACGATGTTATAGGGATGCTTCAATAGTTTGATATGTTGTACAAAATATGCCAGGTCAATGAAAAAGAGTCCAACGATGCGATCCTGCGGGGCGAAACCTTGTGCTAGTAAGGTCAAACACATTCGAGAAAGGAGATTAGTGTGAGATATAAATTGAAAGATACGATACTGAGACTGGAACATGATCAAGGAGCGTGAGGGCCGATGTTATGCGGGCCAAAAGTATGGGACGACGACAGAAAGCACGAAGAGATAGAAACAGAAGATGTATGCTTGAACGAAAGTGTAATCAAGCGAAAGGACGCAATTTTTCCAGCATGTCGTCCATGATCGGTGATTTTTCAAGGACTTGTGCAATTGAGGGTGGGCGGCTGCGCTTCATGTTCGCAGAATAAGCGCTACTCGCTGCTGTAGAAGAGGAGGTCATAGATGACGTGGAGATGCGATGAGATGCACGTAAAGCTCGCCGTTCTTCTTGATCCGAGTTGTCGTACTTCAGAGACGATGGTCCTTCAGGAATAGCAGAGAGAGAAGACATGGTGATGCTCGGACTAGGTGGTAACAGCGAGGACGTAGAAGATGACGGAGAGGGAGCTATCGAACTTAGAGATGGCCGTTTATGAGTAGTGGGCATTTCTGGTATGGTTGTTTCAGTCCCCAGTCCAGGTGGCCATTTCGAAGAGCGGCGGGTAGATGCAGTGCGGCAAAAGTTATAAGTAACCTCAGCAAGAGTAGAAGGCTTACGGAATGACTTGTTGCGGGCGGATGATACGGACTCGGACCCAGAACCTGCAGAACGAATTGACTCAGCATGAGACTCAGTGCCCGAATCACTTTGGTAATTGAGACGACGAGACGCGTTAGGTATAATCTTGGGGGCGTCCTGATCAGATTCTGAAAGTGTTGAGGTTGACGACAGAAGTGTGCGGTTGAGGACTCCGGGAGGAAGCGGTTGGGGTTGCGACGAATCTCCGTTATTGATGATCCATCTCAGGCCCTTCAGCTCTTTGTCTTTCCTGATAACTTCTTTGTCGAGAGCGGAAACCTTCTTTTCTAGATTCGTCACTTCCGCAACGTGCGCTTCAGTGACCTTGAGCACGTAAGTAGCAAGTTCGTCGTACTGCTGGTTCCGGGTTTTGAGAGCCTCCCGGAGTTGCGCTGCAGAAGCAGTCTCGACGTCAAAGTTTGCTTCAGGAATATCCGTAGAAGGCGGGGACAAGGTTGCCGTGGATTTAGTTGTAGGTGGGGATGACGTAGTAGGTGAGGGGTTGCTGACTGATCCTATCGTATGAGCTCGAGGGCGTACGATCATTTTTCGGGTGGCTGTGGGTTCCGGTTCTGCCTTGAATGTGTGTCGTAGGGGAGAGGGAGGTAATTCAGGTGAGGGTGCGTTGGAGACAGGAGGTTGGGGTAGTGGCATCGAGGGTGGCCTACTTCGAGCGAGGGTGCTCGGAGGCTTCATACGAGATCGCATTGACGAATTACCATTGTCCGGAGATTGGACCGATCCCGTCGCAGCGGAAGGATGTCGTTGGAGAGACGGGGGGAGCCTCTTCTCTCCATCAGGAGCCACCAGCCGAGGAGATTCTTGAGCACCAGAAGGTCCCAGAGCTTCTTCATGACCTTTATCTGAATCTGAGTTTTTCCTGGAGTACCTTGAAGACCTACTCGGCGATCGATCATCTCCGGTGCTGGTTGCTTGGCGGTGGGCAGCTGCGATGGCCGATGCAGGGGTTTGGCCGCGTCTGGGATAGATGGGTGCGTCGGATTTTGGAAGGCGAGAACTTGGAGGCGGGCTCGGGTTCGGGGTGGCGTCGGCATCCTGGGGTGGCCTAGTAAAAAGGTTTTTGTAGTCCGACAAATTATCAGGTGACAAGGACACTGTTATGAGGGGCTGTGCAGGCCGAGGGGTCGTTGAGCGAGGTCGACTGCCATTTGAGGAGCCCGACTCATAAGAAGCAGCCCGCGATGTGGAAGGAGAGAGAGTCGCGGGGTGCGTTACTGGGGTGTGAATTGAAGGTTTCGGTAATCGAGAGTGACTAAAAGTGGCTGCAAGCCTAGAACCAATGGAACCTGAGGGTATCTTCGCAGTGGGAAGAGGTGGGCGTGGTTCAACGGATGGGCGTCTAAAGCATGTCGTTGAGTTAGAAGAGTGTTTATTTGGGTGAATGGTGAGATGGCTGCCATCATTAGAGGCCTCATCGACCAAAAGGAGAACAGGACTAGGACTAGAATAAGGATTTGCACGCTCACCGATCAGAACTGGCTGCTCGATTTAATGCCTCTCCAAAGTCTGACGATTCACGCGACGACACGAAAGGGCTCGACGCTGTAGACTGATTCGATTTCTTCCGTGTCCTTCCGAACAGCTGGATTCTGGTAATCTTCTTTTTGGTGCTGGCCTCGGTATCGCTCGACGGAACCTCTAAGTTCACTGATGGCTCTTTTTGTGCTTTTTGTGCCTTTTGTGCTTGACTCGAACCATGCGCAGCACCTCGAAAGAATTCCGTGAATTCTGAGGTTCTTGTGCGTAGGCGACGAGAGGGAGAGTGGCCAGACATAGGCTAGAAGCGAACGAAAAAATTACTTTGGAAGAGGGAGGACGCAGTCGTCAACCAAGACGACAGCAATTGAAAATTGTAACCTAGGACGGAGTTTTATAAGTCTCCTGACTAGTACTTTCCAAGTCCCTTCTTTGCCGTAAAACAACCCGAAGCCTGAAAATAACTCTTGATTGTGAGCGCCGAAGTTCGGATGAGGAGGAAGAACACAATATCGTCGAAGCTTGAGAGGGGTCGAACACAAAAACAAATGTGTCATTATATCCACGCATACTACTATACCCGTCCTTATTTTTTTTTTTTTTCTATACAGATCTTCTCGTCAGCTGTAACGTTAGCCGACCCTTAAATCATCAGTCTCATCATATCATTGCTTACTGATGCTAAGCATCTCGATCTATAGCCATGTATACCAAGTAGTATTACCAACAATTCCATTTCCCATGCGCCTTTACTGAGGATATATTTCTACTAGGAAGGCGCTTTCTCCTTGCCCTTATTCTTAACTTAGTTTGCGCCCTGCTAAATGAAAAAGAATTTACCTAAGCTTTACTCAGAATCCGTTGCCAGCAAAGATCCTCAAATCCTACTAAGGTAAGGTTCAATCCTTGACATACGTGCAGGGTGCTACGTTGCTAACTATTGAAACAACAATAACATAGCCCGTACCGAAAAGACCGATGACTTCCTCAATGCAAGGAAGGCTTTGGTTCTGGCAGGTTTGCCTCTCCTTCTCTAGTTCTCACTGCTTGAGATGTACGTCGACTCGCGAGGCACTGAAATTTTAACGAATCAATTTCCGTCACGTCATTAGAACTATAACTGGCCCAACACTACACAATTGATCGATATTGATCTGTACGGCACCTTGGCTCATTTTTCTTTTTTTTTTTCGAATGGCTTTACATGGCAATAACTCAGTCACTGGCGTCATTGGGGTTGCCTGTGAATTTTTAGCCCGTCAGGCCCAGCTGGCTCCAACTGGTCGACCTCAATGATTTCGCCAGAGGCGTTAATTGGGTGGTGATCTGCCAGATCCAATTGGACCTTACGTGACTTGATTTTCAAATGGGGGTTTTTTGATGGTGAACCGGTGGACTGGTTCTTGGAATGGTCCTGATTTACGCTCCCATCGTCCCTAGAATTGTAGTGAGTTTCCCCATTTCTCAACAGTCCCGACAATTACAATCGAACGGTACAACCCAAATAAGTTCAAACTTGACCCATTTGTGTCGTGTGATTGGTTTTTTCCCAAGCTCACCCTAAAGCACTCCAGTTCACAACGACAGTTACCTACAGAGTAAAGCTAAACCCCATGCGTTTCAGAATCACCTCAATTCAGGTTCAAAAGTCGAGGACTTCAATTTCTTCCGTCCACATCCCCGCAAGCCTACCTTAATTTTGAAGCGAGATGGTTCACTCGGTGACTCACGAGGTTTGTTTGCTCTTCCTCGTTGTTCACCTGTAATATTTCATTCATTTCAAAAAAACAGCTGAACGAACAAGTTTCCCCGTTACTGTTGGTACTTACCAAATCCGGAAGAGTGTGACATGGATACCTCGGATTCCTTGGAGACCTTACTTGAACCAGCATTGGACCAATTGTGTACCTGAACCATATTGTATCATTAAATTGTATCTTGCGTGACTTAGATAGGACCTCAGTTTGCACCATGATATGCTGTCCACCGAAATTGAGTGCAATACCCACGCTGTTGCCAGTGAGCACTAGTGAGCGCCCAACGACTCTGCACATCAAATTCTGCTAAAAAATAAGCAGTATATAACTTAGACAAAAATATCAGTACATCCTTTGCTGGTATACAGAAACATGTATTTGAGATTGAATAATCATGCTTGTATAACGTGACAAACGCAGCTTTTCTTGCCTCCGGACTTGAAAATTCCTGCTCCAAATACGGAAACAGTAGCCTATTTCGGCAAGGGTACTGGGGAATTGAACCCTTAGACTAAGTGGACTATGGTTGAAACACGGTATATCGTTTCCTGCGATTCTAGGGTGATAGTTTGAACTAGATATTGCAACGAATACTTAGTTCTGAGTCTTCTGCTACCACGCTAGATAGCATTTGTCTGCCCCCTTGAGGTAAACAAACTCGTACATATCAACTTCCTGTAAATTATCACTTCGATTTGCCTAGACCGTAGACGGCTGGCATCTCATGTATGTCATACTCTAAACTAATTTTGCAGCCTTTTTTTTTTAGTTCTCTGCTTTTCAAGGAACTATCATTCGAAAATATCCAGTCGTTCCCGAGCCTTTTACTTAGTTACAATCGGACGGTCAAAAGAACCCCAGAAATCCGTTCAACTCTAAATGGATTTTATTTAAATTATCCGAGTTTAGCCGAACTAGTATGTATAGTCTGGGTTTCATCTTAGAGAACAACCTATCGTTGGGTCCACCGTAACCATTAATTATCCAAGCACGACATTCCCGAAAGCTAAGTACTGGCCCGGCCCATAACATTTGATGCGTAAAAGTTGCAGCAACTTAAAGTGGACTTCGCGTTCAAGATTGAGTGACTGTCTTGTTATTTAAAAAATGGATGAATTAATGTGTCCGGTTGCCGTATCTAAGGAAATACAACTTGTGACCGGAGAGGGAACTGCCAGATGGACTGCGTCCAAGCCGACGCTCTTCTGCCGGTGTATATTTGTTAATATTACTTGGTCTTTTTCACGCTCCGCTGGCTGGGGTTTAAAAACCGAAAGAATGAGAATTTCTGGAGCCACGAAATTGAAACTTCCCAATGTCAGTTTTGCAGGGTCATTATTTCAACCTTAATATACTGCTTCATAGTTTTTTTGATTAATTTTTTGACCTAATCTTTTCTCTGCCTGTCACACCCATATTTCCTGTCTTATATCACCTCATTTACCAACTTAAGTTAGATCTTTTACTTTTCCAAATAAAATAAAGTTGATATTTTTGAGTGTTACAGTGTACTGACCTTCCTTGGGAAACCGATGCTCCTTGGGACAAATTAAAATTCTGGGAACAATTATTTCTCTACATACAGTGGCTCAAAAAACTGTCCCAATGTTTGGTCATTTAGCAGAGATGGTCTCATAACTCAACAATGGCTAACCTTGAAATACTGAAATTTGGATATGTTATAGTAAAATATCATCAGGAAAAAGACAAATTATATACATACCATTCAAAACCCATAATATATGTAGAGAATGCCATGTACTGCCCAGAATAGCAGGGAAGCTGTACAATAATTGGAGTATCTGTGCAAGGGTCTATGCAAATGTCTCTATCCATGGATAGGCAGCAAGAATTCCTGAGATAGAAACCCCTTGTGAAAAACCAAGGCCGTGAAAACAGCACAGAAAGTTTGGTTGCCATGGAAAGTATTCCTGAAAATGAAAAGGAAGAGAATTATTCCAACCAACAATTTGAATAGAATGATTTCTGACCTCACAAGTCAATGCAAGGCAATGAATTTATTATAAAGTTTACAATCCCATTGGAAGGCAATCCATAGCATGCAGCCAGTTGCCATACCATGAAACAGAATTACACAGGATTCCAGCCATGTGAACCTGAACCTGAATTCCATTGGTCTTTCTTTGCGACCCGATTCAGAGGAATTTGGAATGAAATAAATAAATGGAATTAAACATATGTGACAAGTCAATAATACAAGTTACAAGGTCCCAGGAAGGGGTACAAGAATATTATAAGAAATGAAAGAAAACAGCATAGCGGAGGTAGTGGAACAACACAGAGCAAAGAATCACCAATTCCTCTTCCTTCACTTCCTGGGAATACATTTCTTTGCTTTGGAAGTGTGTGAAGTAGAATTGAAGGTTGCTGGAGCTAGAGGCACCCGGGGACCATGGGAGACTTGCAAAGATGAAGCCGCATTTGTGTTTGCATTTGGTAGTTGTGGCATGCATTGCTGAATTGGGTGACTATCACCTCCTGGTCTCTGGGCATTTGAGCGAGCCATATCGCTGTGGGGCTTGTGAATGGGTGATGAGGTGGTTGCAGGTTGGCGTGAATTCGGGATTCTTTGGACTTGTTTTGGGCTGGGAGTGGAAGATAA
>Ga0193742_1000626_pt1 | contig 23101 bp, 26 predicted proteins | sample L2c1metaG_FD_165511 | JGI IMG/M metagenome (GOLD analysis project Ga0193742, IMG submission 165511) | Soil microbial communities from a riparian zone of the East river system, Colorado, United States - L2c1 | ecosystem: Environmental > Terrestrial > Soil > Riparian zone | place: USA: East River... | reverse complement strand
CCCTGGCCGGCGCACATGCTGACCACCTTCAGCGGCCGGTTCGGCGTGTCGTCGAGAGCCTCGGCCACGAGCTGCCGCACCACCATCAGCCGTTTGTGCAGCGAAGATCCCCGCTGGTCGTAGGCCCGGTGCCAGTCCACCCAATCCCGCACGGGCTCTACGCTACGACGTTGCGGAGCGCCGCCAGTGCGACGGCGGGGTCGGGTGCGGTGACCAGCGACTCGCCGACGAGGATGGCGTCGAAGCCGGCTTCGGCGAGGGCGTGGGCGTCGTCGGGGCCGCGGATGCCGGACTCGGCCACCTTCAGGACGTCGTCGGGGATGGCCTTGCCCACCCGGACCGCCCGCTCGTGGTCGACCTGGAACGTGACCAGGTCACGCTGGTTGACGCCCACCAGTGTCGCCCCGGCGGCGAGGGCCCGCTCCAGCTCCCCCTCGTCGTGGATCTCGACCAGGGCGTCGAGTCGGAGCTCGCCGGCGAGGGCGTGGAAGTCGGCCAGCTCGGCGTCGTCGAGAGCGGCGACGATCAGCAGCACGGCGTCGGCGCCCATGAGGCGGGCGTCGGCGACGTCGGTGGCGGTCACCGTGAAGTCCTTGCGGAGGGTGGGGAGGGTGGGGCTGGCGCGGCGGGCGGCCTGCAGGTCGTCGGGCGAGCCGCCGAAGAACTCCCGGTCGGTGAGCACCGACAGGCAGGCGGCGCCGCCTCGGGCGTAGGCCACGGCCAGGGCGGCGGGGTCGAGGTCGGCGGCCAGGTCGCCCTTCGACGGCGAGCGGCGCTTGACCTCGGCGATCACGGCCGGCCGCGTCGCCCCCCGGAGAGCGGCGGCGAACCCCCGGGTGGGCTCCGGGACAGCTCGGGCCTGCTCGACCAGGGCGTCGAGCGACCGGGTGTCGTCGGCCGCCGCGGCCTGGTGGGCGGCCAGGATCCGGTCGAGGTAGGTGGTCATGCGGTGATCGACGCTACCGGTCGGGAGAGAATGCTCCCCGCTCATGGCGCCTGCGGCACCGGGCCGCTCGGGCCGCGGCCTCCCGTTCGGTCGGCCTCAGCGCCGCCTGCGGGTCATCGCCCACATCGGGGCCATCACGAACAGGCCGAACGCCACGAAGAACCCCATCCCCGAGAACACCAGCAGGGCCGTCGAGGCGAAGAAGAACGCCCCGACCAGCAGGCCGATCGCCCCCAGCAGCGCCGCCGGCGGCAGCAACGCCCACCAGCCCTCGGGGGCGTAGGTGGGGCCGATGGGGCGGTCGTCGAGCAGGTCGGCCGACAGGTCCTCCACCACCTCGGTCCACTCGGCGGCCCACAGCGGGGTGGCGGCCGGTTCGGCCCGGCGGCCGCTCCTGCGGCGCCGGTTGACGGCGAGGAACTCGTCGTAGACGGCCCGGCGGGCGGGGTCGCGCAGGGCCGTCCAGGCGACGTTGAGCTCCTGCATCGCCGACTGGCTGCCCCCGGCGTCGGGATGACGGACCCGGGCGGCCTTGCGGTAGGCGAGGCGGATCTCCTTGGCCGACGCGGACTCCACGACGCCCAGCACCTGGTAATGGTTGGGCTCGTACCCCGCCGTGCTCATGGGATCGACCCGCGGCTCAGCCGACGAGGGGCAGCTGCCGGACCTGGGCCGCGGCCTTGTCGTCGTCGGTGACGACCGTGGCCTCGGCAGGCGGCTCGACCGACCGTCCGACGTAGGCCAGGGCGACGGGCGCCCCGAGAGCAGGCGAGTACGCCGCCGACGTGACCTCCCCCACCTCGGCGTCGCCGACCCGCACCCGGCTCCCGGGGGCCGGCAGGGTCGCCTCGGGGTCGAGCACCAGGCCCCGCAGGTGGCGGGGGACGTTGCCGCCCCGGCTGTCGATGCGGGCGACCAGCTCCTGGCCCGTGAAGCAGCCCTTGGTGAAGTCGACCGAGGCGTCGATCACCCACTGGCCGGCCTCGGCGGGGATGGTGCGTTCGGTCAGCTCGGCGCCCATGGCGGGCACGCCGGCGGTGATGCGGGTGGCCTCGACGGCCTCCGGCGACACGAGGGGGATGCCGGCAGGGAGGGCGACGTCGGGGCCGAGCAGGCAGGCGCCCTCGACGCCCGGCCAGCCGGCGGGCACCCGCACGGCGGCGGTCACCTCGGCCGCGGCGGCCGCCTCGACGGCGCCGGGGCCTCGGAGGACGATGCAGCGCCAGTCGTCGAGCAGCTCGACCTCCGCCTTGGTCCTCATCAGGAACCGCTTCAACCGTCCCACCAACGACTCACCCGATCCTGCTTCCACATCGAGTACGAACGTGTCGTCGGCCGTTCGCGTCACGCGTCCCCACACATCCACCTTCCCGGTGGGCTGTAGGACGAAGGTCCACGTGGTGGCCCCGACGTCGAGATCCTCCACGTTCTGGCTCAGCTGACCCTGCAGGTAGGCCACCGCGTCCGGCCCCGACACCCGCACCACGTCCCTCGACACCTCCACGGCCCCGAGCGTCACATAGAGGTCCACGATGCCCACGTCGGTCATCCGCCCAGTGTGGCAGCGCCACCCTCGGATACCCGCACTCTCTCGTCGTACCCCCTCCGCCTCGGCCCACCGTCACGCCAGAGCCAGACCTCTAGCAGCGGCCCACCGAGGAGAAACCAGAAGACGCCGAAACCCGTCAGCCACGGCCACCGGCTGGTCGGGTTCAGGAGCAGCCACCAGGCCGTCCACGGGATGCCGACGGCCAGACCGGTGAGGTACGGGTGCCGCGCCCGACGGTGCTCCCACCAGCCCGGCGGCTCGTTCGCCGGCGAGAACCGTCGGTCCTCCCAGACCACCGGCGACCGGTCGCGGACGACCGGCGTCGGGTCGTCCTCCCCCTCCGCGCCCACCTGGGTGACCGTAGCTCGGCGAGCGAAATTGCGACAGAAAATGGCCGAAATGGGCCGATTTCGTCGCAGTTTCGACGTAGCGTCCGACTGACCTCCCCCATCACCCCGATGGGAGAGCCGTGCCGAAGCTCGATCCGGCGATCGCCACCCTGTTCCGCCGGCAGCACGGTGTCGCCGCCGTTCGGCAACTCGTCGACCTCGGCGCCTCCCGCAAGGTCGTGTCCCGGCGGGTCGACGGCGGCGACTGGGTGCGGGTCGACCCACAGGTGGTGCGCCTCGGCGGCGCCGCATCCACCTGGGAGTCGCAGCTCCTGGCCTACGTGCTCTCCGCCGGCGACGGCGCCGTGGCGTCACACCGGGCGGCCGCCGTGCTCTGGGGCCTCGACGGATGCCGGAGGAGCGCCCCGGAGCTGACCGTCCCCCGGGAGCGGCGCTACCGCCGGGAGGGCATCCGGGTGCACCAGAGCAGCGACCTCGACCGGGTCGTCACCGTCCGCCGGTCCGGGATCCCGACCACCCCGATCGAGCGCACCTTGCTCGACCTCGGCGCGGTCGCACCCCGTAACGTCGTCCTGCTGGCCACCGACGACGCCCGCCGCCGGGCCCTCACCGACTGGGACCGGTTGCTCGACTGCCTGGTGCTCCACGCCCGACGCGGCCGCGACGGGGTCGGCACGCTGCGCGCCCTCGTCGAGAGCCACTACCGGGAGACGGCGGTCACGGGGAGCGTCTTCGAGCGCCTGGTGCACGTCCTCCTCTGCGAGGCGGGCCTGCCGACCCCGGTCCTGCAACACGAGTTGCAGGTCGACGGTCGCTGCTACCGCTTCGACCTGGCCTACCCCGGGACGAGGGTCGCGATCGAACTGGACGGAACGGTGCACCTGCGCCGGGAGGTGTGGGAGAACGACCACGTCCGACAGAACGCCCTCGTGCTGGCCGGATGGACGGTGCTCCGCTTCACCTGGCGCGACTACACCGAACGGCGCCTGGAGCTCGTGAGCGAGGTGCGGGCCGCCCTGAAGGGGCGACCTCACCTGTAATTGCGACAGAATCGGCCCGTTTCGGGCGGATTCTGTCGCAATTACGGGCGGGTGGCCGCGGTGCGGCGGGCGGCGGACATGCGGCGGGCGGCGGGGACCGCGGCGAGCAGGGCGCGGGCCTTGTTGTGGCACTCCAGGTCTTCGTGCTCGGGGACGGAGTCGGCGACGACGCCGGCGCCGGCCTGGACCGAGGCGCGGCCGGCATCGTCGACCACCAGGGTCCGGATCGCCAGCGCCGTGTCGACGTTGCCGGAGAAGTCGAGGTACCCCACCACGCCGGCGTAGGGGCCCCGCTTGGTGGGCTCCAGGTCGTCGATGATCTCCATCGCCCGCACCTTGGGCGCCCCCGACACCGTGCCGGCCGGCAGCGTCGCCCGCAGCACGTCGGCCGACGTGCGCCCCTCCGCCAGCTCGCCCGACACCTGCGACGTCAGGTGCATCACGTGGCTGTAGCGCTCCAGCGTGAGGTACTCGTCCATCTGCTCGGTGCCGAAGCGGACCACCCGACCCACGTCGTTGCGGGCCAGGTCGACCAGCATGACGTGCTCGGCGATCTCCTTCGGGTGCTCCCGCAGCTCCCCCGCCAGCCTCGCGTCCTCCTCGTCGGTGCGCCCCCGGCGGCGGGTACCGGCGATCGGGCGGGAGATGACCCGCCCCTCGCTCACCCGCACCATCGGCTCCGGCGACGACCCCACGAGGGTCAGCCCCGGCTGCCGCACGAAGTACATGTACGGGCTCGGGTTCACCTGGCGCAGCACCCGGTAGAAGTCGAACGGCTCGGCGCCGAGGTCGAAGTCGAAGCGCTGGGCCAGCACCACCTGGAAGATGTCGCCGGCCAGGATGTGCTCCCGGGCGGTCTCGACGGCCCGGCAGTACAGGTCCGAGCCCATCGTGGAGCGGACGTCGGGCGGCGGCTCGTCGGCCCGGGGCGGCTCGACCAGCGGCTCGGCCAGCCCCCGGGTGCCATCGGCGGCGAACTGCTCCAGCCGCACGACCGCCGAGTCGTACAGCTCGTCCAGCTCGGCGTCGGTCGCGCCCTCGGGGGCGATCACGTTGTCGATCAGCACCACCTGCTGGCGCCAGTGGTCGTAGGCGGCGATCTGGCCGATCACCGACACCACCGCGTCGGGGTGGCCCAGGTCGTCCTTGGGGACGTTGGGCAGGTGCTCCACCTCCCGCACCACGTCGTAGCCGAGGTAGCCGAGGAGCCCGCCGTGCAAGGGCGGCAGGTCGGGCAGCGTCGGCGCCCGCCAGGCGGCCAGCACCGCCTCGACCGCGGCGAGGATGCCCTGGTCACGGGGCACGCCAGCGGGGAGGGTGCCCGTGGTCGACACGTCGAGGCCCCGGGCGGTGAGCGTCGCCAGCGGGTTGCGGCCGCAGAACGACCAGCGGCTCCAGCGGGCCTCGCCGTGCTCGACCGACTCCAGCAGGAAGCCGGGCTCGTCGCCCACCACCCGGGCGAAGGCGGCGACGGGGGTGGTCAGGTCGGCCAGCAGCTCACGCCACACGGGGATGACCGTGTGGCTCCGGGCCAGTGCCCGGAAGTCGTCACGGGAGGGTGAGACCACGGGGTCAGGAAGCGGAGGTGGCGGTAGAGGTGGAGGTGGAGCCGAACGAGCGGAAGAAGCACGTGCGCTCACCGGTGTGGCAGGCGCCGGCGCCCTGTTGGTCGACCGAGAGCAGCAGCGTGTCGCCGTCGCAGTCGTAGTAGGCGCCCTTGAGCCACTGGACGTCGCCCGACGTCTCGCCCTTGCGCCACACCTCCTTGCGGCTGCGGCTCCAGAACACGGTGCGGCCCTCCGCGAGCGTGAGCCGCAGGGTCTCGTCGTTCATCCACGCCATCATCAACACCTGCCCCGAGTCGTGGTCCTGCACGATCGCGGGGACGAGTCCGTCGTCGTTGTAGCTGACCTGGGCGAGCTGCTCTTCGGTGGCGTCGATGGGTGTCGTGGCGGGCACGGGCGACATGCTACGACCGCGCTCCGTGCCCCCCGACACGGTTTACGCCCCGGGCGGGCCCGGCGGATCACCGAAGCGGGGTGGCCGCTTCTCGACGTACGCCCGGACGCCCTCGGCGTAGTCGGCCTCGCCCATCATCCGGTCGATCAGCCCCACCGACCGCTCCACCGACGCCCCGACGTCGCCGTGCAGGAGGTCGCCGTAGATCTGGCGCTTGGCCTCCCGGGTCGACGCCGGCGACACCTCGGTGGCCAGCCGGCGGGCGTAGCCGTAGGTGAACGGCAGCAGCTCGTCGGGCGGCAGGACCTTGTTGACCAGGCCCATCGTCGCCGCCTCCTCGGCCAGGACGACCCGCGACGACAGCAGCAGGTCGACGGCGTGGCCCGTCCCCACCAGCCGCGGCAGCACCCACGACAGGCCGTACTCGGCGGGCAGCCCCAGCCGCGGCGCCGACGTGGTGAGCTTGGCCCCGGTGGCGGCGAAGCGCAGGTCGCAGAAGCAGGCGAGCACCAGACCGACGCCCGCCGCCGGCCCGTTGACGGCGGCGATCACCGGCTTCGCCATGCCGAAGTGGAAGGCGAAGGCGTGGTCGAACTCGGGGCGGACGCCGTAGCCGGGCTCGGCCGGAGGCTCGCGCACGCCGTCGTCGTAGCCCCCGGCCTCCGCGTGCTGCTCGAGGGCCTGGGCGTCGGCGCCGGCGCAGAAGCCACGCCCCTCGCCGGTCACGACCACCACCCGCACCCCGGGGTCGTCCTCGGCCTGCGCCAGCGCCCAGCGGTACTCGGTGTGCATCCGGCCGGTCCAGGCGTTGAGCCGGTGCGGGCGGTTCAGGGTGACGGTCGCGATGCCGTCGCCCACCTCGTAGCGGACGGCACGGAGGTCCATGAGCGTCGGGCTACAGGTAGAGGCCGGTGCTGGCGTTCTCGCCGAGGCGCACGGAGGCCACGGCGTGGACGTCGCGCTCGCGCAGGATGATGTACTCGTCGCCGCGCACCTCGACCTCGTAGCGGTCCTCGGGGTTGAACAGCACGTGGTCGCCCACCTGCATGGCCCGGGCGTTGGGGCCCATGGCGACCACCTCGGCCCACGCCAGCCGCTTCGACATCTGCGCCGTCGCCGGGATCAGGATGCCGCCCGACGTCCGCCGCTCGCCGTCGGCCGCCGACAGCCTCACCAGGATGCGGTCGTTCAGCATCTTGATCGGCAGCTTCTCGCCGTTGGTGTGCACGCCCTCGGTCACCCGAACGACCGTACCGCCTGGCCACGACACCAGCTACACCACCGAACGCCAGACTCTCGTGGCCCCAGGGCGGCCCTGGCCTTCGCCGTGTGGATCCTCGCGCTGCTCCACCGACCCGAGTCGAGTCGGCACTACTCGACCTACTGACTCACGACGGGCGGACGGTGACTCCCGCAGCGGCGAGGGTCTTCTTCGCGTCGCGGATCGTGTGGTGGCCGAAGTGGAAGATCGAGGCGGCCAGGACGGCGTCGGCGTGGCCGTCGAGGACGCCCTCCACCAGGTGGTCCAACGTCCCGACGCCGCCGCTGGCGATCACCGGCACCGGGACCGAGTCGCTGACGGCCCGGGTCAGGTCGAGGTCGAACCCCACCTTGGTGCCGTCGCGGTCCATCGAGGTGAGCAGGATCTCGCCCGCACCCCGTTCGACCACCTCCTGCGCCCAGTCGACCGCCCGCAGCCCGGCCGGCGTGCGGCCACCGTGCACGTACACCTCGTGGCCCCAGGCGTCGGCCCGCCGGCGGGCGTCGATCGCGACCACCACCGCCTGGCCGCCGAACTCCCGGGCCAGCTCGCTGACCAGATCGGGCCGGTCGACCGCGGCGGTGTTGACAGCCACCTTGTCGGCGCCCACCCGCAGCAGCTGCCGGGCGTCCCCCACCGAGCGAACCCCGCCGCCGATCGTGAACGGGATGAACACCTGCTCGGCGGTGCGCCGAGCCAGGTCGACGATGGTCTCGCGGCCGTCGGACGAGGCGGTGATGTCGAGGAACACCAGCTCGTCGGCACCCTCGGCGTCGTAGCGGGCGGCCAGCTCCACGGGGTCGCCGGCGTCGCGCAGGCCCACGAAGTTGACGCCCTTCACCACCCGACCGGCGTCGACGTCGAGGCACGGGATCACCCGGACGCTACGCACTCGCCCCGACCCCCTCGGTGACCGTGAAGGCACCTTCGTAGATGGCGGTACCGACGATCGCGCCGGCCAACCGCCGTGCGCCCACCTCGAGTGCTGCGAGCGCCCGCAGGTCGTCGAGCGACCCGACGCCGCCGGACGCCACGACGTCGAGCGACGTGGCCTCCAGCACCGCGGCCAGCTGGTCGAGTGCCGGGCCCTCCAGCGTGCCGTCGCGGCCGATCTCGGTGACGACCAGGGCCGCTACGCCGGCGTCCTCGAACTCCCGGGCCACGTCGACCACGTCGCGACCGGAGTCCTCCAACCAGCCGCGGACGGCCACGTCACGCCCTCGGGCGTCGAGGCCGACGGCGACGCCACCCGGGTACCGCCTGGCCAGCCGGCGGACCCAGTCGGGCGACTCCAAGGCGGCGGTCCCGACGACCACCCGACGGACGCCCGCGTCGAAGAGGGCAGCGGCAGCGGCATCGTCACGTACCCCACCGCCGGTCTGCACGGGGACGTCGACCGCGCCCGCCACCGCCGCGATCAGGTCCCGGTTGCGGGGGCTCCCGGTGCGAGCGGCGTCGAGGTCGACCATGTGCACCCAGGGGGCGCCTTCGGCAGCGAACGCCTTGGCCTGCGCCACCGGGTCGTCGCCGTAGACCCGCGACCTGCCGTAGTCGCCCTGGTAGAGCTGGACGCACTTGCCGCCCAGCAGGTCGATCGCCGGATAGAGCTCCATCACGCGGCTTCGGCCGACTGCACGGCGTTGCGCACGAAGTTCGTCAGGATGCGCAGGCCCACCGCGCCCGACTTCTCGGGGTGGAACTGGGTGGCGCACAACGCCCCCCGCTCGACCACCGCCGCCATCGGACCGCCGTAGTCGCAGGTGGCGACCGTGTTCTCGTCGGGCTCGACGGCGTAGCTGTGCACGAAGTACACCCAGCTGTCCTCGGGCGGGAGGCCCGCCAGCAGGGTGCTGCTGTGGTGCATCTCGAGGCGGTTCCACTGCATCTGCGGCCGCTTCACGCCCTCGGGCAGGTGGCGCATGACACCCGGCAGCACCCCCAGGCCCGGCACGTTCGGCGTCTCCTCCGAGCCGTGGTACAGCATCTGCATCCCCACGCAGATGCCCAGGAACGGCCGGCCCGAGAACGCCGCCTCCAGGGCCACCTCGTCGAGCTCGCTCTCCTCCAGCGCCTCCATGCAGCGACCGAAGTTGCCGACGCCCGGCAGCACCACACCCGCCGCCTCGCGGATGAGCCCGTGGTCGGCGGTCAGATGGGCGTCAGCACCCACCCGTTCGAGCGCCTTGGCCGCCGAACGCAGGTTGCCGATGCCGTAGTCGAGGACGGCGATGAGGGTCATACGGGCCTCGATCCTACGGCCGGCCGGTGCACGGAGTGGTGCCGTTAACCGCCCGCGAACACCGAGGGTTCGACACGTGGACGCCCCGGGGAACCACAATGGGGTACATGATCGTCACGGGAACCGCCGATGGGCTCTACGAGATCGGGCTCGACGGCGTTGTCGGGAGACACTTGCTGGCCGGCACCGAGGTGCTGGCGGTCTCCGGGGACTGGGCCATCGCCGACGACACCGTCGTGTCGTTGGACACGGAGAAGAAGGTCGACCTGCCCGGCGGGGTCGTCCCGAAGTGCCTGCTGGCGGGCGCCGAGGGGGCCTGCCTGGTGGGCACGAGCGGGGCCCGGCTGTTCAAGATCGGCAACGGCGACCTGCAGGCGATCGAGTCGTTCGACGCCATCCCCGAGCGCCACGAGTGGTACACGCCGTGGGGCGGCCCGCCCGACACCCGTTCGCTGGCGATGGGCCCCAACGGCCTGCTGGTGAACGTGCACGTGGGCGGCGTGTGGCGCACCAACGGCACCGGCTGGGTCGAGGCCGTGGCCGCCGACCAGGACGTGCACCAGGTGGTGGCGCTCGACACGACCATCGCCGCCGCGACCGCGCGCGGTGTCGGCCAGAGCCACGACGGCGGCAAGTCGTGGACCTGGTCCACCGACGGCCTCCACGCCGCCTACTGCCGGGCGGCCACCATCGCCGAGGGCTGGCTGCTGGTGAGCGCCTCCACCGGCCCGGGCACCAACCACGGGGGCATCTACCGGCGCCCGCTCGACGGCTCGGGCCAGCCCTTCACGCCCTGCGGCGTCGACGGGAGCCTGCCGAAGGCGTTCCCCTACAACGTCGACACGTTCGAGCTGACCGCCGACGGCCCGCGCGTCGCCCTGGGCACGCCCACCGGCGAGATCCACCTGTCGGAGGACTCGGGCGAGACATGGCGGCTCCTGGTCGACGCCCTCCCCGGCGTCCGCACCGTCAACCTGGCCTGACCCTGCGAAACTTCGACAGAGGTGGCGCTATAGCCACCATTTCTGTCGAGATTTCGGGTTGTCGCTCGCTACAAGGTCCCCTTCGTCGACGGGACCGCCCCGCCCTCGACGCGCACGGCGTCGCGCAGGCAGCGGGCCACGCCCTTGAACGACGCCTCCACCAGGTGGTGGGTGTTGCGCCCCGCCCGGCGGGTGACGTGCAGGGTGATGGCGGCGTTCACCGCGAACGACTGCCAGAAGTGCTCGGCCATCTCCGGGTTGAAGGGCGGGTTGCCGAGGGGCAGCACGAACTCGCCGAACGGCACGTCGTAGACCACGAAGGGGCGCCCGGACAGGTCGAGCGCCACCTCCACCAGCGCCTCGTCGAGCGGGAAGAGCCCGCTGGCGAAGCGCCTCACGCCGGCCTTGTCGCCCAGCGCCTCCCGGAACGCCTCACCCAGCACGATGGCCACGTCCTCGACGGTGTGGTGGCCGTCGACGTGCAGGTCGCCGGTGGCCTCCACCGACAGGTCGAACCCGCCGTGGCGCCCGAGCTGGTCGAGCATGTGGTCGAAGAACGGCAGCCCGGTGGCGGCGTGGACCTTGCCCTCGGGGCCGTCGAGGTCGATCACGACCGAGACCGACGTCTCCTTGGTGGTCCGGCTCCGGCTGGCTCGTCGGGCGGGGCTCATCGCAGGATCTCCTCCAGGGCTTCGAGGAACCGGTCGTCCTCGGCCGGGGTCCCGATGGTGACGCGCAGGCACCCCTCCAGTCGAGGCCAGGCGGAGCAGTTGCGCACCAGCACCGACCGCTCGACCAGCGCCTTCCACACCTCGCCGCCGTGACGGGCCAGCGGGCGGAACAGGACGAAGTTGGCGCCGGAGGGCCACACCGTGACCGGCAGGTCGGCCAGGGCCGCCACCAGCCGCTCCCGCTCCTCGACGATGCCGGCCACCCGGGCCTCCATCTCGGGCCGGAAGTCGAGCGCCAGGGTGCCGGCCAGCTGCTTCACGACGTCGAGGTGGTAGGGCAGCACGACCTTGTCGAGCTCCGCCACCAGCCGGCTCGGGCCCACCAGGTAGCCCAGCCGGGCGCCGGCCATGGCCCACGTCTTCGAGTAGGTGCGGGTGACGACCAGGGGCCGGTCCTCGGCCACCAGCTCCAGGCCGCTCCAGGGGGCGAACTGCCCGTAGGCCTCGTCGACCACCACGATCCCCGGCGCCAGGCCGGCGACCGCCCGCAGCACGTCCTCGGTCTCGACCATGCCGGTGGGGTTGTTGGGCGAGCAGACGAACGTGATCTCGGGCCGGGCGACGTCGAGGACCCGCTGGACCTCGTCGAGGTCGAGCGTGAATTCCTCGGCCCGCTCCCCCACCACCACCTCGGTGCCGGCCAGGCGGGCGATGTGGCCGTGCAGGGCGTAGGTCGGCTCGAACACGGCGGCCCGGCGGCCGGCGCCCCCGTAGGTGAGGCACAGGGTCTGGAGCACCTCGTTGGAGCCGTTGGCGGCGAACACCTGCTCGGGCTCGACGCCGTGGAGGGCCGCGAGCGCTTCCCGCAGCACCCGGTACCCACGGTCGGGGTAGCGGTGCCAGCGGACGTCGGACAGCGCCTCGGCCAGGCGCCGGGTGAACGCCTCGGGCGGCGGGCCGGGTGCCTCGTTGGTGTTGAGCCGCACGTCGACGTCGACCTGCGGCGAGTGGTAGCCCTCCAGGAGGGCGACGTCGTCCCGGGGTTCGATCACGACCCGGCCCCGCCCCGTATGCGGATCGACTCGGCGTGGGCGGGGAGGCCCTCGTAGTCGGCGAAGGCGACGACGTGGGGGCCGACCTCGGCCAGCCCCTCGGCTCCCAGCGACACGACGTGCACGTGCTTGCGGAAGTCGTCCACCCGCAGCGCACCGGCGAACCGGGCGGTGCCGAAGGTGGGCAGCACGTGGTTGGCGCCGGCCATGTAGTCGCCCACCGACGCCGGTGCCAGCGGCCCGCAGAACACCGCCCCGGCGTGGCGGACCAGCGGCAGCAGCGACTCGGCGTCGTCGACCAGCAGCTCCAGGTGCTCCGGGGCGATGGCGTTGGACACCGCCAGTGCCTGCTCGGGACCGTCGCACAGCACGGCGTAGCCGCCCTCGGCCAGCGTCGCCTCCAGCTGGCGGCGGCGGGGCGACTCGGGAACGAGGCGGGCGACCTCGGCCACAACGGCGTCGGCCACCGCTTCGTCCCAGGTCACCAGCCACGCCAGCCCGTCGGGGCCGTGCTCGGCCTGGAGGATCACGTCGATGGCGGCGTGCTCAGGAGGAGTGCTTGCGTCCGCGATCACCACCACCTCGGAGGGACCGGCGAACGCCGACGGCACCCCCACCAGGCCCTGACCGGCGACTTCACGCTTGGCCTGGGCCACCCGGGCGCTGCCAGGGCCGACGATCACGTCGACCGGGCGGATCGTCTCGGTCCCGAACGCCAGCGCCCCGATCACGGCCGGCCCGCCCACCCGCAGCACGCCCTCGATGCCCACGAGCGCCGCGGCCGCGAGCAGGCCCGGGTCGACGGTGCCGTCGGGTCGGGGCGACGTGGCCGCCACGATCGAACCGACGCCTGCCACCTTGGCCGGGATGGTGGTCATCAGCATGGTCGACACCAGCGGCGCCTCGGCGCTGGGCACGTAGCAGCCCACCCGGTCGACCGGCCGCACGAGCTCCCGGATCTCGATCCCGCCCCGGCGATGGACCACCTCGGGGCCGAGCTGGGTCTCGTGGTAGGCGGTGATGTTGTCGTGGGCGACCTCGAGGGCGGCCCGCAGAGCGGCCGGGATGGCCTCCAGCGCCGCCTTCAGGTCGTCGTCGGGCACCCACACCGAGTCGAGCGTGGCGCCGTCGTAGCGCTCGGTGAGCCGCAGCAGGGCGGCGTCGCCGTCGCGGCGCACCTCGGCCAGCAGGGCGCGCACCTCGTCGACCGGCGGCTCGGTCTGGGCTCGGGGGCGGGGCAGGCGGGTGACCAGGTCGTCGGAGCCGCTGCCCCGCAGGTCGAGGCGGTTGAGCACGACCCCTGACGCTACCGGTGTCCAGGGCGCCGTCCGGCATGGGTTAGACCCAACGGCATGGAGAGCGATCGCGCCCAGCTGTCGGCCATGGCCAGCACCCTCGACGAGCTGACGAACCGGATCACCGAGATGGCCGGCCGCCACACCAACAGCCCCCGCGAGGACGTGGCGCAGGCCCTCTACGACGTCGAGCGCTCGCTGCGGAGCGCCAACCGGAACGTGGCCAAGGCGATGCGGCTGATGCGCGGGTGAGGTGGGCGACCCGAAGGCCGCCCACCTCATCCCTTGACGCGGCGACGGCGCCCACGCGGGGCGCCGTCGCAGGCGACGCAGAGCGGCGGATCTCTGCGTCGCAGGAACCAGGTGGCGGGAACCTGGTCGTCAATGAAGTTATCGCTTCCGGAGGGCGGAAGGTCGCGCGGGTTGGCTGCTTTTCTTGCCGAGAGGCAAGAGAAACCTCAAAAAGAGCCTGCGGAAGGGCAGAAATCGGCTAGTAGACACTCTCCGCAGCGGGGCCGGCGCGCACTGCACACGCGGCGCCCGTGCAGGATCATCCGCAAGCTCAACGCCCCGCGCTCGCTGGCCTTCACCATCGGGTTCAGATCCATCTCGACCTTCACCGGATCGGTGTTGGTGGTGAGCCCGAGACGCTGTGACAGCCGCAGCACGTGCGTGTCGACCGGCAGCCCGGGTAGTCCCATCGCCACGCTCCGCACCACGTTGCCGGTCTTGCGGCCGACGCCGGGCAGGGTCACGAGGTCGGACAGCTTGGTGGGGACCTCGGAGTGGAACCGCTCGACCAGCGCCCGGGCCATCCCCATGATGCTCTTCGTCTTGTTGCGGTAGAAGCCGGTGGACTGCACCAGCACCTCGACCTCGGCCGGGTTGGCGCCGGCAAGGTCCTGGGGGGTCGGGTAGCGGGCGAACAGGGCGGGCGTCGCCTTGTTGACGTTCACGTCGGTGGTCTGCGCGGAGAGGATGGTCGCCGTCAGGAGCTGGAAGGGGTTCTCGTAGTCGAGCTCGCACAGCTCCGTGGCGGTGCCGGGGTACTCCTCGGCGAGCCGCTCGGACACCACGCGAGCCCGACCGGCCGGCGTGCGCGGGCGACCAGTAGCCATCGGGCCGACGATACCGGTCCCTGGGCAGCGGGTTTGTACGATCCCGGCGATGCCCGCGAGATGGGTCTACGGGGCCACCGACGACGACGACCGAGACGCCGCTGCACAGGGGCTCCGCATGGTGCGCGAGCTGTACCAGATGCGGCGACCGCTACCCGTCGAGCCCGAGACCGACGGCGCACCGCGGCTCGCCACCCGGCCGTTCGAGGTGGGGCGCGACGAGGCGGCGTGGCTGCGGGTCAACAACCGGGCCTTCGCCTCCCACCCCGACCAGAGCAGCTGGACCCCGGCCGACATCGCCGCCCAGGAGGCGGAGGACTGGTTCGACCCCGAGGGCTTCCTGCTCCTCGAGACCGACGACGGGATGCTGCAGGGCTTCTGCTGGACCAAGGTCCACCCGGTCACCGACGTCGACCCGGCCATGGGCGAGATCTACGTCATCGGCGTCGACCCCGACTGGCACGGGCAGGGGCTGGGACGGGCCCTCGTGCTCGCCGGCCTCGCCCACCTGGCCCACCGGGGGCTGCGGGTCGGGATGCTCTACGTCGAGTCCAACAACACGCCGGCCGTGCACCTCTACCGCCGACTCGGCTTCACGATCCACCAGGTGGACCGGGCCTACGACTCGGGCCACTAACCCGCCAGGTCGACCCCGAGCGCCGAGCCGATCAGGAACGTGATGGCGGCGGGAACCACCGTGAACAGCACCTGGCGGGCGACGCCGAACGGCACGCCCCGGTTGGTCGACCGGCCGATCACGGCCCCCACCACGACCGCGGCGGCCACACCCAGCACGACCGACGCCACGATCGCCGCCGTCCCCCCGCCGAAGAACCACGGCAGCAGCGGGATCAGCGCCCCAGCGGAGAACGTCACGAACGACGACCCCGCCGCGCTCAGCGGCTTGCCCAGCTCGTTGGGGTCGATGCCGAGCTCCTCACGGGCATGCGCCTCCAGCGCCACATCGGGGTCGCGCATGACCGCCTCCGCCAGCTCCCGGGCGCCTTCGGGCGGCAGGCCCCGGCGCTCGTAGAGGCCCGCCAGCTCCACCGTCTCCACGTTGGGGCGGGCCCGCAGCTCCCGCTCCTCGATCCGCAGCTCCCGCTCCAGCAGGTCGGCCTGCACCCGCATCGAGTTGTACTCGCCCGCCGCCATGGAGATGGCGCCGGCCACCAGTCCGGCCACCCCGGCCAGCCGCACGGCCCCGGGCACCGGGTCGGCCCCGGCGATGCCGAGGACCAGCCCCAGGTTCGAGACCAGCCCGTCGCTCACCCCGAACACCGCCGCCCGGGCCGCGCCGCCCTGCACGTTGCGGTGGTGGTGCTCCGGATGCGGCGGCGGTTCGGGCAGGGACGTCACGATCCGGACCGTACCCCCCGCCGACCACCCCGCCGCCGCCCCAAACGGTCTCGGGCTTCGCCGAGGCGCCTACCCTTGTCGGGTGCCCCGGCTCTACGACCTCGACCGCGACCAGCTGGGGGCGCGACTCGAGGGCGAGCCGCGCTACCGGGTCGACCAGCTGTGGCAGGGCCTCTACGACCAGCTGGTGGCGTCGCCCGCCGAGCTGACGACGCTGCCCAAGGCGCTGCGGACCCAGCTGGCCGACGTCGAGGAGCTGCAGCCGGCGCTCACCCCGGTGGCGGCGTCGTCGGACCACGACGGGTCCACGGTGAAGTGGCTGTTCGCCCTCCCCGACGGCCGCCGCATCGAGACCGTGCTCATGCACTACCACGACCGCACCACCGTCTGCGTGTCCACCCAGGCCGGCTGCGCCATGGCCTGCGGCTTCTGCGCCACCGGCCAGTCCGGCTTCGAGCGCCACCTGTCGACAGGCGAGATCGTCGAGCAGATCGTGGCCGCGGCCCGCCAGGCCCGGGTCGACGGGCGGCGGCTCGGCAACGTCGTCTTCATGGGCATGGGCGAGCCGCTCGCCAACCTCGACAACGTGTGGCCGGCCGTCGAGCGGGCCCACGACGCCCTCGGCCTGTCCGCCCGCCACCTCACCCTGTCGACGGTCGGGATCGTGCCGGGCATCCGCCGGGTGGCCGCCCAGGAGCTGCCGGTCAACCTGGCCGTGTCGCTGCACGCCGCCAACGACGTCCTGCGCGACGAGCTCGTGCCGATCAACCGGCGCTACCCGCTGGCCATGCTGCTCGACGCCTGCGCCCAGTACCTGCAGGCCAAGGGGCGCCGGCTGAGCTTCGAGTGGGCGCTGATCGACGGCACCAACGACCGCCGCAGCGACGCCACGGAGCTGGCCGAGCTGGCCCGGTCGCTGCCGCTGGCGGCGCACGTCAACCTCATCCCGCTCAACCCCACGCCGGGCTGGCCCACCAAGGGCACGCCGCCCGCCGGCGTCCAGCGGTTCCGGCGCTGGCTGGTCGACATGGGCGTGAACGCCACCGTCCGCCGCAACCGCGGCACCGACATCGACGCCGCCTGCGGCCAGCTCGCCGCCCGCGTGACCCTCGACCCCCCGAAATTGCGTTCGAAAACCCGCACATAGCGGGCTGACGCACGCAATTTCCCGGGTCTAGCGCACCAACACGGTGAGGTTGCCGGCGCGGACGGCGTCGACCAGCACCTCGTCGGCCCGCACCACGCTGTCCTCCCACAGCACCGAGCGCACCACCCGGCCGTCCACCTTGCTGCCCGGGCCCACCACCGACCGACCCCCGCTGGCCAGCATGTTCGCGTGCAGGTAGCGGGCGGGGGTGCCGCAGTCGACCCAAGGGCCGTCCCAGCGGACCACCTCGATCCGGCCCTCGGCGGCCAGCCGTCCCCACGAGGCCTCGTAGAGCCCCGACGGCATGGGCTCCAGCGGGGCGATCTCCGACCAGGGCAGCAGCGCTCCCGCCAGGCGACTCGACCGGGTCAGCCGGTCGTCGTCGACCACCAGCAGCCGCACCCGCTCCCGGTCCCAGCCCTGGACCGCGGCGGCGAGCGAGCCGGGGCTCCAGGTGTCGCCGTTGAGGACCACGGCAGCGCGGCCGTCGATCCACGGGCGCAGGTGCCCCAGCGCCCCGGCGGTGCCGAGCGCCTCCGGCTCCTCCACCGACAGGTGCACGGGCGAGCCGGCCACCGGTCCGGCCTCCGCCTCCAGGTGGGCGGCGAGCTGGTCGCGCCCGTGGTGGAGGTTGACGGCCAGGTGCGGGGTGACCGTGGCGGCCCGCCCGAGGGCGTGGTCGACCAGCGGCACGTTGTCGACCGGGCACAGCGGCTTCGGCTTGCGCAGCGTGAGCGGCCGCAGCCGGACGCCCTCCCCCGCCGCCAGCACGACCCCGACCAGGTCCTCGACTAGAACGGATTCCACGGGATCGGGCATCATCGCCGGCATGACCACCATCGTGCAGGGAACAGCTGGGCTGCGGGACCTCGTCGGCCAACACCTCGGGTACAGCGACTACCTCGAGGTCGGCCAGGACCGCGTGAACCAGTTTGCCGACGCGACGGGCGACCACCAGTGGATCCACGTCGACCCCGAGCGCGCCAAGCGGGAGAGCCCCTTCGGCGGCCCGATCGCCCACGGCTACCTCACGCTGTCGCTGGGCCCGCTGCTGGTGCCCCAGGTGGTGCAGGTGCAGGGCATCAGCATGGCCGTGAACTACGGGTCGGAGAAGATCCGCTTCCCGTCGCCGGTGCCGGTGGGCTCGAAGCTGCGGGTGGGCGTCGAGCTCATGGACGTGACCGATATCAAGGCCGGCGTGCAGGTGACCATGCGCATGACGTTCGAGGTCGAGGGCGCCGAGAAGCCCTCCTGCGTGGCCGAGAACGTCTACCGCTACTACGACTGACCCGAAATTGCGTGTCTGGTGGTCGCCAGGGGGCCGCCTGCCACGCAATTTCCCTGGCTTTACGCCGTCAGGCGGGAGCGGACCGCGGTCCAGCCCTCCAGGGCGCGGACCGGGGCCAGGTCGGGCTCGCCGTCGAGCATGCCCGGCGCCTTGAAACCGGCGTCGACGGCGGCCTCCACCCAGCGCAGCGCCTCCTCGGCCCGTCCCGCCCGGGCCCAGGAGCAGGCGATCTCGAACGCCGTCTGGGCGGGGCTCCGAGGACCGGCGGCGAACACCTGCTCGCCGACCTCGGCGGCGGCCTGGAAGCCCTCCGCGTAGTGCAGGTGGGTCTGCAGGCTGCCGGCGGCCTCGATGCCGACCGGGCCGGCCGCCACCAGCTGGGCCGCCAGCGGCACGGCCCCGCCGCTGTTCGCCAGCAGGGTGGCCGGCACCAGGTTGGGCGGTCCGCCGGGCTCGGCCAGGTAGGCGGCCTCGAACATGTCGCCGGCCAGACCGGCATGGCCCTGCGCCAGGGCGACACTGGCCTGCAGGAAGGGGTTCGGGCGGCCGGCCGTCTGCTTGAGCAGGGCCGCCGCCATCTCGACGTCGCCGCCACGCAGCGCGTTCCAGGCCCGTGACTCGATCTCCGCGGTGTCGCGGGGGCGTGCCAACTCGGACGCCAGGTCAGGGATGGGCGGCACGGACTGCAGGTGGCCACCGCGGGCCTTCTTGCGCCCACCGCGCCCACTGCTCCCGCGGGATGCTCCGCCGCCGCGTCCGGCGGCCGCCTGGCCCTCGGGGGCGTCGACGTCGAACGTGCCGGTGGCCCGGCCCTCCTGCAGCTCGCGATAGTTGAGGAAGGCGAACATGCCCAGGAAGAGGCCGGTGAAGAGCGAGAACTGCACCGCGGCGACCAGCGCCGCCACCGCGCCCACGACGATCGACAGCTTGCAGGCGTTCTCGAAGCCCACCAGCTCCTCGGCGACGTGGCCGCCGTCGAACGGGCGGATCGGCAGGATGTTCAGCACCGACCACCACAGGGCCACGAACTGCGTGTAGACGAGGATCGGCCACCAGCTGAAGCCGGGGCCGCTGATGAAGTCGATGGCCTGCTCGGTGCCCCAGTCGCTGTCCTTGAGCAGCCGCGCCGGCAGGTAGAGCAACAGCATCTGCGCGCCGACCCCGGCGAGGCTCACCGTGATCGACATCGCCTTGCTCATCTGGCGCCGGCCACCGCCCGTGGGGACCGTGAAGCCGCCGAAGGCGTGGAGCACCACCGCCGAGCGCTGGCCGGCGAAGCGGAACATGATCGCGTGGCCCATCTCGTGGACCAGCACGTTCACGAACACGATGCCGATGAAGGCGAAGACGACCCACAGCGGCCGCAGCTCGTAGGCCATGAGCGCGGCGATCACGAGGAACAGCGGCTCCACCCGTACGGGTACGCCCAGGAGTCGGAAGTGCGATTTCACCAGCCCTGAGACTAGGTCGGTTGGCTGGTGCGGGCGGCACCGGTCGTACGATGCGGGCGATGCCCAACGCGTCGCCGATGCCCGAGACCCTGCCCGAGGGACCGGAGAAGGTGCAGGCGGTGCGGGCCATGTTCGACGCCATCGCCCCGCGCTACGACGTCGTCAACCGGCTGATGACCTTCCGGATGGACGTCGGGTGGCGGCGGCGGACGGTGCGGTCGCTGGGCTTGCCGGCCGGGTCGCAGGTGCTCGACCTGGCGTGCGGGACCGGCGACCTGTGCCGCGAGCTGGAGGCCGCCGGGCTGCGACCGGTGGGGATGGACCTCTCGTTCGGGATGCTGGCCGCGGCCCGCACGTTCGTGCCGCTGGCGCAGGCCGATGCCCTGTCGCTGCCGGTGGCCGACGGTCGGGTCGACGGCGTGACCTGCGGCTTCGCCCTGCGCAACCTGGTGGCGCTGGAGCCGTTCTTCGTCGAGCTGGGCCGGGTCGTCCGCCCGGGCGGCCGCATCGCCCTGCTGGAGGTGGCGGTGCCGGGCAACCCGGTGCTGCGTTGGGGTCACGGGGTGTACTTCGGGAAGGTGGTGCCGCTCATCGGCGGCCTGCTGTCCGACCCGGCGGCCTACCGCTACCTGCCCCGCTCGGTCGCCTACCTGCCGGAGCCGGGCCGGATGCTGGGGATGCTGGCCGAAGCCGGGTTCACCGACGTCACCCGCCGCCTCTTCTCCGGCGGCATCTCCCAGCTGATCACGGGAACCCGGGCGGGGAGCCCGTCGTGAGCCTCCTGGCCCGCACCCGGCGGATCGACCGGGACGTCGACCTCGTCGCCTTCGCGGGCGCCGACGGGCTGCTGTTCGAACGCAGCCGCGTGGGCATCGCAGGGCGGGGCGAGGCGCTGCGGGTCGACTGGCCGGCGGGTGACCCGTCGTCGGCCGCCCGGCGTGCTGCCCAGACGCTGGCCTCGGTCGCCGTCGACGACGAGGTGGGACGGCCCGGCTGCGGGGCCGTGGCGTTCGGGGCGCTGCCGTTCGTGCCGGGTTCGGCGGCATCGCTGGTGGTCCCGTCGCTGGTGGTCGGCCGGGGCGACGACGGCACCCGCTGGGTCACCACCGTCGGCCCCGACGACGACCCCCGCCACGACCGCCCCGCCGAGGACCTGGTGGCCGAGGTGCCGCCGACGCCGGCGCTGCCGCCGCCCCGGTCGATCACCGTCGCCTCGGCGCTGGAGCCCGACGACTGGTGCGACCTGGTCGAACGGGCCACCAAGGTGCTGGCCGAGGGGCACGCCACGGGCGCCCTGTCGAAGGTGGTCCTGGCCCGGGAGGTGCTGGTCACCGGCGACCGGCCGTTCGACCGGGTGGCGGTGCTGGAGCGGCTCCGCACCACGTTCCCCGGCTGCCACGTGGTGTCGGTGGGGCCGCTGATCTGCGCCAGCCCCGAGCTGCTGGTGGCCCGGACGGGCGACACCGTGCGGTCGCACCCGATGGCGGGCACGGCCCCCCGGGGCGGCGACCCGACCACCGATCAGCGGCTGGCGGCGTCGCTGCTGGCGTCGGCCACGTACCGGACCGAGCACCAGTTCACGATCGACATGGTGCACGACACGCTGCTGGGCTGGTGCTCCTACCTCGACTACGAGGCCGAGCCGTCGGTGGTCCCGGTGGCCAACCTGCAGCACCTGGCCACGCTGGTGGAGGGGCGGCTGTCGCAGCCGGCGCCGTCGGTGCTGGAGCTGGTGGCGGCACTGCACCCGACGCCGGCCGTGTCGGGTTTCCCCCGGGAGGCCGCCGTCGAGTGGATCCTCGAGCACGAGGGCTTCGAGCGGGGCCTCTACGCCGGCACCGTGGGCTGGGCCGACGGTCAGGGCAACGGCACGTGGGCGGTGTCGCTGCGCTGCGCCGAGCTGTCCGGGGCGACGGCCCGGGTGGTCGCCGGCAACGGCATCGTGTCCGACAGCGACCCCCTCACCGAGCTGGCCGAGACCCGGATGAAGCTCCAGGCCCTGCTCACGGCGTTGGTGCGGCCCTAGCGGCCTAGCCCAGGGCGGCGGTCACGGCGGCGGCGACGGCGTCGTCGATGCGGCGGTGGATCTCGACGTTGGCGGGTCGGTCGGTGCGGACCACCAGCACGTGGACGCCGCCCTTGTCGACGGCCTCGGTGACCGCGGTGGTGACGTCCTCCTCGCCGACGGCCCGGGCCTCGATGCCGTAGGCGCTGGCCAGGGCGACCAGGTCGAGCCCGTGGGGCGTGCCGAAGAGGCGCTCGAAGCGGTCGCCGGGCAGCGACGTGGCCTGCGGGAGGAACGAGAAGATGCCGCCGCCGTCGTTGTCGACGACGACCGCCACCAGGTCGACGCCCCGCTGGGCCGCGCCGAGGAGGCCGTTGCTGTCGTGCAGGAAGGCGACGTCGCCGATCAGCAGCGCCGTCGGGGCGCCGTTCAGCGCCGCCCCGACCGCGGTCGACACCACGCCGTCGATCCCGTTGGCCCCCCGGTTGGCGAGCACCCGGAGCCCGGGCCGGGGCGCCGCGTACCGCTCGACGTCCCGGACCGGCATCGACGAGGACACCACCAGCTGGGCGCCGCCGGGCAGGGCCGCCACCAGGTCCCGGGCGACGGCGGGCTCGCCCGCCGCGGTCGCCGCCACGACGTCGGCCGCGGCCTCGGCGGCCGCCTGCCAGTGGGTGAGCCACATGCCGATGGGTGTGCCGATGACCTGGGGCAGCAGCGTCGCCACGACGGCCTTCGGCGCGGCCCGCACGACGAGGTGCGCGACGCCGTCGGGATCGGACCAGCCGACGTCGGTCACCACCACCAGCTCGGCGCCGCTCGCGGCCAGCCACTCGTTCACCACCCGTGACGCCGGCGGACCGCCCAGCCGGAGCACCACCTCGGGCCGCAGCGCCGCCCTAGCCACCTCCGAGCGGAGGATCGCGTCGAGGTGGGCCACGACGTGGGGACTCGGCACCCACGCTTCGGCCCGCGGGTCGGCCACCACCGGCCACCCCAGCCGCTCGGCCAGCCGCAGGACGTCGCTCCCGCTGCCGGCACCGGCCAGGACGAGGCCGCGCCGGCCCGCCAGACGTTCGGCGAGGTCGGCGGTGTCGACCTGCGATGCCGCCAGTGTCGCCAAAGGGCGAGCCGGCGGGAGCGGGCCGGGTGTGCCGACGAGGGGCTCGCGGAACGGCAGGTTGAGCTGGACGGGACCGGCGGGCGGGCCGGCGGCCTCGGCCAGGGCCCGGGCGGCGAGGGGGCGCCAGCGGTCGGCCACCGCCGAGTCGGCGACGCCCGGGTCGGCGTACCAGCGGACCGCCCGGCCGTAGAGGTGGGCCTGGTCGATGGTCTGGGCGGCGCCGACGTCCTGCAGCTCGGGGGGACGGTCGGCCGTGCACACCACC
>Ga0193742_1000625_pt1 | contig 23111 bp, 19 predicted proteins | sample L2c1metaG_FD_165511 | JGI IMG/M metagenome (GOLD analysis project Ga0193742, IMG submission 165511) | Soil microbial communities from a riparian zone of the East river system, Colorado, United States - L2c1 | ecosystem: Environmental > Terrestrial > Soil > Riparian zone | place: USA: East River... | reverse complement strand
CGTTCCCGTTGCCGTGCCCGTTGCCGTTCCCGTTGCCATTTCCGTTGCCCTGGCCATTTCCCGGCGGGGGCTGCTCGGTCTTGGTCTCCACCGGCGGCTGGTACTGCACCTGCTCTTTCGGCTGGATGGTCACCGGTTCCGTCGCCACCGGCGGCGCGGCGACGGGCGGCGCGTACGACTGCGCGGGAGCCAGTGGCACCGGCGGGCTCGTGGTCCCCTCCGGGACAACGGGCGCCTTGTCGGGCACCGCCTCGACCGATTCCCCCGGAACGCTGGGAATGGCCGCCGAGTTCTCGACCGGCTGCGTCTCCGAGCCGGGGACGGCCGGGATTCCCGGATCGATCTGCCCCGGCGGAAGGCCCTCGTGCGGCGGGGTTCCCGGCACCATCGGACTCAGGGGCAGCATCGGACTGAACGGCGCGGTCGCCGAGTCCGTGAGAGGCTGGAGCGGCTGTCCGGGGTTCGGCTCGCCGGCGGACGTTCCGTCCTTCCGCGGGGTGGCGTCCTTGACCGGACGCAGCGTGCCGCCGGGTTCCGACTCGTGGTCACCACGGACGTGGTCGCAGTCGCAGCGGTCCGCCACCGCCTCCTCGGACGGCGGGAAACCCTCCTGCTGGTCCGGCGGGCGGTACTCGGAATCGGGGCGCCCCACGGAATCGGGACGCTCAGTCGCGTTGCGCGGGTCGACTTCGTGCTGGTCGTGTACGTGCTCGCAGCAGCACGGCTCGTCGGGGTCGACCGGCTCGTCCGGCCGCTCCACCGCATCCTGTCGGGTCACCTCCCCCTCGACCGCGGGACGCTCCACCGGCGGCGCGGCGTCCGGCTGCGCCATCCGATCAGGTGCGTGCCGGAACGCCACAAAACTCTCCGTCGGCGCCAGCGGCACCGCGGACTCGCCGGGGACCGACGTCGTGCCGACGGAGACCTGGCCCTCCAGCACCGGTTCCAGCGCCGAGTACGCCAGCGGCGCGTCGGCCGGCACGTACTCCGGAGTGCCGTCCCAGGACGGCTCCGTCGGCGGCAGCGCCGGCTCGCCGCGGAACGGCTCCATCGGCTCCATCGGCTGCTGCGGTGTCCCGACCGGCAGGTACGTCGCCGGCACGCCTGGCGTGTCGTCGTCCCCCTGCGACGACGACAGCGGCTTGCGGCTCGCCAGGAACTCCTGCTCTGCCATGACCTTCTCCCTGTCCTGTCCCGATCGTCGGACCGCGACCGTGAGTCCACTGTCGACCTACACCGTGCACAGTGGACTCACGGTCGGCGCGGGTTCAGCTGTTCATGATCTTGGCGCCGCGCACGTCGCCCTCTTTGAAGATGTCGTGCACGTTGATCGACGAGAGCGTCTGCGTGTTGAGCTTGTTCTGCATCTCCACGTAGATGCCGTTCCACTGGTTCTGCTGCTCGATCCACAGCGGCGTCGCCTGACCACGGGTGGCGTCGCCGATGCCCTTGAGCGACGCGTTGAGGTTCTCCAGGATCGTGCCAACGGTGCGCACGTGGGACAGCAGCTGCTCGTTGACCTCGAGGTAGCCGTTGTGGTTGATGTCGAATGCGGTCATGTCTCGGTCCTTTCCGGACTGTCGAAGTGGTGGGTTGCTCAGCCGCCGGCCGCGGTGCCGGCCGCATCGGTGTTGGCCGTGCGGTTGGCCTGCAGCAGACCGTTGGCCTTGTCGTTGAGATTGCTCAGCTCGTTGACCACACGGGCGAAGTCGGAGTTCCAGTTGCTGAACGCGCTGGACAGGCGCATCCCCGACTCCGAGTTGTTGACCGACGGCAGCTGGCCGGCGAGCCCCAGCACCTGGCCGTTCACCCGGTGCATGTCCTGCAGCGCGCTCCCGGTCGCATTGATGATCGAGACGAGCGATGAGTCTTCGTAGCCGTACACGGCGGCCATGGGTTCACTCCTTCGTTGTGCCGAACTACTTCATGACGTCGAGCACCGGGCCGGTCGGCAGCAGAGCGAGTAGCTCCGCCGGAACCAGCTCGGCCTGCTCGACCGAAAACCCGAGAGCCTCCGCGGCATCGCCGCTGGCCACCGGGAACTTGGCGCCCGATTCGGTGACGAGGTAGACCCCGGCGCCGGGCACGCCGGGGGCGGGACGGGTGCGAGCAAGGAAGCCCCCGCCGGGAGTGACGTCGACCCAGTCGGCGACCCGGCCGTCCCGCGTGACACCGGCGGCGTCCCCGCCCTGGCCCGGTCCGCTCGGCGCCGGCGCCGAAGCGAGCTGCGCCTCGTCACCCGCCAACCGCACGCACGGCATCCGGTCCTCGGTGTCCAACTGGAACGGTGGGTTGGCCGGCAGCGCCGCCTGCCACACCGGTGCGGCGAGCACCTGCTGGGTGGCCAGCTCGGCCGGCGTGACGCGAACGGTCGGCAACGGCGCCAGCTCGGGATTCGCGGTGAGCAGCGTCGCCACCGTGTCGGTGACCGGGATCAGGCCGTCGGGCGCCGCGACGAACAATGTGTTGCCCACCGCGTCCGGCGCGGAGACCAGCTGGCCCACCGTCGTCGGCACCCCGCCGACGACCGGCCCCGGCCCGCCGCGCTGCACCGGCGGCACCCCGAGGTCGGGGCCGGCGGGCAGCGTGTTGAGCCACGCGGAGTCGACCGGCAGCGCCGACGCGGGGTTCAGGCCGAGCGCGAGCGGCGCCCAGTCCCCGGTGACCCGCAGCCGACTTCCCTGCCACGCCAGATAAAGCGTGCCGTCGACCCGGACCAGCAGCGCGTCCGACTCCGGCGCGGCCACCAGCCCAGCAACGTCGCCGACCAGCACCGCCACCGCGGGGTCGTCCTTCGCCACCCCGGCACACACCGTCCACGGCTGCGCCCCACCGGGTGCCGGCAGCGCGTCCGGCGCGCCGAGAATGCCGATCGGCGAGCCCTTCGGGACCTCGGCCAACTCGCCGTCGCTCACCGTGGCGACCGTGGGGGCCCCGCCGACGAGCAGCCGGGCCGACGCGTAGTTGAGCACCGGGTGCAGCCGGTCGCCGACCATCAGGTACCGATTGCCGGAGTCCTCGGCGACGACCAGCGTGCCCGGCGCGCGCCAACTGTCGCCGCTGCCGCCGGTCAGCAGACTGATGATCAGGATAACCGCGACGACGAGCGCGCCGATCGCGATCCCGCCGAACACGCCGACCGTGGTGCGGCGCAGCGGCCGCTCCGGGGCGTCCGGGTCGGCGCGCACCACCGCCGCCGCGAGTCTGCCGATGAGGAACGAGTGCGCCTCGACCTGTTCACGCCTGCCGTACATGGACCCGATTCACCGTCCCTTCCTGTGCCACACACGGTTGTCGGCGGTCAGCGGGTTCACAGCCAGGTCGCGGCGAGGCCGTAGACACCGGCGACGGACAGCAGCAGGGGCACGACCGCGAGCGCGCACAGCCACTGCAGGATGTCGCCGACCCGGCCCCAGCGCGGCACCAGCCGGCGGCCGGGCAGCAGCTGGGCACCGGCCACCGCGAACCCGGCGAGCGCGAGCAGTCCGATGAGGACACCCAGCTCGCCAAGCGGCGCCAGCCCCGCCGCCCAGCCGATCACCAACATCACCAGCGCGACGACGGCCGGCGCGAGCGCGGCCAGCCGGTGCCAGAGACCGGTCAGCTCGCGGGCGTGCAACAGCAGCAGCGCCGCGACCACGGCGGTCAGCGTGACCGTGTCCCACCTCGGCGCCGACACCACCACCAGCAGCGCGCCGGTGCTCACCGCGCCCAGCACCGCGAGGAACGCGGTGAGATGGACATCGGCCAGTGCCGCCTGGTCGAGGACCTTCTTGCTGGGCAACGGATCCAGGCCCTGCTGAAACTCCTCCGGCGTGGTGGGCACCGGCTCGGCGACCAGCCCGGACAGCCAACCGGCCAGCTGCGGCGCGACCCTGGTCAGCACCAGACACACGGCCAGCACGGACGCCGCCGTCGCCGGCCCGCCGAGATCGGTCAGCACGCCGAGCGTCGCGCCGGCGGCGACGAGCACCCCGCCGCCGGTCACCGCGAGGAAGACCGGCTTGCCCACGTCCAACATCAGTCGCGCCACGACCGCCGCCACGGCGACCGCCACCGTGGCCGCGAGCACTCCCGGCCCGGTGAACCAGTCCGACACCCCGGCGCCGGCCGCGGGCATCGCCAACCCGGCGACCCCGATCGCCACGACACCGGTCGCCGCGAACGCCACCGCGGTCACCCGGTCGCCGAGGAGCCTGCCCAGTCCCACGGCGGCGCCGAGCAACACCACGCCGAGCGCGCCGGCGCCGATGGCGGTCCCCGTGCCGGTCGTGCCGTCGACGACGATCAGCAGTGACACCAGCCCGCACAGCACGGCGAGCGCCACGCACGCGCGCCTGGTCAGCTCCGGCCGCCACCGGTCGGCCCGAGCGGACAGTCCAGTGTGGACACCGTCGACGAGGTCGTCGAAGTCGGCGACCGGCAGCTGGTCGGCGCGCGGCCGCAGGTGCAGCACGTCGCCGTCGAAGATCCCGGCGGCCGCGGTGCCCTTGTCCTCGTCCAGCGGCGACTCCCCGAGCCGCTGCAGCACCCAGCCGTCGTGCCCCAGCCCGCTGGTGGCCAACGACGGGTCAAGGTGACCGAGCACGGTCGGCATCAGGTCACTGATCGGCACGTGGGCTGGCACAGCCAGTTCCACCCTGGAATCCGGCCCGTAGATCGTCAGCCGGCACATCTCCCCCGAGCCGCCGGCCGTCGCCGCCGGTGTCGCCGTCGAGTTCGTCGCGTCCGCCATGCCCGCTACACGGTCACCGCACCGCGCGCGGTTCAGTGAACGCGCCGGGCGCCGCGCACCGTGTAGGAGTCGGGACGAGCTTCGACGACGAGGAGCACGAGCGCGATGAGCACGACCTTGTTCCGACGTCCGGGGCGTGAGCAGCCGCCGGAGATGCCCGGCGGTGAGCTGTCGTTGCAGGAGCCGCCGGCACTGCCGGAGACGCTCGGCCGGGACATGCTCACCGGGCTGATGATGCTGCCGATGATGCTCGGCAGCGGCGTGATGATGCTGGTGTTCATCGGCCGCAGCAACCCGATCCTCGGCATGAGCATGTTCGGGCTGATGGCCGTGATGGCCGTCGTGATGTTCGTCGTGCAGATGGCCCGCGGCAACACCGAGCGACGGCAGCGCATGCGCGGTGAGCGCCGCGACTACCTGCGCTACCTCGGGCAGGTGCGCACGCAGGTGCGCGCGGCGGCCGGCAGGCAGCGGGACTCGCTGGCGTGGCGGCATCCCGACCCGGCCGGACTGTGGTCGGTGGCGATGACCGGCCGGCTGTGGGAGCGACGCGCGGCGCACGGCGACTTCGCCGAGGTCCGCGTCGGCACCGGGCCGCAGCGGCTGTCGGTGCGGATGAAACCGATGTCCACCAAGCCGGTGTCCGATCTGGAGCCGCTCTCGGCGCGGGCGCTGCGCCGGTTCATCAACGCCTACACGACGGTCGCGAACCTGCCGACCGCGCTGTTCCTGCGCGGGTTCGCGAAGGTCCGGTTCACCGGCGACGAGGAGGCCGTCCGCGGCCTGACCAGAGCACTGCTGGCGCAGCTGGTCACCTTCCACTCGCCGGAGGACCTGCGGGTGGCCGTGTGCGCCAGCGCGGCGCGCACCGAGTGCTGGGACTGGGTGAAGTGGCTGCCGCACGCCCAGCATCCCGTCGAGCAGGACGGCGCCGGCCAGGTGCGGCTGCTGGCCGACGGCGTGGACGCGCTGACCGAACTGCTCGACGCGGAACTGGGCGACCGCGGCAAGTTCGAGGCCGCCGCAACGCCGAGCCGCGAGGAGCCGTACGTGGTGATCCTGCTGGACGGGGTGACCGTGCCGACGGAGTCGCGGCTGGCCGGCACCGGGTACCGCAACACCGTCGTGCTGGACGTCTCCGGCGCGTTGGCCGGCGTACTCGGCCAGACCACACTGCGCCTGGAGGTGGACGCCGAGCAGGTGCGGATGGTGCGCTCCGACCGCACCGGCCAGGAGGTCCGCACCACGCTGTGCGCCACCGACCAGCTGAGCCCGTCGCGCGCCGCCACGCTCGCCAGGGTGATCTCCCCCTACCGGCTCGGCGGCACCTCGGACGTCGCCGAGCCGATGGTCGCGGACTTCGAGCTGCCGCGGCTGCTCGGTGTCGCCGACCTCGACGCGTGGGACCCGGCGTCGCTGGCGCGTACCGCGCTGACCCGCGACCGGTTCCGGATACCGGTCGGGATCGCGGAGAACGGCGTGCCCGTGGAGCTGGACATCAAGGAGTCCGCGCAGGGCGGCATGGGGCCGCACGGGCTGCTGATCGGCGCCACCGGGTCGGGCAAGAGCGAGCTGCTGCGCACGCTGGTGCTCGGGATGGCCATGACGCACTCGTCGGAGATCCTGAACTTCGTCCTGGTGGACTTCAAGGGCGGTGCCACGTTCCTCGGCCTCGACCGGCTGCCGCACACGTCCGCGCTGATCACCAACCTGGCCGACGAGGCGCCGCTGGTCACCAGGATGCAGGACGCCCTGCACGGTGAGCTGGTGCGCCGCCAGGAGTTGCTGCGCGCGGCGGGCAACTACAGCTCCCTGCTGGAGTACGAGAAGGCGCGGCTTGGCGGCACCTCGCTCGAGCCGCTGCCGACGCTGTTCGTGATCGTCGACGAGTTCAGCGAGCTGCTCGCGTCCAACCCGGACTTCGGCGAACTGTTCGTCATGATCGGCCGGCTGGGCCGCTCGCTCGGCGTGCACCTGCTGCTGGCCAGCCAGCGCATCGACGACGGCCGGATGCACAAGCTGGAGAGCCACCTGTCCTACCGGATCAGCCTGCGGACGTTCTCCGCCATGGAGAGCCGCTCGGTGATCGGGGTGCCGGACGCGTACCAGCTGCCGAGCGCGCCCGGCAACGGCTACGTGCGCAGCGACGTCGCCACCCTGATCCGGTTCAAGGCGGCGTACGTGTCCGGGCCGCACCGCACGCGCACCCGCGAGCAGCGGCAGGAGGAGGTGCGCCGGCAGGTCGTGCCGTTCGGCGCCGGGCGGCTCGCGCTGCCCGCCGCGTCGGCGCCGGCGCCGGTCGTGCCCGACGAACAGATCGCGGACTCGGTGCTGACGGTCGCGGTGGACCGGCTCGTCGGGCACGGCCCGCCGGCGCACCAGGTGTGGCTGCCGCCGCTGGCCGACCCGCCGGCGCTCGACCAGCTGCTGCCGCCGCTGGAACCCAGCCTGGAACGCGGGCTGGAGGCGGCGGCGTGGCCGCGGCGCGGTGAGCTGGTGGTGCCGGTCGGCGTGGTCGACAAGCCGTTCGAGCAGCTACGCGACCTGCACCTGGTGGACCTGTCCGGTGCTGGCGGGCACGTCGGCATCGCCGGCTCGCCGCAGTCCGGCAAGAGCAACCTGCTGCGTACGTTGATCACCGCGCTTGCGCTCACCCACACGCCGGCCGAGGTCCAGTTCTACTGCCTGGACTTCGGCGGCGGCACGCTCGGCTCGCTGGAGCGGCTGCCGCACGTCGGGGGTTCCGCCGGTCGGCTGCAGGAGGAGCGAGTCGCCCGCACGATCGCCGAGGTGCGCACGCTGATCGGCGATCGCGAGCGGCGGTTCGCCGAGCACGGTGTGGAGAGCATGTCCGACTACCGCCGGCGGCGCGCGGCCGGCGAGTTCGCCGACGACCCGCACGGCGACGTGTTCCTCGTCGTCGACGGCTGGGGCGCGCTGCGGGCGGAGTTCGAGCAGCACGACCACACCATCCGCCAGTTCGTCCAACGTGGACTGTCCTACGGGGTGCACCTGATCCTCACCACGAACCGGTGGTCCGACGTGCACAGCGCGCTGCGCGACCAGCTCGGCACCCGGCTGGAGCTGCGGCTCGGCGACGCGATCGACTCCGTGATCAACATGCGCAAGGCGGCGGAGGTGCCGCAGTCCCCCGGCCGCGGCCTGACCCCGGACCAGATGCACTTCCTCGCCGGCGTGCCGCGGATCGACGGGCTGGCCAGCACGGTCGCCCTCCCCGAGGCCACTCGGGAGCTGGTCGCCGCGGTCGCGGAGAGCTGGTCGGGGCCGCCGGCGCCGAAGGTGCGGATGCTGCCGGGTGTGCTGCCCGCCGCCGAACTGCCGGCACCGGAGCCGCCGGGGCCGAAGGTGGCGCTCGGCGCCGGCGAGCTGGACCTGCTGCCGGTGTGGCACGACTTCGCCGCGCGGCCGCACCTCGGCGTGCTGGGTGACAGCGCCAGCGGCAAGACGGCGGCGCTGCGCCTCATCGCGCACGCGATCACCGCGGCCTACTCCGCTGAGCAGGCGCGGGTGCTGGTGGTGGACACCCGGCGGGCGCTGTTCGAAGTGGTGCCGCAGGAGTACCGGTACGGGATCGCGGTGTCGGCGGCCGCGGCCGCCGACCTGGTCCGCAAGGTGGCCGCCGAGCTGAAGGAGCGGGTGCCGGGCGCCGACATCAACCCGACCCAGCTGCGCAACCGGGATTGGTGGACCGGGCCGGAGTACTTCGTCCTCGTCGACGACTACGACCTGCTGACCGGCCCGACCGGTGGCCCACTGGAGTCGCTGATCGAGCTGCTGCCGCAGGCCGGCGACATCGGCCTGCACGTGATCGTCTCCCGGGCCGCCGCCGGGTCGAGCCGCACCAGCATGGATCCGGTGATCCGGCGGCTGCAGGAGTCGAACACCCCGGAGCTGGTGCTGTCCATGCCGCCCAACGAGCCGCCGCTGCTCAACGGCGCCCGTGGCCGGCAGCTGCCGGCCGGCCGCGCGGTGCTCGTCACTCGCCGCGACGGTGTCGGCCTGCAGATCGGCTGGACGGAGGAGCCGGCATGAGATGGCGGCTGGTCGGCGCGGCGGCCGCCGTGCTGCTCGCGACGACGCCCCTGCCGGCGGCGGCGCAGCCGGTCGGTGAGCCGGGCGGGCAGTGCGCGCCGCCGGCGCAGACCGTGCAGCCGACGCAGTCGTGGGCGCAGCGCCGGATGGCGGCCGACCGGGTGTGGCAGCTGACCACCGGGGCCGGCGTCGTCGGCGTGGTGGACACCGGGGTCAGCGCCACCGCGCCCGGTCTTGGCGGTGCGGTGCTGCCCGGCACCAACCTGGTCGGCGGCCCCGGCGACGGTGACTGCTACGGCCGAGGCACGTTCATCGCCGGGCTGATCGCCGCGCGCCCCAGCGGCGACCCGGACAACCCGTTCACCGGCATTGCCCCCGGCGCGTCGGTCCTCCCGGTGCGGGTGACCGACGCGCCGGACAAGATCATCGATCATGTCGGTCTCGCGGTCGCCATCGCCGACGGCATCATCGCCGCGGTGGACGGCGGCGCGACGATCGTCGCCGTCGGCCTGGTGTCCACTTTGGACATTCCGGAGCTGCGGGCCGCGGTGTCCTATGCCGTGGCGCGCGACGTGCTGGTGGTCGCCTCGACGGTGGTCCCGAAGAAGGGGCAGCTGGCTTTTCCGGCCCGGTTGCCCGGTGTCCTGGCGGTGGCACCGGTCGGCCCGGACGGCCCGTTCCACGACCCCACCTACGGCGCCGGTCCCGCGCTGGCGGCGCCGGCGGAGGATCTGGTGAGCGTCGCGCCGACCGGCGTGGGACACCGGATCGGCTCGGGTCCCGAACTGGCCGTGGGATACGTGGCCGGAACGGCGGCGCTGGTGCGTGCCTACCGTCCGGAGCTGTCCGCACCGCAGGTCGCGGCTCGCCTGCTGGCGACCGCCGACCAGCCGTCCGGGCGGCTGCCGAACAAGCTGCTCGGCTTCGGTGTCGTCGACCCGTTCGCGGCCGTCACCACGGTCCTCACCGACGATCCGCCCACCACCCCGATCGCCGAGAACCTGGTGGTGCCCAGGACCGAGCAGCCGGATCCGGCGCCGGCGAACCGGGCGCTCTGGTTCGCCGGCGCAGTGGTGGCGGTGGCCCTGCTCGCTGGTGGCCCGGCCGCGGTCGCCGCCGGGCGTCGCCAACGCGGCTGAGCCGCGGGCGCGTCTGGGGGCCAGCCCTACCCCGATGCGGTGGGTCAACCACCAGGAAACGCGGGGGACGGCACCGGCGAGCGGAGGGACAGACCCGACGATTTCGCTGGTCACAAGCGGAAGCATGCCTGTTGAAAGCGCTCCCACGACGCGCACGGGAAAGGACCGCGACATGAGCGACCTGGACGGGGTCATCCAGGAGCACGGTGCAACCCTGCTCGCCTACGCCACCCGCCTCACCGGTGACCGCCACCTTGCCGAGGACGTCGTGCAGGAGACGTGGCTGCGCGCCTGGCGGCACGTCGACCGGCTCACCGAGGACCTCGGTTCGGTCCGCGGCTGGCTGCTGCGCGTCACCCGCAACGTCGCCATCGACCTGCACCGCGGCCGCCGAGCCCGCCCGACCGAGGTAGGCCTGCCGGAACAGGGCCTGGACGGCGTCGCGGTGCTGTCCGTCCCCAGCGACGACGTGGAGACCCGGATGGTCGTCGACGCGGCCCTTGACCACCTCACCCCCGCCCACCGGACCACGGTCGTGGCGGTCTACTTCGCCGACCGCACCGCGAAGTCGGCGGCCTCGGTGCTGGGAGTCCCGGTCGGCACCGTCAAGAGCCGTCTGCACAACGCCATCCGCACCCTCCGCGACCAGCTCACCCCCGCCCGCCTCGCCGCCTGACAGTGCTGCCATCGCCCACCGGACCGCATCGATGCGAAGCGGCCCGTCCGCCTCGGCGAGTCTGGGAGGATCGGCCGGTGACCGATCAACCGCTGGAGCAGTGCGTCGGCTACGTCAAGGACGGCGCCGGCTGGTCGGCGGAGTTCGTCGTCGACGGCCGCCGGTACCCCGATCGCGGGAGCTGGCAGACGGCCAAGCGCGAGGCGGTCACCACGCTGAACCGACTGCGTATCACGGCCGCGTTCGAGACCGCCGAGATCGAACCCACCGGGCCCCCGCAACGCCTGCCGACGTGGGAGCAGTACCGCGACCAGCTCACCGGTGAGCGGCACCCGGCATGGGACGGCGTCAGCGCGGGGACGGCGGTGACCTTCTACGCCACCGTCGACGACGGGTTCCCACGCGAGCGACCGATGGGCCTCCACCGACGCATCCACACCACGCCGCCGACCGACCAGGTGTTCGCCGGCGACCTTGCCTGGCACCCCTCGGAGTACCTGGCGCGCTACTGGCTCGGCCACAACGACATCGACCACGTCGAGCTCACCGTGGCGGAGGCGAAGACGATCATCGACAGGCGGTCGGCCGAGCGCTAGACGGTATGGCTCAGGTGACGTCGTGCGCGCTGGCGTGGGCGCGCAGCAGGGTTGCGGACCGCTCGCTCGGGGCGTGCTGAGCGGACTCGGTGAGACCGTCGATCACCACGTCGAGGACCGCGTGGAACGTTGCGGCCGGGTCCGTTCCACGGTTGCCCTCCTGCTGGAGTACACCGACCACAGTGGACAGAATGGCGTGCCACGCCAGGTGCGCCGTCGCGCGGTCGACCCCGGCCGCACCGAGCGCCTCGAGGAACTGGCGCAGCAGGATGGGGCCGGCGGGCACTCCACGCGCCCTGGACAGCAGCAGTCGGCCGGCTGCCGGGCGTTCGCGCATCCGCCGGTAGAGGCTGTCAGCGAAGTCGCGAATCCAGTGGGGCCACTGCCGATCGCCGATCGGCGGCGGCCGGAGATCCGCGAGGAGACTGGCGGTGATCGCGTCGAGCAGGTCGTCGCGACTCGCGACGTGGTTGTACAGCGCGGCAGGGCGCACATCGAGCGCGCGGGCCAGCGCACGCAAGCTGAAGGCCTGGTCGCCGGCGCGCTCGATGAGCTGCTCCGCGGCGGCGATCACGGCGTCGCGGGTGAGCCGCCGGTCGGCCGGCGGCGCGCCCCGTCGACGCGGGCCGGTTGCTGAATGAGCGCTGTTCATTTAACCTCCACACACCGACATTAATGTACACCGTTCATTTGAGAGGTTGCGAGATGAAGCGCGACATCCTGGCCGGCGCGCTGCTGGTCAACACGATTCCGCACGCGGTGCTGGCAGCGGGTGGCCAGCGCTGTCTGACTCCGCTCGGCGGTCCGGACTCCACGCCGCGGCAGAACCTGCTCTGGGCGGGGATGAACCTGACCGGCGCGGTGCTCGCGCTGAGCTCCTCTGGATGGCGGGGCCTGCACCGGACGGAGGCCGACCGGCGGCGCCGAGCACTGCACGCCGGCATGCTCGCGATGACCGCGTTCGGCGCCCTCTACGAACTCACCAGGTGACGACCCGCCGCCAGGTATCCAGGGTCCTGCTGACCGCGCTCGGCTACGCCATCGTCGGTGCCGTGCTGGTCGGCGGCGGGATACCCGTACCGGACACGACCGGCATTCTGCTGATCATGTTCTCCGCGACCGTGCCCATGGTGCTCGACCGGCAGCGGTGATCACCTTCCGGCGGTTGCCCGGATGGACAAAGCTCTGCGGTCTATGGACAGTTGTCCCCTCCGGGAAAGGTGGCGTTGGCGATGGACGTGGTGGCGGGAGTTCTGGTCGGCGTGGTGGCCCTACTGCACGGCTACTTCCTCGTGTTGGAGATGTTCCTGTGGAAGCGGCCACCGGGGCGGGCACTGTCCGGATTCGACGCCGCACTCGCCGAGGCGACCAGCCCGCTGGCCGCCAACCAGGGGCTGTACAACGGGTTTCTGGCGGCAGGTCTGGTCTGGGGACTGCTCGCACCCGACCAGGTCGGCTACCAGGCGCTGATCTTCTTCCTGTGCTGCGTGGTGATCGCGGGCCTGTACGGGGCAGTCACGGCCAACCGCCGCATCCTGTTCGCCCAGGCCATCCCCGGCGCCCTGGCACTGGCCGCGGTCCTGATCGCCGGCTGACCACTCGGACGCCATGCCTACCGGGTTGCATCAAGACGGGGAGAGCTCCAGTGCGAGCTGGAGCTGGCGCGTCCACCAGCGCAGCTGACCGGCCGGGTCGGTCGCCGCGACGCCGGTGAGTCCGGCGCTGCGACGGAAGGCGCTCCCGTAGAGCGACTCCGTCGCCATCGCCTGGTGGAGGGCGGCGACCGCCAGCCGTGTGTCCTCAATGGACGCCGCGGATGGCCGGAGCTGGTGGAGCGCCTCGACGACCGGGTTCAGCATCCCGCTGCCGTGCTCTCGCCACCCCGCGGCGTGCAGCGCGGTCGCCAGCTCGCCATAGCCCTGCCGGTACAGGCCGGCGAGTGACTCAACAAGCCCGAACAGGTCGGCGCCCTGTGCCAGCCACGAAGCCAGCGCCTCCCGCACGGCGGCTCGCAGTTGGCGGCCACCGTGTCGAAGCAGTTCGCGCAGCAGGTTGTCGCGACTCTGGAAGTGGTGCGTCACGCCGGCGTCGGTCATGCCGACCCTGGCGGCGACTGCGCGAACCTGTACCGCGGCGACGCCGCCGTCGGCGAGCAGCGCCGCCGCGGCGTCGAGGATCAGCCGCCGAGCCGCCTCGGGTGATCTCCTGGTCCGTTGTGTCGCCATGACCGTTGACCTTACCTTGACCTGCCAAGGCGATGGTTCGTATCCTACCTTGGCATCTCAAAGTAGGAGGTTTCAGCGATGCCCGAGGTAGTCATCACCCGAGGAGACGTCACGCTGCGCGGCACGGCCACCGGCGCCGGTCCGACCGTCCTGCTGCTCCACGCCGGCGGCGAACAGCGCGACGTGTGGACGCCGGTCGCGGCGGCGCTGCGCGAGCGCGGGCTTCGGACCGTTGCCGTCGACCTGCGCGGCCACGGCGCCAGCTCGGGACGGGCCACGACGCTGCGCGCGATCGCGGATGACGTGACCGCGATGATCCGCCGTGAGCCGGCACCAGTCGTCGTGGTTGGCGCTTCACTCGGCGGACTGGCCACCATCGCGTCCCTCGCCGACCCAGCCACGGCACGACAGGTCGCCGGATTGATCCTCGTCGACGTCGTACCCGACCCCGATCCGGCCAAGGTTCGCGCCTGGCTCGATGACCGTGGTCTCCGCCACGAACGCACCGAAATCGTCGAGGACATCCTCAGCCGCGGAGCCGAACTCCTGGCAGCGGCCACGAAGATCGAGCCGCCGATCCTGCTCGTTCGGGGCGGGCCGAGCTCGCCGCTCACCGACGCCGAGGTGGACCGCTTTCGCGCCGTCAACCCCGCGGTCACCGTCGCTCGGGTGCCTGGCGCCGGGCACCTGGTCGCTCGCGACGCGCCGGTCGAACTCGCCAGCATCGTCGGGGACCGGGCGTCGACGTGGCTCGCCACCAAGACGGCGACCGCTCGCGCGTTCGAGCTGCAGCGCTCGCTGGGTGCCGACCGGATCGACCACCCTGGCGGCACACTGCTCGCGCACCTGCACCGAGTGCACGCCCTGACCGTCGAATGGTCCGCCTCGCCGCGCACCCGGCTGGCCGCCAGCTGCCACGCGACGTTTGGCACCGACGGCTTCCCGCACGCGCTCCTGCCGACGACCCAGCGGCAGCGGCTCGATGAGGTCATCGGGTCCGCTGCCGCATCGCTGGTCTATCTCTACGGCGCCTGCGATCGATCCCCCACCTACCGCGACCTCGGTCGCCGACCGCTGCCCGTCCGTGATCGCTTCACCGGCGGCACCACCCCGATCCACGAGGCCGACCTGGTCGACTTCGCCGTACTCAGCATCGCCAACGAGCTCGACGTCGCCCGCTTCGCTCCCCTGCCAGACGCGGCCGTCGACCAGCTCCGCCGCCTCATCGCCGCGCTCGCGGCCTACGCGCCCGTCGAAGCCGGGCTCGCGCTCGATGACAGCGCCCTCGCATAGCGACCAGACCCCGCCATCGAACAGTCGGCTTGCGCTTCTTGCTCGACTGAGCTAACTTTTGCTCATGCAAGCAAAGACCTTTACCGAGGTGGGCAGACGGGCCCAGATCGTCACGGCGGCGATCGAGGTGATCGCCGAGGTCGGCTACGCCAACGCGTCGTTCAGCAAGATCGCGAAGCACGCCGGCCTGTCGAGCACCGGCATGATCAGCTACCACTTCGCCGGCAAGGACGACCTGCTCGCGGCGTGTGTTGCCGAGATCGAGCAGGTCACCGAGGCGTTCATGCAGCCGCACGTCGACGCCGCCGTCGGGCATGTCGCACAGATGCGCGCCTACGTCGAGTCGAACGTCGCGCTGGTCGGCGAGCACCCCGCAGCCATGCGGACCCTGATCGACCTGGTGCAGAACGCCGGCGCGCAGGCCGAAGGTGTCAACGGCCGGCTCACGTTGTTCGAGGAGCACTTCCGCGCCGGCCAGGCGGTTGGCGTGTTCTGTTCGTTCGATCCGCGGACCGTGGCGCTCGCCTTCACCAGCGGCCTCGACGCCGTCGTCGTCACCGCGGCCGCCGCACCAGAACCACCCGATGCCGACGAACTGGCCCGCCTCGGCCGCGAGCTGGCCGACCTGTACGTGCGGGCGACCGCACCCGATCCCGAGGGGGGATCCGAATGATGATCGACGAGAAGCCCGCGCCAGACGCCGGCCTGCGCCGACTGATCCGCGCCAACGTGCTGAACGTGGTGTTCGAGGTGATCGTGCCGATGGCGCTGTTCTACGGCCTGCGCGCCGCGGGCGTGAGCCAGTGGTGGGCGCTGATGGCCGGCGTCCTGGTGGCCGCGCCGTACGTGCTGTGGACGATCGTGCGCAACCGCAGGGTCGACATTGTCGCCATGGTCACGTTGAGCGTCCTGGTGCTGTCCGTCGTGCTCGGCCTGCTGTCCGACGACCCGCGCACCCTCGTGATCCGCGAGGGCTGGACCGCCGCGCTCGGCGGCCTGTTCGGCGCGTGGATGCTGGTCACGGTGTTCGTCGGCAGGCCGGCCCAGCTGACGTTGGGCCGCACGATCGCCGAGGTCAAGCGCGGCGCCGAGGGCGCGGCCGCGTGGGCGGCCCGCTGGGACACCGACGCCCGGTTCCGGCGCGGGCTGCGTATCGACACGGCCGCCTTCGGCGCCGTGCTGCTGGCCGGCGCGGTGGTGAAGGCGGCCGTCGTCTACACGCTGCCGATCGACCTCATCTCGGTGGTCACCACCGTGGTGTGGTTCGCCTCGCTGGCCTGCCTGATCGTCTGGCACGTCTGGTACATGCGCAAGGAGAACCTCGATGCCTGACGTTCTGGTGGCGGGCGGCGGCCCGACCGGTCTGCTGACCGCGTTCGAGCTGGAGCGTGCTGGGCTCGAGGTGCTGGTCCTGGAGCGCGACGCCCGACCGACCACGCAGTCGAAGGCGCTCGGCCTGCAGCCTCGGTCGGTCGAGGTGCTGGCCGACCGCGGCCTGCTCGCCGCGATCGAGCCACACGTCCAAGCGCGACTGCCCGCCGGGCACTTCTCGGGCATCCCGATCGACTACACCGACCTGCCAACGCGCTTCCCCTACCAGCTCGGCGTCGAGCAGGCGTACGTCGCGGCGGCGATCGAGGCGCGGCTGCGCACACCGGTACTGCGCGACGCGGCCGTCACCGCCGTGGCGCAGGACGACGAGGGCGTCACGGTCACCGCTGGTGGGCACGACCACCGGGCGGGCTGGCTCGTCGCGGCCGACGGCGGACGCAGCACGGTCCGGACACTGCTGGGCGCGGCGTTCCCCGGCACCTCGGCGCGGATCTCGCTGGTCGTCGCCGACCTCACGCTCGCCAGGAAGCCAGCCGGGCTCGCCGACGACTGGCAGCTGCCCTCGTCCCGGTCGGGGTTTCTGCTGCCGCTGTCCGGCGGGCGCTACCGCGTGGTCGTCGTCGGCGCGGAGCAGCAGCGACTCGACCGCGACGCGCCCGTCACCGCCGCGGAGTTGCAGCGGGCGCTGACCGCCGCGCACGGGCCGGAGATCGAGGTTGGCGAGGTGCGCTGGGCGTCGCGGTTCGGCGACGCGGCGCGGCAGCTGGAGCATTATCGCCACGGCCGCGTGCTGTTCGCGGGCGACGCCGCGCACATCCATTTGCCGGTCGGTGGCCAGGGGCTCAACCTGGGCCTGCAGGACGCGGTGAACCTCGGCTGGAAGCTGGCCGCGCAGGTCCGCGGGCACGCTCCAGACGGGCTCCTCGACAGCTACCACGACGAGCGCCACCCAGTCGCCGCCCGGGTGCTGCTCAGCACCAGGGCGCAGGCGGCGCTCGGCCTGCCCGACCCCGACGCCACGGCCGTCCGGGAGATCGTCACCGGGCTGCTCGCCACCCCCGACGCCCGCCGCGACGTCGCGTTGGAACTGTCCGGCATCGGGATCAGCTACCCCGACACCACCGGCCGCGCCACCGACGTCCCGGTCGCGCCAGACGGCCGCGCCGTGCTCGTCGGCGCGTCGCCACCCACCGGCTGGGCAGACCGCGTCGAGACCCGTGCCGGCACAGACCCACAGCTCGTCCGCCCGGACGGCTACCTGGCCTGGGCAGGCGGAGCCGGTCTGGACACAGCGCTGCGCCGATGGTTCGCTTGATGAATCGCAGTTCAGCGGTAGGTCCGAGCGGGCTATCCGTCTGGGGAGCGGTTGGCCGGCGGCTAACGCTGGTTCCTCCGCTGTCTAGCCAACTTGCGATACTGTCGACTTTTTCGTTTTTTTCGAGTAAACTCGGGTGTTGGCCTGAGGACGTCGCTTGAAGGGGAGTGAACGGCGATGACCGCAACACTAGAGCAGCACACTGTGCTACCACCCGAGGACGCCAGCGAGGATGCCAGACACTTGGAGAAGCTGGCCTCAGTGCTGGAGAGCGGACCGCGGGCTAGATTAGTTGGCCCAGATGGCGACGAGCTGACCCTGCCGGACGAGGTCTATGCCGTGCTTCGAGAAGTCGCGGCGGCCATGGCCCGAGGCCTGGCAATCAGCGTTGCCCCGCTGCATGCTGTGCTCACGACTCAGCAAGCGGCCGATATGCTGAACGTCTCGCGTCCCACTCTCGTGAAGCTGCTCGGAGAGGGAGCAATTACCTACGAGCAGGTCGGTCGACACCGGAGAATTCGCCTCGCGGACTTGCTTGACTACCAAAAGCGCTCTCGCCATGACCGTAAATCGATGCTGGACGAACTCACTCGCGTCGCTAGCGAGGACGGGACTGCTGACAGCGTCGATGACTTTGTCCAGACTCGCTGAACGTGGCCTTCCCTGTATTCCTGGATGCGTGCACGCTCATCCCGATCAACCTCACGGACGTGCTACTGCGGTTAGCCGAGGCTCAGACCTACCGGCCGCTGTGGTCCACACGCGTGCTGGATGAGGTAGAGCGCAACCTTCCAAGGGCCGCGAAGGCGATGACGCCGGAAAAGGCTCGTCGGCGGGTCTGGGCTATGCGCTCTGCGTTCCCGGATGCGGAGGTCACTGGGTACGAGTCGGTTATCTCTGCCATGACCAACGACCCAAAGGATCGTCATGTGTTGGCGGCAGCTGTACGCGGCAATGCTGCAATCATCGTCACGCCCAACATTCGGGACTTTCCGCAAAGTGCATTGTCGCCTTACGACATCGACGCAGTGCACCCAGACGAGTTCCTACTTGATCAACTGGATCTGCATCCGGACCAAACACTGCTTTGCCTACATCAACTAACAGCTATCCGTCACCGACCAGTGGAGACACTGGAAACGTTCTTGACACAGTTGTCGAAGACCACACCAAGGTTCAGCGACGAAGCCATGCGGCGCGCCTGATGCCCTTTCCTGCGGTACGACGAGGAGGACGACGTCAGCACGCACTCCGTCTTCCGCCACGGACCTCGGTACAGTGAGTTTCGTGAGCGATCTCGTGCCGGTCCTGCTGGTGGTCGGCCTGTTCGTCGGGACCATCGGCGGGGTGGCCTATCTCGGGTGCGGGCCAGGCGCAGCGGGGCAAGCGGCGCGCCGTTCATGGACATGATGGACGACCTCTACAGTCCGAGCGCTCGGCGCACCCACATCGAGATCCAGGTACAGAACGAGCGCAAGGCGCCGACGCCATCGCCGGACGACGAGTAGCTCAGCCAGCCTCTTCGTCCACTGTGGACTCCGGCGGGAGCCACCGTCCGATGCAGTTCAGTAGCTCGTCCGGGTTCACCGGTTTCGTCACGTGGTCGTTCGCGCCGGCGGCCAGGCTCTTCTCCCGGTCCCCCGCCATGGCCTTCGCGGTCACCATGATGATCGGCAGCTGGTCGAACTGCGGCATGTTCCGGATGGCGGCCGTGGTGGTGTAGCCGTCCATTTCCGGCATCATCACGTCGAGCAGGATCAGCTCCGTGTCCGGACTCGCGAGCAGCGCGTCGATTCCCTTCCTGCCGTTGGGCGCGTGGCTGACCGCCATTCCGTTCATCGTCAGGACTTCGGTGATGGCCAGCACGTTGCGCGCGTCGTCGTCGACGAGCAACACCTTGCGGCCACGCAGTTCCTCGTGATCGCCGACGCGATCCGGGCCGCCGTTCGGTGCCGGCGTGTCGATGGTGACGGACTGGCCGAGTTGCTCAAGGAACCGTTCCCGCAGCGCGTCAAGCGACAGCACCAGCTCCACCTGGTGATCGGCGGCCTGCGCCGCCACCAACCGCTGCTTCGCCGGGCTGAGCCGGCGGGTCGGGTGCACCAGCACCGGCACCGGCAATGGCCCCGCGCCGTCGCTGACGCGCTGCAGGAACGTCAGCGCCGACGTGCCCGGCATGCTCGCGTCCACCACCACACACCGATAGGAGTGTTCGGCGAGCATCGTGGTCGCCTCGTCCGGAGTGGTGACCGACTCGACGCTCACCGGCTCGCCGACGCCGGTGAGGTCGGTCGCGAACTGCCGGATCAGCCCGGACAGCAGGCGGTTGTCCGGTGGTTCCACGACCAGCACGTCGCGCTCCCCGTCCAATGTGGACGGTGGACGGCGGTCCGGGGCGGCGGTCTCGAACGACGGTTCGATCGGCAGCAGCAGAGTAAACGTCGAGCCCTTGCCGAGCTGGCTCTCCGCCTCGATCTCGCCGCCGAGCAGGAACGCCACCTGACGGCTGATCGACAGACCGAGCCCGGTGCCGCCGTAGCGGCGGCTGGTGGTGCCGTCGGCCTGCTGGAACGCGCCGAAGATCGCGCCGAGGTTCTCCTCCGCGATGCCGATGCCGGTGTCGATCACGGACAGCGCCACCCGAGGACGCGGGCCGTCGACCCGCCGCACCCGCAGCTGCACGCCGCCCTTCTCGGTGAACTTCACCGCGTTGGAGAGCAGGTTGCGCAGCACCTGCCGCAGCCGCTGCTCGTCGGTGGTCAACAGCTCCGGCACGTCCGGCGCCACGGACACGGCGAAGTCGAGGCCCTTGTCCGCGGTCAGCGGATGGAAGGTCGTCCGCACATGTTCGAGCAGCTCGGGCAGTCGCACCTCCTCCGGATAGACGTCCACCTTGCCCGCCTCGACCTTCGACAGGTCGAGGATGTCGTCGATCAGCTGCTGCAGGTCGGTCCCCGCGGACTGGATGGCCTTCGCGAACTCGACCTGCTTGTCGGTCAGGTTCTGCTGGGTGTTCTGGGAGAGAACGCCGGCGAGGATGAGCAGGCTGGTCAGCGGCGTGCGCAGCTCGTGCGACATGTTCGCGAGGAACTCCGACTTGTACTTCGACGCCAGCGCCAGCTGCTGGGCGCGCTCCTCGATCTCCTGCCTGGCCTGTTCGATCTCCAGGTTCTTGATCTCGATGTCGCGGTTCTGCCTGACCAGCAGCTCCGCCTTCTCCTCCAGCTGGGCGTTGGACTGCTGCAGTTTCACCTGTTGCGCCTGCAGCTCGCCCGACCGGTTCTGCAGTTCGGCGGCGAGCCGTTGGGACTCGTCGAGCAGCGAGTCGGTGCGGGCGTTGGCGATGATCGTGTTGACGTTGACGCCGATGCTCTCCATCAGTTGTTCGAGGAAGTCCTGCTGCACCAACGAGTACCGGGTGAACGACGCCAGCTCCATCACACCGAGCACCTGGTCCTCGAACACGATCGGCAGCACGATCAGGTTCACCGGCGGCGCGGCGCCGAGGCTCGAGGAGATCATGACGTAGCCGGGCGGGGTCTGGTCGACGAGCAGCGGCCGTTTGGTCAACCCGACCTGCCCGATCAGCGACTGACCGAGATCGAAGACCTGCGGCACGGTGGTGTCGCCACCGGCGGTGTGTCCGCCGCTGTGTCCGCCATTGGTCCAGGCACTGTGCTCACCGCTGTGCCCGTAGCTGTGGCCGTAGCTGGCGATCAGCCGCAGCTGTTGGCGCACGTCGCCCTGCTCCATCAGGAAGAACGTGCCGTGCTGGGCGCCGACGAGCGGGGCCAGCTCGTTCATCACCAGCTGCGCGACCGCGCGCAGGTCCCGGTGCCCCTGCAGCAGTCCGGACAGCCGCGCGAGGTTGGTGTTGAGCCAGTCCTTCTCCTCGTTGGCGAGCGTGGTCTCGCGCAGCGACTGCACCATCGCGTTGATGTTGTCCGAGAGCTCGGCAACCTCGCCGTTGGCCTCGACGGCGATCGACCGGGTCAGGTCGCCGGTCGCCACGGCGCTCGCGACCTCGGCGATCGCCCGCACCTGCCTGGTCAGGTTGCCGGCGAGCTCGTTCACGTTCTCGGTGAGCCGCTTCCACGTGCCGGACACGCCCTCGACCTCGGCCTGACCGCCGAGCTGACCTTCCTTGCCGACCTCGCGGGCCACGCGGGTGACCTCCGCGGCGAACGCGGACAGCGTGTCGACCATCGTGTTGATCGTGGTCTTCAGCTCCAGGATCTCGCCGCGCGCGTCCACGTCGATCTTCTGCGACAGGTTGCCGCGCGCCACGGCGGTGGTGACCTGGGCGATCGAGCGCACCTGGTTGGTCAGGTTGTTCGCCATCGAGTTGACGTTGTCGGTGAGGCTCTTCCAGGTGCCGGCGACGTTGGGCACCCGCGCCTGCCCGCCGAGGATGCCCTCGGTGCCGACCTCGCGGGCCACCCGCGTCACCTCGTCGGCGAACGCGGACAGCGTGTCGACCATCGTGTTGATCGTGGCGGCCAGCGCCGCGACTTCGCCCTTGGCCTCGACGGTGATCTTCTGCGACAGGTCGCCGCGCGCCACCGCCGTCGCTACCGAGGCGATCGAGCGAACCTGGTCGGTGAGGTTGTCGGCCATCACGTTCACCGACTCGGTCAGGTTCTTCCAGGTCCCCGACACGCCCTTCACGTCGGCCTGGCCACCCAGCCGGCCCTCGGTGCCCACCTCGCGGGCCACCCGCGTCACCTCGTCGGCGAACGACGAGAGCTGGGTGACCATCGTGTTGATCGTGTCCTTCAGCTCGAGGATCTCCCCGCGCGCGTCCACCCGGATCTTCTGCGACAGGTCGCCCTTCGCGACCGCGGTCGCCACCTGCGCGATCGACCGGACCTGCGCCGTCAGGTTGCCGGCCATGAAGTTCACCGACGTCGTCAGGTCCCGCCACGTCCCGCCGACGCCGGGGGCCTGTGCCTGACCGCCCAGGATGCCCTCGGTGCCCACCTCGCGGGCCACCCGCGTCACCTCGTCGGCGAACGACGACAGCTGGTCCACCATCGTGTTGATGGTCGACTTCAGCTCCAGGATCTCCCCGCGCGCGTCCACGGTGATCTTCTGCGACAGGTCGCCCTTCGCGACCGCCGTGGTGACCTCGGCGATCGAGCGGACCTGCGCGGTCAGGTTGCTGGCCATGAAGTTCACCGACGCGGTCAGGTCACGCCAGGTCCCGCCGACCCCTGGCACCTCGGCCTGGCCACCGAGCCGCCCCTCGCTGCCGACCTCGCGCGCCACGCGCGTCACCTCGTCGGCGAACGCGGACAGCTGGTCGACCATCGTGTTGATCGTGTTCTTCAGCTCGAGCAGCTCGCCCTTGACCTGCACGGTGATCTTCTGCGAGAGGTCGCCCTTCGCCACCGCGGTGGCGACCCCGGCGATGTCGCGCACCTGGGCGGTCAGGTTGCCCGCCATCGCGTTCACCGACTCGGTCAGGTCCTTCCACGTGCCGGACACGCCGGGCACCGACGCCTGACCACCGAGCTTGCCGTCGGTACCCACCTCGGTGGCGACCCTGGTCACCTCGGAGGTGAACAGTGCGAGCTGGTCGACCATGCCGTTGAACACCGACGAGATCTCGTCCAGCAGCACGTCGCCCACCCGAGGCAGCCGGGTGCTGAAGTCGCCGGCCCGGACCGCTTTCAGCCCGTCGAGCAGCTGTTGCAGGCGCACGTCCGCCGTCTCGGTGTCCTGCGCCCCCGGTGTGTTCGGTCGTT
>Ga0193742_1000624_pt1 | contig 23121 bp, 17 predicted proteins | sample L2c1metaG_FD_165511 | JGI IMG/M metagenome (GOLD analysis project Ga0193742, IMG submission 165511) | Soil microbial communities from a riparian zone of the East river system, Colorado, United States - L2c1 | ecosystem: Environmental > Terrestrial > Soil > Riparian zone | place: USA: East River... | reverse complement strand
ATCCGCTGGTGCCGTCGGTCACGGTGGCGCGGGCGATCTTCGACGGCTACCGCGAGCGGCTCCCTGCCCTCCAGCAGGCGTTCCCCGCGTGAGCGTGGACATCGCATGCGGCGAACTGGCGTTCGTCGACCTGACGTTCCCGGGGCTCGACGCGCTGCCGGCGTCGGGCGAGGAGCGCCACTCGCGCGACTTCCTGCGCTCGCCGGGCGGCGCGGCGATCACCGCCATCGGCGCCGCTCGGCTGGGCTTGTCCGCCGCGCTCGTGTCGCCGGTCGGCGCCGACGCGGACGGCGACTTCCTGCGCGCGAGGCTCGCCGCCGACGGCGTGCGCTGGGCGGGAAGGACGGTGGCGCGGACCGCGGTCACCGCTGTACTGCCGACCGACGGCGACCGGGCGCTGGCCACATTCGACCCGGGCGAGCAGGTCACCGCCGCCGAGCTGGCAGCCGTCGCACCCCGAGCCGCGATTCTCTCTCTGCCGCGGCTCGGGGTCGCGCCGTCCGGCGCACGGCTGTACGCGACGGCCGGCGACGCGGAGGCGCGCGCCGGGCTGCCGTCGCTCGAAGGCGTGCACGCGCTGCTGGTCAACGAGCGCGAGGCGCAGCTCCTGACCGGCGCGGCGGACGCACACGCGGCCGCGCGCCGGCTCGGCGAGCTCGTCCCGCGCGCTATCGTCACGCTTGGCCCGGCCGGAGCGCTTGAGCTGTCCGGCGGCGAGCTGGTCGGGGTCGGCGCCATCGCAACCGGTCCGGCCGTCGACACGACCGGCGCCGGGGATCTGTTCGCGGCCGCGTACGTCTGGGCCGACCTGCACGGCGCGCCCGCGCTGGAGCGGCTGCAGTGGGCGGTCCTGTACGCCGGGCTGTCGGTCCACGTCGCGACCGCGGTCGCGGGGGCGGCGACGTTGGACGCACTCGTGGAGGCGGGGGCGCGACACGGCCTGGCATCGGTACCGATCGAGGAGGAAGTGCAATGAGGTGGTCGATCCCGGGGACGGTGGTCGCGGTGTCGCTGGTGCTGCTCGGGGCCGGGTGCGGATCACCCGGCGGCGACAGCGCGGACACGGCCGAGAAGGCGGACAACGAGGCGGCGAAGACGGTCGCGAAGCCGGACCCGTCGCAGGCCGGCGACGTCACGCTGACCGTGTGGGACCAGGAGGTCCGGGGCGGCCAGGCGGCGCAGATCAAGCGGCTCAACGCGGCGTTCCAGGAGAAGTACCCGAACGTCACGATCGAGCGGGTCGCGAAGTCGTTCGAGGACCTCAACAAGACGCTCAAGCTGGCCGTCTCCGGGGCCAAGGCGCCGGACGTGGTGCAGGCCAACCAGGGCCGGCCGGTCATGGGTACGCTCGTCAAGGGCGGCCTGTTGAAGCCACTGGACCCGTACGCCGAGGCGTTCGACTGGGGCGACCGCTACTCGCCGCTCCTGCTCGACCTCAACCGCTTCTCCTCCGACGCCGCGGAGTTCGGCGGCGGCAACCTCTACGGCCTGTCCCAGATGGGCGAGATCGTCGGCGTCTTCTACAACAAGAAGAAGGTGACAGAGCCGCCCAAGACCCTGGAGGAGTTCGAGCAGTCCCTCGCCGAGGCCAAGCAGGAGGGGGACATCCCGATCCAGTTCGGCAACCTCGACAAGTGGCCCGGCATCCACGAGTACGAGACCGTGCTCGGCCAGACGGCCACCAAGGCGCAGGTGCGCGACCTCGTGTTCGCGCGCGACGGCGCGTCGTTCGACACGCCCGAGTTCCAGGCCGCGGCGGAGAAGATCCAGGGCTGGGCGGACGCGGGCTACTTCACTCCCGACTTCAACGGGACCGGATACGACCCGGCCTGGCAGCAGTTCGCCAAGGGCAAGGGCCGCTACCTGATCGCGGGCACGTGGCTCGTTGCCGACCTCGCGAAGGCGATGGGCGACGACGTCGGCTTCATGCTGGTGCCGGGGAGCGCGCCGGGCGCGGATCCCGTGGCGCTGGGCGGTGAGAGCCTCGCGTTCGCGGTCACCTCGAAGTCGGAGCAGCCGGACGTGGCGGCCGCGTACATCGACTTCCTCACCAACGGCGAGGCCGCCACGGTGCTGGCCGAGACCGGCAACCTGCCGGCGATGCCGGTCGACGCGGCGGCGATCCCGGACGGGCTGCCGGGCGAGGTGTTCGCGGCCTGGGAGACGCTGTCCGAGAGCGACGGGCTGATCCCGTACCTCGACTACGCGACCCCGACGTTCTACGACGACCTCAGCGGCGCGATCCAGCAGCTGCTCGCCGGACGGCAGGATCCCGCCGAGTTCACCGGCGGGGTGGAGAGCGCGTTCCGGAAGTTCGCGGACGCCCAGTAGTGAGCGCGCCCGCCAGCATCTCGCCGCCGGCGCTGGCGGGCGCCGAAGCCGCACCCGACTGGCCGCTCGGCGGCACGCGCTCCGACGCGCGGCCGCCGGGCGAGCCGCGGCGGGTCGGCTACCTGTACCTGCTCCCCGCGTTCGCGGTGTTCGCCGCGTTCGTGCTCGTCCCGCTCGGCCACGCGTTCTGGCTCTCGCTGTGGGAGTGGGACGGGGTGAGCCCCGGCACGTGGGTGGGGCTGGACAACTACAGCGACGTGGTCTCCGACCCGGCGCTGCGCCGCGCGTTCATGCACGCGCTCGTGCTGATCGTGTTCTACGCGCTGCTGCCGGTCGCGATCGGGCTGTTGCTCGCCGGGCTGCTGGCCCGCGTGCGGGTGCGCGGGCTGGCCTTCTTCCGCACCGTCCTCTTCCTCCCGCAGGTCGTCGCCATGGTCGTCGTGGCGGTGATGTGGCGGATGATCTACGACCCGCAGAACGGCGCGCTCAACGAGCTGCTGCGGACGGTCGGGCTCGGGTCGCTCGCGCAATCCTGGCTGGGCGACTTCGACCTCGCGCTGCCCGCCGTCGGGCTCGTCGGCACGTGGGTCTGGTACGGGCTCGCGATGGTGCTGCTCACGGCGGGCGTCCAGAAGATCCCGCCCAGCCTGTTCGACGCGGCGCGGGTCGACGGCGCGGGCATGGTGCGGGAGTTCTTCGCGGTCACGCTGCCCGCGCTGCGCGGGGAGATCGCGGTGGCGCTGACGCTCACGACGATCGCCGCGCTGCGCAACTTCGACCTCGTCTACATCACGACGAAGGGCGGGCCGGGGGACGCCACGTCGGTGCCGGCGTTCCAGGTCTACAGCCGGGCGTTCGAGTCCGGCCAGGTGGGCTCGGCGGCCGCGCTCGGCCTGTCGCTGACGGCGGTCATCTTCGCGATCTCGTTCACGATCAACCGCATTGCGGAGCGGGGCGGCCGATGACCAGCCGGCGCGAGCTGTCGCTCACGTACGCGATCCTCGGCGTGTTCTCGCTGATCGCCGTCCTGCCGATCGTCGGGATCGTCTTCACGGCGGTCCAGGACCAGGGCGAGCTGGCGGCGTTCGGCACGTTCCAGGGCGTGCACCTGGACAACTTCGCGGACGCCTGGCGCGACGGGAACTTCGGCTCGTACCTGCGCTCCAGCGCGATCGTCACCGTGTCGGTGGTCGCGATCTCCGTGCTGCTGTCGATCCTGGCCGGCTACGCGTTCGGGCTGATGCGGTTCCGCGGCGCGCAGGTCCTGTTCTACGTGTTCCTGCTCGGGCTGATGGTCCCGACCGAGGCGATGATCGTGCCGCTGTACTACGACTTCCGCGACCTCGGGCTGACCGACACGTACTGGGCGCTGATCCTGCCGCAGATCGGGACCTCCGTCGCGTTCGGGACGTTCTGGATGCGCGCGTACTTCCGCACGGTGCCGCGCTCGCTGGTCGAGGCCGCGCGGCTCGACGGCGCGTCGAGCTGGTTCACGCTGTGGCGCGTGCTGCTGCCCCTCGCCCGTCCCGCGGTGCTGACCATGACCGTGCTGCTGTTCATGTGGACGTGGAACGAGTTCCTGCTCGCGCTCGTGATGGTCACCGACGAGGGGCTGCGCACGGCGCCGCTCGGGCTGAGCTTCTTCCAGGGGCGCAACCAGACGAACCTCACGCTGCTCGCCGCGGGAGCCGTGATCGTCGCGACGCCCGTCGTCGTGCTCTACGTCTTCCTCCAACGCCATTTCATCCGGGGCATGCTCTCCGGCGCAGTGAAGGGGTAGCCGCATGGCCGCAGTCCGATTCACCGGGGTCGACAAGCGCTACGGCGACGTGGTCGCCGTGCGCGGGCTGTCGCTCGACATCGCCGACGGCGAGTTCATGGTGCTCGTCGGCCCGTCCGGCTCCGGCAAGACGACCGCGCTGCGGATGCTGGCCGGGCTGGAGTCGATCAGCGGCGGCGAGATCGCGATCGGCGAGCGGGTCGTGAACCGGATCGCCCCGCGCGAGCGCGACATCGCGATGGTGTTCCAGGACTACGCGCTGTACCCGCAGATGAGCGTGTTCGACAACCTCGCATTCGGGCTGCGGCGGCGGAAGGTGGCGAAGGACGAGATCGAGCGGCGCGTGCGCGGCGCGGCCGATCTGCTCGACATCGGGGCCTACCTCGATCGCAAGCCCGGGCAGCTCTCCGGCGGCCAGGCGCAGCGCGTCGCGCTCGGGCGCGCGCTCGTGCGCCAGCCGCAGGTCTTCCTCATGGACGAGCCGCTGTCGAACCTCGACGCGCAGCTGCGCACCCAGACGCGTGGGGAGATCAAGCGCGTCCAGCAGGAGGTGCGCACGACGACCGTGTACGTCACGCACGACCAGGTCGAGGCGATGACCATGGGCGACCGCATCGCGGTCATGAACGACGGCGTGCTCGAGCAGGTCGGCACGCCGGAGGAGCTCTACGAGCGGCCGGCGAACCGGTTCGTGGCCGGCTTCATCGGCAGCCCGGCCATGAGCTTCTTCGACGCCGCCGCGAGCGGCGAGGACGGCGGGCTGCGGCTGCGCGGCGAGGGGATCGACCTGCGGCTGCCCGGGCTCCCGCCGCTGTCGGGAGAGCTGAGCGTCGGCGTGCGCCCCGAGGCGGCGCGGCTGTGGAACGGCGGGGGGCACGGGCTCGCCGGCCCGCTGCGGGGCGGCGTGACGTACGTAGAGGCGCTGGGGCGCGAGACGTTCGTCGGCGTCGACGTGGGCGGCGCGCGGCTCGCGCTGTTCCAGGAGGGCCGGATCGCGCTGACGCCCGGCGATGTGGTCGACTTCGGGCTCGTCCCCGAGGGCCTGCGCTTCTTCTCGCCCGCCGACGGCGCCGCGATCGCGGTGCCGAGCGCGGAGCGGACGTCATGACGCCGCCATCGCAGGTGCTGCTCGACGAGATCCGCGAGCAGCCGTCCGCGTGGCGGCGACTGGCCGACGGCGATGCGCCGATCGCCGAGCTCGCCGCGGTGCTCGCGGACCAGGCGCCCCCGCTGGTGCGGCTCGCCGCGCACGGTACCTCCGACCACGCCGCGGCGTACGCCACGTACGCGCTGCGGCTGCTGTGCGGCTGGACCGCGGTGCGCGACTCGATGTCGGTGGCGCTCTACTACGGCGCGGCCGCCGCGCGGCCGGGCGAGCTCGCCATCGGGCTGTCGCAGTCGGGGCAGACCCCGGACGTGGTCGCCTGGCTGCGCGCGGCGCGCGCTGCCGGAGCAACGGCGGTCGCGGTGACCAACGTCGAGGACTCCGCCTTGGGCGACGCGGCGGATCACGTGCTCTCGATCGGCGCCGGCGACGAGCGTTCGATCGCGGCGACGAAGACGTACACGTGCATGCTGGCGGCGCTCGCGCTGCTCGGCGCGCACGTCGCGGGCCGCGGCGCCGCGATGGTGCGCGCGCTGCGCGCCACCGCCGACGCCGCCGAGGCGCTGCTGCCCGAGCTGGAGGCCGCGGTCGTGCCCGTGGCGGCAGCCTGCGAGGACGCGCAGCGCATGTACGTCATCGCGCGCGGCATCGAGGTGGCCACGGCCGCCGAGATCGCGCTCAAGCTCACCGAGATCGCCTACGTTGGCGCCCGCGCCCTGACCGCGACGAGCATGGCGCACGGGCCGGTCGCAGCGCTCGATCCCACGTTCCCGGTCTGGGCGGTCGCGTCGGACGACGCCACGCGGCCGGCGGTCGCCGAGGCGGTGGCGCGGGCGCGGGCGGCCGGCGCTCCCGTCGTCGCGACCGGCCCGGCGGCCGCCACGCTCGTCGGCGCGGCGTTCAGGCTGCGCACTCCCGCGGCGCCGGAGCCGTTGCTCTCGCCGCTGCTGTCGGTGCTGCCGGGGCAGCTCTTCGCGCGCGAGCTGGCGGTCGCGAAGGGCCTGGACCCGGGTGCGCCGCGGCACCTGCGCAAGGTGACGAGCGCGGCGTAGGAGCGGACGCGCGGCGCCGGGGACTGCTGTCGCGCGACCCCGTGCTAGCGGCAGCTCACAAGGGCCGTACGGCCGTCCGGCGGGTACTCGACGACGAGGCCGACGCCGGGGGCGTAGAGCTTGTGCTCGACCTCGCCCTGGGGCTGGATGAACTCCTGGATCCGGATGATGTCCGTCAGGAGCCGGCCGTTCACGCGCGCGCGCAGCCCCGTTTCCTCGACCCGGTTCGATTCGGTCGTCACGCCGGGGACGTCCTCGAACCGGTACTGGTCGCCCACCTTCGGCTCCGCGGGCATCGCGACGCCGGGCACGTCGGTGTGGCGGCCGTACAGCCAGGTGCCGTCGTGGTTCGCCACCTTGCCCCGCCTGATGTTGGACACGTGCTCGCCGAGGTAGTAGACGGTCCGGTCGTCGGCCTGGGCGAAGTAGTCGTGCGTCCGCTCCACCAGCTCGCCGTCCTCGTAGGCGTCGTCGCGGATGACGGCGGCGTCCACCTGCTGCCCGTCGATCGTGAAGCGCCGGGTGCGGTCCAGCACGGTCGTGACCGTCCGCTCGCGCGTGCCGTCGTCGGCCCTGCCGCGCCGTTCGCAGCGGCGCGTTGCGGTCAGCGGCAGGTAGCGGTTGTCGATCGTCGTCGGGTGGGAGAAGACCGGACCGGCGGCGGCGCCGCCGGTCGTGCCCCGGCCTTCGCGAGCGTCGTCGCCGGAGACCGCGATCGCGGTACCCGTGCCCGCGGCCGCGAGCGCGGCGACAGCGCTGCCGATGACGAGGAGCCTGCGTTTGCGCTGCATGGTTGCCCCTTCGACGATTTTGCTCGGTCAGCGTGGCGTCAGATCGAACCTGACGAGATCGACGATCCCGTCGCTGGGCCGCTCGCGCACGAGCCCCACGTCCGGGCAGTAGAACTTCCGCTCGGGCTTGGAGCTGCCCCGCAGGTCCGTGTCCCGCGTTTTTAGGCAGCCGGTGAACCGCCCGGCGCGCGTGGTCACCTCGGCGTCGACCGCCACCACGGTCGAGCGGCCCCGCGAGACGCCCGGCGCCCGCGTCTGGCGGAAGGACTGCCCGACCTTCGGCGCAGCGGGCAGGAACAGACCCCGCCTCGCGCCCTTGCGGCCGGCGATCCACTGGCCGTCGTGGCCGGTGACCTTGCCGTTCTCGATGTCGTCGACACGCTCGCCGAGGTACCAGACGTTCCCCGTGCGGTCCTGCGCGTAGTAGTCGGTGGAGCGCTCCACCAGCTTCCCGTTCTCGCGTTCCTTGACGTCGACCGCCGTCGCGCGGACGCCAGCGACCCGGACCCGCTTGCCGCGCACGCGGCTCGCGACGCGGATGCGGACGTCGCCGTCCCTGCCCTCATAGCGCATCCTCCGGACCTTCCTGAGCGGGAAGAGCGGGTGGTCGACCCAGGCGCGGTACCCCGTCTTCGGACGGTTCCCGCCGACCGGGGCCGGGGGCGGCGCCGACCAGCCGGCCGGCGTCGTCGTCTCGCCGGTCGTGGGCGGGGGCTCTGGCAGGGCGCAGGTGTAAGGGCCGTAGTCGCCGTCGTCAGGACCCTTCACGGGCTCGGTCTGCGCGTACACGTCGCTGCACTGGAGGCCGCGCTGGTCGAGGATGTGCGCCTCCCGGTTCGCCTTGCGGAGCTTGCGCGGACTCAGCGTGTCGAGCTTCGTCAGCACCAGGGTCTCGCCCTCGGGGTCGCCGATCGCGCCGATCTGCACGATCCCCACGCCCGGCGCGTGGTACTTGACCTGGATGCCCCCATCCGGATCCAGCGGGCTCCGCTCGTGGATGACGAGCACGTTCTCGAAGCAGCCCGCCGGGACGCACACCGACGCCCCGGACTCGACGATCTTCGCGCAGTCGAGGAACTCGACGGCCGCCACCCACCCCTGGAGGTACTCCGGCAGCCCCACCTCCGGCTGCTCCAGCATGTGGATGCCGGGCTCGGCGTCTCCGACCCCGGAGAACCAGGTGTCCGGGGCACCCCGGAACACGCCGCCGGGGTACTCCTCGGGGTACTCGCCGAGGTTCCAGACGTTGCCGGCGTGGTCCTGGGCGAAGACGGCGAGCTCGGTCTCGGCGAGCTTGCCGTCGGACTCGTCGACGTCCCACACGACGGCGCTGCGCGCCCCGTCGACGACCTTCGTGAGGCTGGTGACGGTGAAGGTGACCCGATGCGGGAGGACCGCCCCCGTCGTGCTCGAACGGCCTTCGAAGACACGCTGCGACCCAGGCGCCAGCGGCAGGAGCGGATGGGTGACACGGTGGGAGTCCGCGTCGAACGCGGCCGCGCCGTAGTCGACGAGCCGGGAGCATCCGAGCTTCTCCACGAGATCCGGTGGGCCGGCCTGGCCGAGCGCGTCCGTCGCCCCGGAGAAGACGAACGCGAACAGGAGCACGGTCGCGACGATCGGCCGGACGAGCAACGGGTGCCTGGTCATGGTCGGTGTCCTCCCGGCTTGGCGAAGCGCAGGTAGAGAGCGGGCACGACGAGCAGGTTGAGCAGCGTGGCGGTGGCGAGGCCGCCGAGGATGACGATCGCCATCGGGTGCTCGATCTCGTGTCCCGGGATGCTGCCGGCGATCGCCAGCGGCACGAGCGCGAGCCCGGTCGCCAGCGCGGTCATCAGGATCGGCGCGAGCCGCTCCTGCGCGCCACGCAGCACCAGCGCAGGGCCGAAGGCTTCGCCCTCGTACCGCTCGAGGTGCTGGAAGTGGCTGATCATGAGGATGCCGTTGCGGGCGGCGATCCCGAACACGGTGAGGAAGCCGACGAGCGAGCCGAGCGACAGCACGCCGTCGCCCAGCCACACGGCGAGCACGCCGCCCACCAGCGCCATCGGCAGGAGCAGGAACGTGAGGACCGCCAGGCGCAGGCTCCCGAAGGCGGCGTGCAGGAGCAGCAGGATCGCGATCGCGGCGCCGATGCCGAACACCAGCAGCCGGTGCTGGGCGGCGTTCAGCTCCGTCGACTCCCCGAGGACCTCCGCGTGGTACCCGAGCGGGAAGTCGACGGTCTCCAGCCGCTCCTCGACGTCGTCGACCACCGAAGCGAGGTCGCGGCCTTCGACGTTGGCGCCCACGTCTATCCGGCGCGATTGCAGCTCGCGCTCGATCGCGTTGGGGGTCGGCGCGAGCCGCACGTCGGCGACGTCGGCGAGCTGGATCCTGCCGCCGTCGGGCGTGTCGATCGGGAGCCGCTCGACGTCGGTCACGCTGTCGCGCGCCGACGGGATGGACCACACGTGCACGTCGTAGGCCTGGCCGCCGTAGAACAGGTCGGCCACCTCCTCGCTGGCCAGCAGCGTGGACGACTGCCGGCGGACGTCGCCCGGCTTGAGTCCGTAGCGGCGCGCGGCGGCGAGGTCGAGCTCGACCTCGACGTGCGGCACGTTCTCCTGCAGGTCCGCGTGGGCGTCGACGATGCCGTCGATGCCGGCGAGCTTGCCCTCGACCTCGTCCGCCTGCTCGCGCATGACGTCGAGATCGGGACCGAAGATCCGCACGACGACCGATTCGCCGGTCCCGGTCAGCACCTCCTTGATCCGCTCGCGCAGGTACGTCTGGACGTCGCGGTAGAGCCCGGGGTATCCCTCGACGGTCCTGTGGATCGAGGCGAGCGTCTTGTCGTAGTCGACGTCGGGGTCGACGCTGATCCAGTTCTCGCCGAAGTCGACGCCGTAGATCTCGTCGGACATCTGCGCCTGCCCGATGTGCGAGCCGCAGTTGCGAACGCCGGGGATCTCGCGCAGGTCCTTGCAGGCCCGGACCGAGATGCGGCGCTCTTCGTCGACGCCCGTGCCGGGCTGCGGCAGCCAGTGCATGAGGAAGTCGCGCTCCTTGAAGTTGGGCAGCAGCGACGACCCGAGCGAGGGGAAGATCACCAGGCCGGCCAGCAGGAAGGCGGCCGCCGTGACGATCGCCGGGCCCGGTCTGCGGACGACGCGCGCGAGCACCGCGCCGTAGCCGCGCTTGAGCACGCGCAGCAGCGGCGACTCGCGGTGCAGGGTGCGCCCTCTCGACAGGAGGAGCAGGCAGAGCGTGGGCGTCACGGTCAGCGCGACCAGCATCGAGACCAGCACCGCCAGCCCGTAGGACAGCACGAGCGGCTGGAAGAACGAGCCGGACAGTCCCTGGAGGAAGAACACCGGCACGATCGCGACGACGTTGATCAGCGTCGCGTAGGTGATGGCGCTGCGCACCTCCACCGAGGCGTCCAGCACGATCGAGAACGTCGAAACGCCACTGCCCTCGGCGCGTGCCTGCCGGAGCCGCCGGACGATGTTCTCCACGTCGATGATCGCGTCGTCGACCACCACCCCGATGGCGACCACCAGGCCGGCCAGGACCATCACGTTGATCGTCGTGCCGCTGAGGTCGAGCACGAGGATCGCGGCGATCAGCGACAGCGGGATCGCGATCAGGCTGATGAACGCGGTGCGCAGGTCGAACAGGAACGCCGCGATGATCAGGATCACCAGCCCGATGCCGATGAGCAGCGCGCGCGTGAGGTTGTCGATCGACTGCTCGATGAAGCTGGCCGGCCGGAAGATCGTGGTGTCGATGTCGATCCCGGGAAGGCCGGGGCGCATGTCCTCGATCGCCTGCTCGACGCCGCGCGTCACCTCCATCGTGTTCGCCCCGCGGTACTTCTGGACGATCAGCAGCAGCCCCGGACCGTCGTTGACGACGGCCTCGCCCCAGAGCGGCATGTAGTCCTCGACCACGCGCCCCATGTCGGCCAGGCGCAGCGTCCTGCCGCCGCGCTCGACGACGGGAACCTGCGCGAGCTGCTCCGGCCGCTCGATCGCCTGCACGTTGCGCACGTTCAGCCGCTGCCCGCCGGTCTCGACGAAGCCGCCGGTGCCGACCACCGCGCCCTCGGAGTACTGCAGCAGCCCTGAGTCGAGGGCGTCCGCCGTGACGTCCATCACCCGCTGCAGCGGAACGCCGTAGCGGGCGAGCCTGGCGGGATCGACCTGCACGTGGCGCTGCTGGAGCCGCTCGCCGTAGATGTCGACGTGGGCGACGCCCGGCACGCGCATCAGGCGCTGGTTGATCTTCCAGTACGAGATCGACGACAGCTCGACGAGGTTCAGCTCGTCCGAGGACAGCCCGATCTTCATGATCCGGCTGGTCGCCGACAGCGGGGGCATCATCCACGGCGGGCTGGCCCATCTCGGCAGGTCCGCGGTGACCTGCGCGAGCCGCTCCTGCACGAGTTGGCGGGCCTTCAGCTCGTCCGTGCCGCGCTCGAAGATGAGCTGGATCGAGGAGAGCTGCGAGACCGACTTGGACCGCAGCTGATCGAGGCCCGGCAGCCCGTTGAGCTGATCCTCGATCGGGACGGTGATCAGCTCCTCGACCTCGCTCGAGGAGTTGCCGAGCGCGATCGTCTGGATCTCCACGCGCGGCGGCGCGAACTCGGGGAACACGTCGACCTTCGCGCTCGGGATCTGGGCGATCCCGACCGCCGTCAGCGCGGCGGCGGCGAAGACCACGAGCCACCGGAACCGCAGGCTGCTGCCGACGATCCAGCGCACGCTCAGTGGCTCCCTGCGACGTCGAGCTCGGTGCCGTACACCTCGACCGCCCCGATCGTCACGACCCGGCTCCCGGCCGCCGGCCCGTCGGTCAGCAGCACCCGATCCCCCTCGATCCGGTCGACGACGACCGCTGCCCGCAGGAAGGACCGGGGCTCGGGCGCCGTGTAGACGAACGCTCCGCCCTCGCCGTCGTAGATCAGCGCGGAGTAGGGGACGACCCGATGGTCGCCGCTCCGCCGCACGGGCGCCGTGGTCAGCCCGGTGCGCTCGGCGCCCTCCGCCGTGAGCGTCACCTGCTTGAGCTCGGAGCCCGCGACCTCGTGGAGCTTCGCGGGCTCATAGCCGGCGGGGGTCGTCTCCTCCACCTCGCGGCAGGCGGAGGGCGCGACGCCGGCCGCGATCAGCGCGAGCCCGACAGCCAGCCGGCGCGCGCCCGAGCCGGGGCTCCGCCGCGCGGTCATCGCCCGGCCCCGCCGTCCGGCGCCGGTCGTCCGGCGTCCGCCGCGTCCGCGTCGCCCCCCGCGGGCACCACCTCGGGCTCGACACCGGTCCAGTCGGGCGCGGGCGCGGGACCGGGCTCCGCCCGGACGGCGACGCGCACGTACGTCGCGGGCAGCAGGAACAGGCTCGCGAACGTCGCCGTCACGAGGCCGCCCAGGAGCACGACCGCCATCGGGTGGACGATCTCGAGTCCCGGCCGCGTGCCGAGGAGCACGAACGGCAGCGCGAGCAGCGCGAGCGCCGCGGCGGTCGCTACGACGGGGGCGAGCCGCTCACCCGCCCCGCGCTCGTCCGGCGGGTGGTCCTGGAGGTGGCGCACGAGCAGGACGCTCGTGCGCGCGGCGATCCCCAGCAGCGCAAGCAGCCCGAGCATGGAGCCGAGCGAGAGCTCGGTGCCCGCGAGCAGCGCGGCGAGCACTCCGCCGACCAGGGCCACCGGCAGCATCAGGCAGACCAGCGCCGCCAGTCGCCAGCTCCCGAAGGCCGCCTGGAGCAACAGGTACGCGGCGATCGCGGCCCCGATCGCGAACGCCAGCATGCCGAGCGCGCCGATCTCCTCGCCGGTCGTCGACTCCAGCACCTCGGCGTGGTACTCGAGCGGGAGGCTCGTGCGCGCGAGCCGGGCGCGGACGTCGTCGGCCACCGCGCCGAGGCTGCGGCCGCTGACGCCCGCTTCCACGTCGATCCGACGCGAGACGGCGGCGCGCTCGATCGAGATCGGCTTCGAGACGACCCGCACGTCGGCCACGTCGCCGAGGCGCACATGGCCGCCCCCGGGCCGATCGATCAGCAGCTCCCGCACGGCGTCCAGGCTCAGCCGGGTCGCGGGCACGCCCTTGACGACCACGTCGAAGACCTTCTGGTCCTCGAACACGCTGCCGACCTGGATGCCCTGCAGCAGCGCGGCCTCCGCGCGCCGGACGTCGCCCGGCTTGATGCCGAGGCGCTGCGCCCTGGCGAGGTCCACCTCGATCTCGACCGTCGGCTGCTCCTTGGCCTGCTCGACGCGCGGGTCCACCACGCCGTCGACGTCGGACACGAGCTGCCGGACCCTGTCGGCCTGACTCCGGAGCACACCGAGGTCCTCGCCGTACACGCGGACCACGAGCGGCTTGTCCGAGCCCACCAGGACGTCCAGGCCATCGCCGCGCACCGGGTTGTCCCCTTCGTCGAGCGCGCCGACGTCCCTGATCTTCTGCGCCGAGTAGGTGACGACCTCGTGCTCGACCCCCGGCACGCGGCCCACGACGTCCTCGATGTCCTCGATCGCGTCCCGGTAGTCGGCGTCGGACGCGACCCGCACCCAGAGCTCGCCGGAGTTGACGTCGACGGTCTGGTCGCCGGTCACGGCGCGTCCGACCTGGGCGCCGACGCCGTCGATTCCCTCCAGCGATCGCAGCTCGCGCGTGAGCGACGTCGCGATCCCCGTCATCCGCGGGTTCGACGTCCCCGGCTTGGCCTCGAGCCGGACCAGCACGTCGGGGTCCTTCAGCGACGGGATCGGCGCGGTCCCCATGAACGGCAGGGCCGCCAGGCCGGCGACCAGGAGCGCGCCCGCGACGACGAAGGCCGTGCGGGGCGTGCGCGCGAAGTGCGTGAACGCCCGCTCGTAGCGCGGGCGCAGCCACGCGAGCAGCGGCGACTCGCGACGCCCGAGCCGCCCGCGCGAGAAGAGCAGCGCGCACAGCGCCGGCGTGACGCACATCGCCACGACCAGCGCCGTCACGACGGCGAGGGCGTAGGCCAGCACGAGCGGCTCGAAGAAGGCGCCCGGCCGCCCGTCCATGACGACGACCGGCACGATCGCCAGCAGCGCGATCAGCGTCGCGTACATGAGCGGACCGCGCACCTCCTGCGAGGCCTCGACCACGATCGTCGAGGTCGGCACGTCGCTGCCCGCGGCGCGCCGCTGCTGCAGGCGGCGCGCCACGTTCTCGACGCCGACGACCGCGTCGTCGACCACGATCGCGACGGCGACGGCGAGCCCGGCGAACGAGATCGCGTTGAAGGTCTCGCCGAGCGCGTCCAGCACGAGCGCCGCCGCCACCAGCGACACCGGGATCGTGAACAGGCCGATCAGGATCGTGCGCCACCGGAACAGGAGCGCGGCGAAGGCGAGCGCGACGAGCACGGCGGCGATCAGGATCGCCAGCTCGAGGTTCGCCTTCGCGTCCTCGATGAACGTGGCCGGGCGGAAGACGGACGCGTCGGTCTGCAGCCCCGAGAGACCGGGCCGCAGGGTTTCGAGCGCGTCCTCGACGGCGCCGGTGACCGCGGTCGTGCTGGCGCCGGGGAACTTCTCGATCACCAGCAGCAGCCCGTCGCCCCCGTCGACCACGGCGTCGCCGATCAGCGGCTGGTGATCGACCTTCACGTCCGCAACGTCGCTCAGGCGCAGGGTCCCGTCCGTGCCCTCGACGGGCACCTCCGCGAGCTTGTCGGGGTCCGCGAGCTGCTCGAGCACGTTGCGGACCTGCAGCCGCTGCTGGGGCGTCTCGATGAACCCGCCGGTGCCGGGCGTCGAGGCTTCCAGGAACGTCAGCGGGGAGACCGCCTGCGCGTTGCCGGCGGTCCTGACCACCTGGTTCAGCGTGACGTCGCGGTCGCGGAGCTGCTCCGGGTCGACCTGCACCTGGAGCTGCTGGTCGCGCATGCCCCAGACGGACACGTTCGCCACGCCCGGCACGCCCATCAGCCGCGGTCGCAGCGTCCACCGCGCGATCACCGACTCCTCGATCGGCGACAGCTGCTCCGACGACAGCCCGATCATCATCACGCGGCTCGAGGACGACAGTGGCTGCAGGAGCGTCGGCGGGCGGGAGACGTTCGGCAGCGCATGGGCCTGGGTCAACCGCTCCTGGACGAGCTGTCGCCCGCGGTAGAGGTCGGTGCCCGGCTTGAACACGAGTACGATCGACGAGAGGCTGGGAAGCGATTCCGAGCGGATGACGTCGACGCCCTCCACGCCGTTGAGCAGATCCGCTTCGAGCGGAACGGTGACCAGCTCCTCGACCTCCTCCGCCGAGAGGCCGAGTGCCTCGGTCTGGATCTCCGCGTACGGGGGCGTGAACTCGGGCAGGACGTCGACCGGCGCGTCGTCGAGCCGCGTGATCCCGACCGCCAGCGCGCCGGCCGCGAGCGCGACGACGAGCACCCGAAAGGTCACGGCGAACCGCAGGATCGCGCGCATCTCAGCGTCCTCCTCAGAGAAAGTCCGAGCCTCTTACTTTGCTCTCAGACTTGGCTTAGTCTTCTCTCAGAATTCGCCAGGCAAGTCAACCCTGCAAGGTCGCATGATCGCCCCGCTTATCGCATGAAGCTGCTACTGGTCGAAGACGACGCCAAGCTCGTGCGCGCGCTCGAGCGGGGGCTCGGGCGCGAGGGCTACGCGATCGACGTCGCGCGCGACGGGCACGAGGCGCTGGAGCAGGCGGGCGCCCGCGAGTACGACGCGATCGTGCTGGACGTCATGCTCCCGGGCCCCGACGGCTTCGCGGTCTGCGAGACGCTGCGCATGCAGGGCAGCCGGACGCCGGTGCTGATGCTGACCGCCCGCGCGGACGTACGCGACCGCATCCGCGGGCTGAACGGCGGCGCGGACGACTACCTCGTCAAGCCGTTCGACTTCGGCGAGCTCGTGGCGCGCCTGCGCGCGCTCACGCGCCGGAGCCCCGCTGCGCCCGCGCACACGGGCGCGGTGACCAGCGTCGGCGAGCTCCACATCGACGCGGAGCGCTCCGTCGTGACCAGAGCCGGCAGCAGCGTCGAGCTCTCGGCCCGGGAGCTCGCGGTGCTCCAGTGCCTGGCACGGCAGCCTGGCCGCGTCGTGTCGCGGTCGGAGCTGCTCGAGGAGGTCTGGGGCGCGGAGTTCGACCGGTCGTCGAACCTCGTCGACGTCTACGTCGGCTACCTGCGCAAGAAGCTCGAGCGGCCCTTCGGCCGGCCGCTGATCCGGACCGTCCGGGGCACGGGATTCCTGCTGGAGTCCGATTGAACCTGCGGATCCGCGTCCGGCTCACCGCCTGGTACGCCGTGCTGCTGACGGCGATCCTCGTCGCGATCGGGACGTTCCTCGTGCTCCAGCTGGAGGCGGATCTGCAGGCCCGCCTCGACCGCGACGTCCGGACCAACGCGAGCTCCATCGGCGAGGGCTACACCGCCGAAGGCGACGCCGGGTTCCTCGAGGTCGCGCGGGCGGCGCTCCCCGGCCTGGGCGCCGCGGCCCAGGTCCTCGATCGCAGCGGGCGGGTGCTGGTGAGCTGGGGCGGCGGCACCGACCGTCCGATCGTGCCGGCGGAGGCGCGAGCGAATGCGCTGCTCGGCGATGCGCCCCTGGTCAGCGTCACGGTCGACGGCCGGCGCGTGCGGGCCTCGGTGTCGCCCGTGCGGCGACTCGGCCACCGTCATGTGCTGGTCGTGGCGGAATCGCTCCAGGAGGTCGAGGAGCCGGCGCGACGGGTTCGCGCGCTGCTCCTCCTCGTCGGGCCCGTCGCCCTCGCCGCGACGGCGCTGGTGGGCTGGTGGCTCGCCCGCAAGGCGCTCCTGCCGGTGGCGCGGATGACCTCGGAGGCGGAGGCGATCGACGTCGACCGTCTGCACGAGCGGATCGCCATGCCGCGCGCCGCGGATGAGCTCGGTCGCCTCGCGGTGACGCTGAACGCGATGCTCGACCGCCTCGAGGCCGGCGTGATCGAGAAGCGCCGCCTCGTCGCGGACGCGTCGCACGAGCTGCGCAGCCCGCTCGCGGTCATGCGCGCCGAGCTGGACGTGAGCCTGCGCGGAGATGAGCTGCCGGACGAGGCGCGCGAGGTGCTCGAGAGCGCCCGCGAGGAGGTCGACTCGATGACCCGCACCGTCGACAACCTGCTCACGCTGGCGCAGGTCGACGAAGGCAGGCTCGCGCTGCTGAGGACGCGGGTCGAGCTGCTGGCCGCCAGCGAGGCGGCGGAGCGGCCGTTGCGGCCGCTGGCGGCGGACAAGGCGATCCGGCTCGAGGTCGACGGTGAGCCGTGCGAGGCGCAGGCCGATCCGCAGCGCCTGCACCAGGCGCTCACGAACCTGATCGAGAACGCGATCAAGTTCACGCCGCGCGGCGGGGAGGTTCGCATCGTCACGTGGAGCAGCGAGCAGGAGGTGGGTGTGACGGTCGCCGACGACGGCCCCGGCATCCCGGAGGACGCCCGCGCGCGCGTCTTCGACCGCTTCTACCGCGTCGATCGCGCCCGCGGACGCGACGTCGGCGGGAGCGGGCTCGGCCTCGCGATCTGCCGCGAGATCGCGACCGCCCACGGCGGGCGGGTCTGGTTCGAGAGCCGGGAGGGCGGGGGGAGCGCGTTCTCGCTGGCGCTCCCCCGCGACGGCGTGCTCGAGTCGGCGCCCGGACTTCGCGGCGGGATCAGGGCGCCGGCTTCACCCGGCTGATCAGGCTCTCGTTCTGCCGGAGGAAGTCGTCGGAGTACTGGGGCGTGACCTTCTCCTCCACGGGCGTGATGTGCTCGAGCTCGCAGCCGTGGTCCGCCTTCGCGATCGCCACCTCCTCGTGCTGGAGATCGGCGAGCTTCGCCCGGTTGTAGGGCTGCGGCTCCTCGTCGGCTGGGGGCCCCGTCGCGAACTGCCCGGGCAGCGGGCCGACGATCTCCTCCATGCGCTCGAAGAGGTCGCTGTCGATCGCCTCGGGCTCCTCGTACCGGTACCCGGCGGCCGCTATGCACTCCGACCAGCTCTCGATCGCGCGCACCATCCGCTGGTCCTGGAGGACGCGCTCCTCGAGCGCATCGAGCTTGCCCTGGAGCTGCGTGAGCACCTGGGCCCCGCCGAAGACGGCCTCGGTCGCCTTACGGGTGCAGCCGCCGAGCTCGTCGAAGTCGCCGGAGTCGACGGCCGCGGTGAACGTCGCGCCGGGGTTCTCGCCCCACAGCACGCGGTCGTACGCCCGGCGATCCGCGGGAGCCATGGCCATGCGCAGGCGCTCGTTGGGGTCCGCGTCCGCCCGTCCGCGACCCCAGAGCGTGCTGATCCCGTACCCGAACTGCTCGAGGAACTCCTCCTCGCTGAGGCGGCTCGAGCCGAGCACCGCCGCCCGCCGGGCGAGCGGGTCCACCGGGACGTACTCGAACCCCTCGGCCCGCATGCAGTCGCGGATCGCCGTCTCCACGCGACTCTGACGGGCGAGGATGCCCGCCTGGTCGAAGCCGAGCTGGTCCTCGACGTCGACGGGCGGACGGTCCTCCGGCGCGACGGGCTCGTCGCCGCACGCGCCGAGCGCGAGCGCGGCGGCGACGGCGATGGTGGCCAGCGACAGGTGTGGCATGGGTCCCTCCATGGACGGTGATGCGTGTCATGTGCCCGCCCGCAGCGCGTCCACGGGCTCCAGCGATGCGGCGCGCAGCGCGGGGTAGGTGCCCGAGACCAGGCCGATGACGGCGCCCAGCAGCGGTGCGCCGAGCGGGACCCAGGGGTCGAGCACGGGCGTCCACGTGTTGCTCGCCGAGACGGCGACGATGACGAGCGTCCCGACGCTCGCGCCGATCAGCCCGCCCGCGAGGCCCATCCCGGTGCTCTCGAGCAGGAACTGGGCGGCGATGTGACGGCGACCGGCGCCGAGCGACCGGCGCAGCCCGATCTCGCCGACGCGCTCGAGCACCGACACCAGCGTGACGTTGGCGATCCCGATCGCTCCCACGAGCAGCGACACGCCGCCCAGCAGGAGGAAGAGCGCATCGAGGTCCTCGGCGACCGCCCGCTTGAGCAGAGCCGGATCGGGCGGAGCCGCGACCTTCAGGAGCCGCGGGTCGCGCGGGCTCAGGGCCTGGGGCGCCTGGTGGCTGATCAGGCGCACCGCGCCGAGGCGGGTCTCGATCTGCGCCAGGGCGGGCGCCCGCAGCCCGAACTCGCGGCGCGCGGTGCCCTCGGGCATGATCGCCGCCCCGCGCAGCGACACCTGTCGCCGGACGTCCGCCAACAGCCCGACGACCGCGTACAGGCGGTCGCCCACGAACACCGCCGGCTGGTGATCGACGCGGTCGATGCCCAGGCGCAACGCGGCGTTGGGGCCGAGCACGAGCACGCGATCGGCCCGCTGCGAGTGCCCGGCGTCGAAGGAGCGGCCGGCGGCGAGCTGCGCCCTGACCGCACGGAAGAGCCCGGGTGAGGCCGCCTTCATCGGCAGCGGCACGGCACCGGTGCCCAGCGGGTCGTTGATCGGTACCGAGCGAACGAGCGCACCGCGAACGTCGACGTCGGCGAGCGTCCCGGCCGCCACCACGCCGTTCAGCCGCCGCAGGCGCGCTTCGGCGTCCCACGGCAGCACCGCGCCGCCGGCGCCGCCGCCGCGGACGGAGGGGCTCACGACGACGTCCGTGGCCGACACCGCGTCGAAGCGCCCGACGATCTGGTTGCCGGCGGTCTTCGAGAGGCCGAGCGTGGCGACGAGCGCTCCGACCCCGATCACGGTCCCCAGGACGGTCAGGGCGAGGCGGGCGGGGCGCGCGAGCAGGCCCGCGGTCGCTTCCGCCATGAGGTCGCGCGCGCCCATCCGCCGGCGCAGGAGGTCGGGGCCGGCTCCGCGGAACCCCCGCGGCGCGCGGCGCTTCACGCCTGCTCCTCGTCCAATCGCCCGTCGATCATCCGCACGCGCCGGTCGGCGTGCGCGGCCACCTGCTCCTCGTGGGTGACCGTGACGAGCGTCAGGCCGGCCTCGCCGAGCTGGTCGAACAGCGCGAGCAGCGCCTCGGTGTTGACGGAGTCGAGGTTCCCCGTCGGCTCGTCGCAGAGCAGCAGGCTGTGATCGCCCATGAGCGCGCGGGCGATCGCGACCCGCTGCTGCTCCCCGCCCGACAGCTTCGGGGGGAAGAAGTCCGCGCGGTGCTCCATGCCGACCTGCCGGAGCGCCTCGAGCGCGCGAGCGGCGCGGCCCTCCCGTGCGACGCCGCGGTAGACCTCGGCCAGCATCACGTTCTCGAGCACCGTGCGATGGCCGAGGAGGTTGAAGCTCTGGAAGACGAATCCGATCCGGTGCGACCGCAGCGCGGCACGCTCGTCGTCGGACAGCGTGCCGACGTCGATCCCGTCGAAGCGGTAGGTCCCGGAGCTGGGGCGGTCGAGGCACCCGAGGACGTTCATGAGCGTCGACTTGCCGGACCCAGACGGCCCGACGATCGCCACCGAGCTCCCCCGCTGCAGCTCGAGGGTCACGCCGTCGAGCGCGACGACGGGGGGATCGCTCCCGAACGTCCGGCCGACGTCGATCAGCTCGACCAGCGCGCCGTGCGGCTGTGCGCGCCGCCGCCGCAGGCGAGCCGCCCGCTCGGCCGACACCCGGCCGCCCGCTCGGCTGCGCGACGCGGCGGGCCTCACGGCCCGCCTCCCGGCGGCGGGGCGGCTCCGGCGACGCCGACGACCACGAGCTCCCCCGCGTTGAGCCGCTCCGCGCCGGCCGGCCGGACCTCCGCGTACCCCTCGGCGGCCAGTCCCGGCACGACGTCGAGGAGCCGCGTGCGGCCCCCGCGGCGGACCTGCACGCGGGAGCTCCCGTCCCCGCCGACGGACAGCGCGCTCACGGGCACCGCGAGGACGGCGCCACGGGTGCTCTCGACCGCGATCGTGAGCCGGACGGACGCCCCGACGAGCGCCAGCACCGGGCTCGTCGGGACGACGGAGAAGTAGAAGCGGTTCGGGTCGACCTTGTGGGTGCCCGGGGTCCGGTCCACGTCGGCGACGCGGCCCTTCGCCCTGATGCCCAGCTCCTGCTCCTCGATGGTCACCTGATCGCCGGGCCGCACGAGCTTGGCGTCGGAGACCGCGAGCGAGGAGTCGATCACCAGCTTCGAGCTCGTCACCGTCATCACCGGGCCCGCGAGGGTGTTGCCGCGCTGCGTCCTGACCTCGTCGACCCGCACCGGGAGGTCGGGCAGGAAGACGAGCTCGTCGGCGGGCACCCGGACGCCCGCCTCCGCCGACAGGCGATCGACCACCGCGCGGGTGCGCCGCGCCTCGTCGGCCGCGGCCGCGGCGATCGCCTCGAGCGTGCCCGTGTCCCGGGGGGTGGTGGGGGCGCCCGCACGTGCGTTCTGGACCCCCGCCTGCCGCCGCGCGACCCGCACCCCGCGCCGCGCTCGGCGCAGCTCGGCGGCGGCGAGGCGGACGTCGGTCGCCAGGTTGGCGGCCTCGCTGCGGGCCTGCCGCACCGCGGCCGGCGCGCCGGCGCGGACCGCGTCCGCCGCGGCCACGGCCGCGGCCAGCTCCGCCTTCGCCTGCACGACGGTCCGCCGCGCCGCGCCGACGGCCGCCACCGCCGCCTGGCGCTCGCTGGGCGGCGCATCGAGGGGCACTTCGTCGCGGCGCAGCAGCGCGAGGCGCTCCTCGTCGACGGCGAGGTCGAGCGCGCTCTGCTTGGCCGCGACCTCCGCATCGGCGGCGGCCTGGTCACGGCGGTTGTTGCGCCGGGCGACCACGTCGGCGCCGACCGCGGCGGCCGCGAGCCTCTGCGCAGTCCGCAGCCTGGCTTCCGCTGCCGCGACGCCGAGCTCCGCTGTGTGAAGCGCGTCGACCGCGGTCGACGCGTCGATCCGGCCCTGCTCGACCGCATCGACGGCCTGCAGGTGCGCGTCCCGCGCGATCGCGGCGTCCGCCTCGGCAGTCCGTAGCTGCTCGACCTGCGCGTCCGTCGCGACGGGCGGCTCGAACGTCCTCGCGATGTAGAACGCCGAGACCGCGCCCTGCGTTGTCGCGTCGAAGAGGCCGTCGACCGGCCCCGGCGCGTGACCCCTGCTCGCGAGCGCCGCCTCGAGCTGCCGGACGTCATGGCCGCGCGCGCCGCGGCGAAGGTCGCGATGCATGGAGACGGCGCCGGGCAACGCGAACACCGGCCGGCCGTCGACCGACAGCGCGACGTCGCCGGCCTCGAGCTTGTCGCGCAGCCGGGCAGGCTCGGTGACGATGTCGCTTCCCTGCTCGAGCGACGATGTCGCGAGCTCGACGTCCTGACGGCCGCCGAACCGCACCGTGCCGCGAACGATCACCTTCGTCGACAGCGTCCGCCGCTCGACCGGCACGGTGACGGGCGAGGGAGCCGGTGGCGCGGCGTCGGCGGCGATCTGCGCCGGCGAGCGGATCTGCCGTGCCGCCACCCATCCGACAGCCGCGAGCACCACCACCACCGCGAGGGCGATGAGCGCGACTCGCCGGCTTCGCGATGCCCTGCCCTGGGGGCGAGGGTCGAGCATGGCTCATAGTTGCAAAAATTCGGGGGCCTGTGTTACGTTCGCCGCGCCGCGGACGGGCTACTCACTGAGAGGTGGTCAGCATGACTGGTCACGGTAGGTTGCGTCCTCCTTCACCGTCCATGGCGGTGGCCATCACGGCGCTGGTGGTCGCGTTGGGTGGGACCTCGTATGCGGTCGTCAAGCCGCCTCCGCGGAGCGTTGGGAGCAATGAGCTCAAGCGCAACGCGGTGTCGGCTGTTCACATCAAGACCAACGCGATCAGGTCGTCCGAGGTGAAGGACGGATCGCTGACCGGGAAGGACATCGAGGAGTCATCGCTCGGACCGGTGGCGCTCGCGGCACGTGCGACGAACGTGGATCAGGCGGCGCGCGCGGCCGTGGCCGCCGGGCTCGACCGGGTCGTCTACAGGGTGGCGACGGTCACCGTCCCGGCGGCACCCCCGCTCCCTCCCGGGGAGAGCACGCCCGGGGTCGCGACGGCGCGTTGCGATCCGGGCCAGCTTGCCGTCGGCGGTGGCGTGAAGCTCGACGACACCATGAGCGTCGAAGACACCTACCCCGAGGGGGCGGCGGCGTGGACGGCG
>Ga0193742_1000623_pt1 | contig 23147 bp, 44 predicted proteins | sample L2c1metaG_FD_165511 | JGI IMG/M metagenome (GOLD analysis project Ga0193742, IMG submission 165511) | Soil microbial communities from a riparian zone of the East river system, Colorado, United States - L2c1 | ecosystem: Environmental > Terrestrial > Soil > Riparian zone | place: USA: East River... | reverse complement strand
CGAGGATGATCGACGGACCATAGAGCTTGACCACGCTCGTGATACCACGGACGTAGATGATGGCTACGTCCTTCTTGCGGTCGTTCTCGGAGTACTGATCCGGGTGCAGATGACGGACGCCCTTGGCGGCCTTCAGATCACGATCGGCCGTCTCCAGCACGTCTTCCAGCTTGAGGGTGGCTCGGCAGGCCAGGACCGTGGAGCCCACCATGCTGACGACGCCAGCGCCGAGCAGGATCGTCGGCGAGTGCTTCTTCCCAAGCAGGGCTTGGGCAGCGACCTTTCGACTGATCGCGGTTGGAATGATTTGCATCAAGGCTCCTTACTGAGGTTCTAGATCTTCTCGGTTGACCTCTGCATTTTTCAGCAGAGCGTTACAGTTCAGGCACTGTGAGCGGAACTTACCCACTCGGGAATATCCCTTGGTGCTGGAGCACTCGGGGCATGGGAGTGGCCGAGCCTCGTGCCAGGGCTCGGGCTCTTGAGCTGAGGTGGAATCAGAAGGAAATGTCATTTGAATCCTCCTTCAGTAGCTCGGAAAATCGTCTTCGTTGGCGTGAGGACCGCGAAGAACCCGAGGGGGTTCGACGAGAGGCTGCGCCTCCGGTTCAAACTCCAACGATTCCGCCTCGTCGTGGTCGGAATATGACTCCGGTGGTTGGCCGTCGTCCTGATGCTTCAGATAGATGGCGGTAATCTGATCGTCAGGCATCCGTTCTACCTTCTTCTTCCAGTTCGAACCGGGATATAAGTCGCAGACGTAAGAACGCTTCTGGTCGGCGTTGGTCATCTCGCATTCGCCGTCTCTCTATGAAGAACGCAGTAGACCGGTCCGGAATATCCCGCAGGCTGAACCCAGTACGAGATGATGTTCGGGCAGCCTGAAGCACAGCAGTTGATGAACTCCTGCTTGATCTCGTATCGGGGCTTGCGAGCCTTCGGCTTCTGTCGTGGCTTCTTGGTCATCGATCCAGAGGTTCGGGATCGGGTAGATCCAGCAAAAATCCTCCGTTTCGCAGTCGTGCGACCTTGGCGCCACGCAGCGAAGCCCACCCCCACTTGTGATCGGTGTGACTACTCTGAATGCCGGTGAGCTCATACAGATCGGACACCGGCACCGTTCCGTAGCGAGAGAGCTCATCGTAGAGACGGTCGAGGACCTCTTCCGCTTCCTGCCGCGACGCGATCACGATCTCTCCGAAGTCGTGACGAGTCCTCGACCGCTGTGAGAGAGTGCGAGTCGTTGGGGGCTTGTTCGAGCTCATCCTCTGGTAGTCCACGTGGCCCACGTTGGAATATGACGACGTGCTCATACCTCGTCTGGAACGAGCGCCCTCACCGCGAATCAGTCTTTCGACTCCACCTTGAAACGCATCGATGAGCGTATCCTGGATAGCCGGAATGACGACCTCCATGACCATGTAGTCGAACGCCATCCGAGCGCTGCCGCCGACGAACGTTTCCTTGAACTGGCGACCGAGCCCTCTCTTCCGCCGAACGGCCTCGGCAGAAGTGACCTGCTCGATCTTCTTCGGCTGCTCGTCTCGTAGCGGCCCTTCCGATCGTCCTTTCGCCTTGGCGCTGTTGGCGGGAAAGTCTTGCATTTAGCTCCTCAAGTTTGGGTTGGGCAAAAATGAGAACCCGTGTTTGCGGATTCTCATTCGAGGATGAATTACCTGATGGTGTCCTTCATGGCACGGCGCTGGACTTCCTGAGCCCAGGCTCGAGAGTTCCTCGCGTTGCCACTCGAGTCGATGAGCTTGCTGATCGCAGTGATCAGCCCAGCTGCGACGCCGAGGGCGAGCACGGGGTTCTCTTCGGCCTGACGCTTCAGGTTGTCAAAAAACTCGTTCATGGGGGTCTCCTTGTAGGTAGGATTCTCATTATAGTCCGTGTTTCCCACGCGACCTACCCGGGCAAAAAAAGAGAAACCGGGTTAGGGCTCCTCTTTCGAGATTGGTGCTACTTGGTGTCCTTCTTGGCCTGGCGCTTGGCGCGACGGTCTGAAACGAAGTCAGCGACGGTGTCGACGATCTTGTCCGTGACGGGCTCGAGCTTCTCGCTGATGTACCAACCGACCACCTTGCTTCCGATGTCGACGACGGTGTCGTCCTTCTCGTACTGGGTGTGGTCGGCGATGGCATCAGCGGTCAGATCGGCCGCCTTGGCGGCGACGACGGCCTTCGCGATGAACTTCGTGACGTTGCGCGCGGTGAAAGCGGGCATGGGCATGAAATACTCCTTAGTAGGTTGGGGTCTCATTATATGGTATGAATTTCGCGCGAATAGGGCGTAAAAGGGGCGCAAGCGTACGCCCGGGGCAGGGCGCACGAATTTGCTGTCGTTTGAGATCGAGCGCTTAGCCTGCGGGAGGTTTTGCAGGCGAGGTACGCAGATCCCCCTTCTATTTGAGACCCCTCTCTTTAGGAGAGTTTGGTTATGCCGCCGCCACGTCCAAGAGCAGTTCGGCGTCCGCCTGACGGATCTCCGCGATCTTCTCCAGGTAGTCGGCTCGGGCCAAGTGACGGATCGCAGCCTTCGGCGTGCGCGCAAGGGTGGCGAGGCGCGTGTGCTCGATGACGCATTCGCGCAAGTTGCTTGCGATCTTCTCCATGTAAACAGCCGAGTCGAATAGGTCCATATATGGCGGATCCTTTCAGTATTGAAGATTGGGAACACCGTAGGAGAAGCTTGGTTCTAGAGAATATGGGCTCAGGGGCGCGAACGGACGGTTCCTCCCAAACATCTCGCGATGTCCAGACCGTGCCATTTGCTGTCGTTTGATACCTAGCGCGTTAGCCGCTGGTACCCCTGAGTGAGACCCCTTACCTCCTTGGGCCGGGAACTAGCCGACCTGCGTGAACGTCTCGACCACCGGGATGTCCTGACCCGGGAGGCAGAGCGCATAGACCTTCACGCGCAGCGGCGTGACATGGTCCTCGCTGCCGCCGAACTGGACGATCCAGCCGTCCAGACGGTTCTCGCGCGGCGAGTTCGTGTCCCAGTTCATGCGGCCGGGGAACGACGAGCTGACCGGCGTGTTGTTGTCGAGCGGGGTTCCGTCCAGCGCCAGCGTCTGCACGCCACCGCTGATGGCGACGTCCGTCTCCTTGACGCAGGCCACCGTGGCGACCGCGCCGGAGTTGGTGTCACCGGCGTTGTAGTTGGCCACCGCGTAATACGCGCCGAACATGCCGTTCGAGCCGGTCTCGCCCTGCGGACCTTCGGGACCGACCGGACCGACCGCGCCAGCGGAGCCCGTGGCGCCCAGAGCGCCGGTGTCACCCTTCGGGGCGTTGACGGTGACGTTGCCGTCATTGCCGACCCGCCCCTGCGCCTTGATGAAGTTGATCAGACCGTTGCGCAGATCTCGCTTCTGGATCGTGCCGTTCTTGATCTTCCCTGACGTGATGCTGTTGGCAGCGAGCGTACCCGTCTGCGGCTGCACCGAGGCCTGAGCCGTGGTGGTGAGACCGAAAGCCATCGTGACTCCGGCGATGATGCTGATGCTGCGGATCTTCATTCTACTGCCCTTCCTTGGGTTTGATTAGGTACTGCTATCGGACCAAGATTTTGTTGACCAACTTGCCCGTGTTTGGGTATAGCGAGTATCAGGTCGAACAACTTCGTAGTCTCGAACTTGGTTCTAGAGAAAATGAGACTCGTGGATCGCTCTGAGTTATGCATACGCGATTGAACACTCAGATAAAATCAAGGACTCCGTTGCTGCGAACCTTGATCCACGACCCACGAGTTGAGACCCCACTCTCTAGGAGAGTTTGGTTCTAGAGAAAATGAGACTTGAGGGTGAGCGTTCCTATAGGCCTGCCTGGAATCTTCCAGGATTTTCCTACGTCTAGTATTCACTCACCCCCAAGTTGAGACCCCACTCTCTAGGAGAGCTTGTAGCGCCCGGCGATCAGTCCGGACTGCAGTTCGTCGGCGGTCATCTCTTTCGCCTCAGCCCGAGTGAGGACTCGCGGAGTGATCTCGTCGGTGAGGCCGGTCGGATCCGGATCGGAGTTGTCCACGTCTCGAATCCCGAAGGACTCAGGCGACGCGGTCGGCCGGGTAATTCCTGTTGCTGCCTCCTCGCTCTGGATCCGAGCCTTGATCTTGTCGACCTCGGTCTGCGATCCGACCTTGGCCATCTCCCGCTCGAGGTTGCTCGGAATGACTCCGTTCATGAAGTCGGCCTGCGCGTTGGCGTCCGTGCAGAGCTCGAAGTACAGCTGGGAGAAGGCCTCGGAGGACTCGAAGTCCGCCCAGATCTCCGGGCTGCGAAGGAACCGGTCACCTTCCTTCTTGCCGTAGGACCGACGGACCATGTCCTTGACGATGAACATGACCTCCTCGCCGTTCCGATCGTTGATGATGCGTTGGAGCCGAGCGCGAAAGCCACCTAGCTTGGCACCTGTCTCGGGATCTGTGACCTCGGGCTCGTTCAGGCTCGCCATATCCAACTCGATGAGCCCGGCCTTGGAAATATGGAAAAAGTGCTCCTCGCTCACCTCTTGCTCGGTGAACGGATTGGTGTAGGTGATGGTCTTCTTCAGCAAAGCGGAAGTATCTCCTGGTTGGGATGTTTTGGATCGTCGAGCTTGTGGCCTTGAGCGTCGAGTTTCACGCTCATCGTGCCGTTGTTGGCAGAGACGACGCTGCCGGTTTGGGATATACCCACAGCGCCGCCGTCGGGGTACAGCTCGGCCAGGCGACCCAACTGCGCGGGCAGAAGAGTCACCTGACCGGGACCGGAAGGGTTCACGAGTCGTTGAGCACCTTTTCGAGCAGGTACGCCAGGCCCAGGATGGCCAAGATGGCGGCGAGCACGATGAGAACGGGCTTCATGAGGGGGGCTCCTCTTCCGTGGTGGATTGTTCGTCAGACGACTTGCCCGTCGACCAGACCGCGATGAAGACCGCGACGATCGGGCCGAGGACGAGCAGCATCCCCGTCAGCAAGCCAACGAGGAAGCCGAGGATGAACTTCACGGCTGCGTCACCGGCGGCTCGGGCGTCTTCTGCACGAAGGTCTTCTTCGTCTGCCCGAGGAGCTCGTCGATGATGTCGCTGAACACGTAGCCGACGGCTACGCCGAGTAGGAACTTCGTCATGGTGAGACCTCGTCCTGGGCCACCGCGGCGGTCTGCACCGCGTCGTTGCGTCCGGTCAGCGCCCGCTTGACAGCGAGCGAGGCGATCGTCGCGCCGAAGATGAGACCACCGACGGCGCCCTGCTTGATCGCCTTCTTTCCACCTTCGGTGATGATGATCCGCGCGCCCTCGTTCTCTCCGATCGAAGCGCGAGTGATGCCCAACATTTAGTACTCTCCTTGTGTGTGAACAGAAAGAGACCGCCCCTGGAATATCTAGAATATGTCCAGGGGCGGTCAAGTCTCTGTACTTCTTTTACCGACGACGGAGACGCGTTCGGGTGACTCCCACGAAGTATCCCAGCCGGTACGTTGGTCGGAGCACTCTGCGCAGAAGCATGAGCTTCAGTTTACCCATGACTAGCTCCTTCGTTGGGTTGATAGGAACTACCTACCCGACCACCGTCGTCGATGCGGTGTTCGGTTACGTTTCGTCGGGTAGTCCTGCGTTACCACTTGACGTCGCGCTTGGCTTAGTGCTTTGCGTTGCAAGTATCGCGACACTTCAGACCGAGAGTCTTCTGACCGACCCCTCCGGTCGCTCCCCAGAATATACCAAGGGAGCAGCCGGAGCTCGGGTGCTTCGAGTCGGTCTAGTAGTGCTTTGGGACGTAGTCGGCCTTAGGCAACACCTTGAAGTCGATCGCGAGGCAAGGCTTACCGTCGGGCGTCAGCACCGTGGAGTACTTCAGATCCAGCAACTGATCGGTATTCCAGCCCACCTCGTCCGTCCATGTCGTGGCGGGCAAGCCCAGCTCGTCGTAGAAGAAGCTGGCGTTGGCTTGATCGTGATGGAGGATCTCCGCGTTGGTCGCATTGACCGCCGACTTGATGTTCTCCATGTTGCTCCGGAAATATCTTCCGGTCGGCTCGTCGAAACAGAGGACCTCGCCCTCGATGACGATGATGTTCTCGTGACCGGGCGTCCGGTTCACACGATCCTGGGCGATCTCGTCGTCGACCTGCTGCTTCTTCGGGCCTGTGAGCTTCTCGGAGACCTTCTCCTTGTACTCGGAGAGGTTCCGCTCGGCCAAGCCGTAGGCAGCGGCCAAAGCTGCAGCCTTCTGAGCCGACATCCGATTGGCCATGATGATGCTGCCGATCGTGGCTCCACCGGTCATAACCGGCGGAATATACAGCGGCCACACCAGCTTGGTTCGCTTCCAGTTGGACAGACCCATCGTCCCTTCGGCGATGGAGTTGGTGGTGCCTTCGTCGTGGACGAGCTTGAGCTCCTCCTGACGGATGATTTCCGCGGCCTTGAATGTGGCACGGCCGGTGAGGATGGCGGTGGCGACTGTTCCTACGACACCTCCCGCGGTGAGCAGAGTGGTCGCGTTCTCCTCGAGGAGCACCACGGCCTTCTGCTTTACATCAGTGAGAAACTGCACTCTCCTTGGGCCTTTCTCGAACTTTGGGCAGAAAAAAAGAGAGCGCAACCACGTGGGTTGCGTTATGAGGTCGTTTCCTCGCTCTCTTCTATTAGATGCCGTGTTTTTCCCGCGAGTTATTGCCGCAGATATCCCAACTTACGAGCTCTCGCGATTTCTCGATCGATGGCTCGTTCTTTTTCGTCCCAGTCTCTCCTGCGCTTGTCCTGAAGATAAAGACGCTCGGGGGTTACCGGGGGAACAATGAGCTTTGAGTGCTCAGACGGAGATATGATCACTTCGCTTTACCGCGGAGGTCCTTCGCGATGACGAGAAGCTGTTCGGCGTAGGCTTCCATTGAGGCCGCGATCTCGGCCGCGGTCTTCGTCTTGCTCTTCTGGGATGTTGAATTGAGCACGAAGCTCCCTTTCCAGCTTGGCCATCGCCCGTTTGTCAGACGTGTCGAGGGCGATGAACGTGATCTTGGAATTGTCTGGGAACTCGATGTTCACCAGCTTGAGGAACTTCTTCTGACGGTGCTCGATGACCGAGCGGTTGATCGCCAGCGCCAGCATCTTGAGGATCTGGTAGGCGATCACGCCGAGGACGAAATATTGCCAGTCCATCAGCTTTTCTCCGAACGTGACGGAGCTGGGTTCTTGAGGTCGGGAGGAACGTAAAGCGTGTTCCAGACCTGCTGCATGGTTCCGCCTTCCTGGATGATCTTCTGCGCAGAGAGAATTATCTGGTTGAGACGGATTACGTGCATCGCGTTTGGGTCATCCATTACCGTCGCCTCATCTCTCGCACGAAGATCCAGATGAGCCAGAACCCGCCCGTGATGAATGTCAGGATGACGTCGAAGGCGAACGAAAATAAGCCGTAGCGCTTCCGCGGCGGGCCGCCGTGATAGAGACTACGGGAGTATGTCTGGCTGTCTCGGAAGAATTCACGCATATCACGTCACCTCCCGCATCAAAGCAGCTCGCATAGGCGAATTCGACTTGTGAGTCACTTCCACCCGTTCGGTGTGGGGGAAGCTGCAACTACGCGTACGACCGTTCGAGTCAAAGCCGATTTCACTTGGCGTGATATAGCGAACTCGAGAGACATCGGTGACCGCGTAGGTGACAAGACCAGTTTCGTTGTCGAGAAACAGGATCTCAAGCATTGCGCTTCACTCCGATGGCGGACGGATGAAACTTGAGAGCGCGTGTTTCAGCGATCTCCCGACTCGTGGCCTTCACCTTGACAGTGCGGGTCATGCCGTTCGCAAACTCAACCGGAATTCGGTAAAGCTGCCTGGACTTCTTCTTCTGCACTTCGAACCTTTCTATTGGGGACAAAAATATGAGTCCGTGCATTTAGCAGGGACTAGAGTTAGAGAGACTCCAGCATGACCTGGGCGGGACCTCAGCTAGGGTAGCTGGGCTGATAGGTCCGGTCTCTCCATTATAGAGCGTGTTTCTCCCGCGAATGCAAACTCAGTCCACAGTCGCCGCAGCGGTGGTATGAACGACGACGGTTATCGGCGATCGGGAGAATATGCGCGCACCAGCAGCGCCGACCACGATTCCTCCGAGGCCAAACAGATATAACTTCTTGTTCTCCCGCAGGTACTGCTCGACTCGAACAACGCGTTCCTTGAGTTCCTCTGGTACTTTCACTTCATGTTCGTGCTTCATGGGCCTCCTTGCAGGGTCTCAAATATAAACGACAGTACTTCCTTACTACTCTCCGATCTTTCCTTGGCGAAGCACGGCGCGAGCGATCTCCTTGGGGTCAGTCATTCCGCGCCAAGGCTTCCCTTCGCGAATGGCGAAAAGAGCATCGAGCGTGGCCATGTTGGCCCCCACGAACTCCGCTTTGAGTTCCTCAGAGATCTCTTGACCGTACATCTGAACAGCTCCCTCAAGGAACGCATCCCTGAGCTGCTTTATTCTTGCCTTCTCGTAATCGGTGATCATACGATTTATTCTCCTAGTTTGGGGTCTCAAAAAAGAGAAGAGGGAATCGGGGTCTATTGGTTGGCCCGATTCATACCAACAATGCTGGGCAAAGTCGGTCTCTTCTCATTATACGCCGTGAATTTTCCGCGAGTTAGCTGACACCCCACTTCGAACCATTGGCGAGATCTCGGCAGATCCAATCCACAGTGCGAACGTGATCAAGCTCACTCTTGTGGATATGTTCCACGCATTGCCGGATGTTCGTCTCGTCAGAGACCCAGGCCATCATGCGGCGCATCTTGTCCTCGTTGTTACCAACGAAGCCGTTAGCGATGCACCACTCGCCGTCCTCCTGTGTCCTGGTCTGGACGAGGCGGACGAGGTCCTCAAAGTTCAGGTGCGTCGCTACCTGCGTGTACACCTCATCGGTACGACCGCCGTAGATGCCGGGAAACCAGATGGTCTGCTCTTCGCTGATTGTCATGTTTCTCCTGCAATAGGGGTTTACGTTGCTCCGGGATAGGTTCTCCGTAGAGCCAAGATTTGTCCTGCACCGGTGCTCATGAGGTGTGGGTCAGGCCAGATCCCATGGCGATGAATATCGAGCCGATCGGCGTCCCAACATATGGCGATGGTTGGATCGGAATGAGTGAGGCCGCTGCTATGATCTTCGCACGCCGTCGCCAGCTGACGGTCTTGACTATCGGTGAGTGTGTGACCTGAGCCGTCGTACAGGTACTTCCACAGGAGCCAGCCTCGAGTACCATGCTCTGGGTCATTACCTTCGTTCACACGCATCGAATCGTGGAAGAGGGCAAATAAGGCGACAACTTCCATATCGACATCTTTGATCTCACTCTGGCTGGTAAGCCACTGTCCGTTCTTCCAAACACGGAACCAGTGGTCCAGTCCGTGTGTACGGCTTTGTAAGACGTTCAACGTGTTCGACTCACGAAGTACGTCTGAGACGTAGTGCTCGGCGATCATGAATATCCCTATGGCTTGTGATGGATCCGACTCATCGTCAAATCGATTCCGGCTTGAGTACTCATGAGACGAGCGTCAGGCCATATCCCCTTTCGATGCAGATCAAGTCGATCGGCGTCCCAACAGACGGCGATGGTTGGGTCGGTACTCGTATGACCGTCGCTATGTTCGGTACAAGCCTCGAAGAACAGTTCACCTTGTCGACGGGAGAGGAAACGTTCTAAGTCCAAACGCTGATTGACCCGTTCCCACAGCTTATAGCCGCGCTGCCCGTGACCACGATCTCTACCTTCGCTCTGACGCATGGAGTCGTGAAACAGCGCGAACAAGGCTATGACCTCCAGGTTTGCGCTCGATTCCAAACCCGTCAGCATCTGAGCGTTCTTCCAAACACGAAACCAGTGGTCGAGTCCGTGAAGACGACTTTGCAGGACGTTCAACGTGTTGGACTCCCGCAAAACGTAGGGAACGCACTGCCCGGCGATCATGGTGCTCTTAGATAGGCGATATCGCGGGCCGTCTTGACATCCCGAGCCTCCTCGACGGTCAAACCGAGAAGTTCTTCCTCCCTAAAGCTCAGCTCATCGCTGAACCACGGAAATACGAATTCCTCTCGGCCATCTTCCAGAGTGGCGACGGCCTCTTTGTCGCCATAGCGATGATCAGAATCTTGAAATCTCACTGACACGATCTTCATGGTCATGTCTCTCTCCTAATTTGGGGTCTCATCTTCGAGTGATTGGATAAACTGCTCAAGTTGCCACTTGTCGATGTCTAGGCGGAACTCTGCCAAGTCGAGCATCTCCAAGCGCCAAGCGTTGACTCGGGGATGGCGATTCGGATACTGATCTTCCCAGCGCTTGTGCAGTTGATCTAGACTAGACTGACGAACTGCCAACCAGTTCTTCATGTCCTCGACCTGATCAGGACGAGTGAGGCCGTGCTCGGCCAGTTCTTTCCAGGAGTTGAAGTCTTCGTCGTCCATATCAACCTTGCGGATACCAGCTGGCTCCCTTGGCGTGCTTGCCAAGGTTTTGAATTCGACCCTCTCGGCGGTGATACGCCAGGGTGTTGCTGATCGCATTGCGATCGACGTTTAGACGCTCCGAAATATGGGCAACATTGACACCTGGATCATCCTTCACCACAGCGAGAACCCGCTGAGACAGCGAGTCGCTCTTTGCGGGGGTCATGATGTTCTCCTAATTTGGTTGAAGTCTTCGAACAACTCTTGCAATCTTCTTGCAAGATACAGCTCTTGTCCTGCGTAATGCACCTCGCGCAATTCCTCCACAAGATCACGAGCAATCTCAGGAAAGGGCTCCGGAATATCGTCGGTCGTCTTGGGAAACCATGTACTCCCTTTTGCGCCTATAACTCCGTCGTTGTAGATGAGGCCCTTATTGCGAAGTCCAGCGAGAGTGGAATCAATCGTTGGCAGATTGACCCACAGAAAAGCATCGGCAATTTCGCGTCGTCTAACACCTTCGGGTCGATCGCGCACAAACAACAAAACTTGATGGTGAATAGAATCCGTTCGGGGCATGAGGTCTCAGTTTGGGTTGGGGTCTCAGAAAAATGAGAACCCGTGTGAACGGATTCTCATTGATAGAACTACTGCTTGGTGAGCTTGGCGGCCTCGAGGTTGATCTTGGCGGTCTCGAGCTGCATCGAGCCCATCTTGAGGCTGGCGTAGATCGAGCCACCGATCACAACGGCGGGAATCGAATAGATTCCAGCCATGATGACGTTGGACTTGATCCGCTTCAGCTTGGACGGCTTGGTGGACAGCTCTTCGACCTGGTGGATCTCGGTCTCGGGCATGGTGCTCCTTTGGTAGTAGGGTTTCATTATATGCCGTGAAATTTCTGCGAACGAAAAGAGAAAGGCCGCGTGTGCGGCCCTCTCTTAGGCGTAGATCTTGGTGTAACCGGGAACGAGGGTCGTCTCGGCCAGCTTGGCCTGGCTCTTCTTGATCATACGCTCGTAGCGAGCGTCGCGGATCATGGCGAGCGGGGTCTTGATGGTCATAACAATTCTCCTTAGTGGTGACAGTGGGTCTCGTTATAAGCCACGAAAATCCCGCGAATTGCAGGGAAAAAGGAAAACCCGTGTGGGTTTTCCTATTGAACTACTGGGTCGGGGCGACGGGGCCGAGTCCGAGCTTGAGGCTCATGCTGTTGAGGATCTCCAAACGATCCTTCCGCATGACGACTGCGGCGACCGTGATGCCGATGTACATAGTGGTGTACACCAGCCTGTAGATCGCGCGGTAGGCGGTGCGGATGAGGATATTGTTGGGGACGCCCAACTCGGTGAGCTTTGCATCGGTGGTGCCGGACATGGTGTTCCTTTCGTAGTGGGTTCATTATACCCCATGAAAATCCCGCGAATTGCAGACAAAAAGCTAGAGCCCGGGTTAGGGGCTCTTAGCTAGATGGTCCAGATGATGAAGATTCCGTTACCGAAGTCTTCCAGCGTCGGGCGAATGATGGGCTCGACGGGCTGGGAGTTGGGGTTCATGGAAATTCCTTTCATAGTGGGGTTTCATTATACGGCATGAATTTCACGCGAAAAGCTAGAGTCCGTGTTAGGGACTCTTGGCTTTGGGTGCTACTTGGTGCTAGCGGCGACGAAACGCTGCGATGAGTTCGGATATGAGTTCGCGCGCGGTCGGCTGCGTCGACTCCTCCTGTCGAGTCGGTACGTCAAGCATCGCCTTCAGGTCAGCAATGCGCTGAATGATGGCGGGCTTTTCGTCCTCATCGGTAAGGATGGAGTTGAGCTTGTCGAGTTCGCGGGCGATCTGGGTCTCGATCATCAGCGTGGCGTTGTTGGTACGCATAACTTGCTCCTTTAGTAGTGGTCTCATTAGAAGCCGTGAAATATGCGCGAAGACAAAAAGAGAAGCTGTGCTAGCTCCTCTTCTTGGAACTACTCTTCGATTCGGAAGATGTTGTAGATGTACTGGTCGTCTTTGCGATCGACGTGGATTCCATACTTACCAGGCTCGGTGACAGTCCCATCTTCGATTGCGGAGGTGAGCGCCACCGCATAGGGGTGCTCAATTCCGAGACCAGTGATGGGTAGTTCGGGCATGGTGTTGAACTCCACGACGTACACGGTACGGCCGTTGACAATTTGCAACATGATGATCCTTTTGATAGAGGGGTTTCGTTATAGGCCGTGAAATATGCGCGATTTGCAGGAAAAAACTACAACCCGCGTTAGCGGGCTGCAGCCTTGAGGCGAACTTCTTTGAAGTGGGGTCCGTGGGTGGAACCGTGGAACCGCTCCCAGGTATTCAGGAAATCGGGATGGGCCATCTCGGTGAAGGTAGCGTGGTTGGACTCTTGGTTGATGCTGAGGATCGCGTAGGTGGCAAAGCCCATATGGGCGTTGTCCGCCATCGTGTCCGACAGGTAATCAACATTCAAGTCCCACTTAGCTGCTTCAGCGACGATGTCATCCACGTTCTGGTGAATAACGAGGGCGGCAAAGGTCTTGATCATGGGGTCTCCTTAGATAGTAGGGGTCTCATTATACCCCGTGAAATCTCCGCGAAGACAAACTGAGAACCCCTGTTACGGGGCTCTGCAGTCAGAGGACGGTCATAGCCAACTGGATGTCTTGGAACGCGGGATCGGCCTTGAGGTCCTTCAACGCCTCCACCACTTCCGGCGCGCTGAGGTCGCGAACGACCAACAGCTGTGAAACGGTGTTGATGGAGTCGATGAGGCCAACGGTGATCCCGTCTGGGGTACGGCATTCGGTTTGTGTATGTGTTGTCATCTATTACAGGCCGTGAAATATGCGCGATTTGCAGGAAAAACTGAAAGCCCGTGAAAGGGCTCTGCAGTCTTAGATAGATACGTAGGCAATTTTGCGGTCTTCGGGGTTCAGATCGTTGTAGGGCGCTTCCAGCTGCTCGGCAGTTTCGATCTTTCGGTTTGCGACACTCTGCTGCGACGACTTGCTGATAGTGTAGGTGTAATAGCATTCAAGATGCTTACCTTCATCCATCCAGTCGGGTCGGTCGCCGAGGTTGATAAACGTGATTAGATCGAAGTTCTCCGGCTTGATGAGGATAGCGAACTTTTGATTCTCTGAGGGTCCGTAGTGAAGCATGGTTTCTCCTTAGTAGGGGTCTCATTATACGCCGTGAAATATCCGCGATTGCGATCCCATATCTGAATTTCATCGCGAGTCAGTATCTATTGTTTTATCAGAAATTTCCCCCCGGGAATTTTTTGGATTTCGAAAAAAGAGAGGCCGTGTTTTTGGCACGATCTCTCTCTTTGATAGCCTTTTTGGAACTAACGGTTATCGGGGCTTCAAACCGAAGCCGAGCGCTTTGGTATTGATCACATCGGTCTTCTCGTAGCGGGTCACCCAGAGGATGCCGAAGATGTTGGCGGCGACGATGAGCACAGTGTCCGGGCTGATCTGCTTGAACCGATTCTTGGTCTCCATCTCGTGTATCTTGATGGTGGTTCCAGTTTCTTCGGTCTTCAGCTTGTGCAGCTGGGCAATGTGGTCAACGATCGTTCCGTATTCTTCGGACTTCGGCTCTAGGTTTTCCAGCTTCGAAAGCGCAGATAGGATCTCCGCATCGAGCTTGGTTTCGGTTTCGCTTTTGATAAACATTTCTCTCCTTAGGTAGGGGTCTCATTATAGGCCGTGTTTCAGCCGCGAAAACCCCTACCTTCAAATCGCGCCGCCGATCTTGAGCAGAAAGGCGACCAACACCAAAGCGATGGTCACGAAAGCCAGCAGAGAAGGGACACGTGCCCGCAGGAAAACACCCCCTTTCAGTGGTCGTTGGTGCCCTTCTTGGTCTTCTCGACCCGGAAGACCACCCGATCCTTGCCTTCAAGCGTGTATTCCGGATCGCCATTCAGCTCGAGTTTGAACATCTTGCCGTCGTTGGTCTCGTGGATAGCGAGAGTCCCCTGCGCTGTGGAGCTGTTATAGTTCGTCGAGGAGATCTGCAGGATCACACCCAGGAACGTGTCCAAGGCGACGATCGTGCCGATCACCTGTTCGGCCGAGGGAAGTCCCCAGATCCCGGCAATGGCGAAATATAGGGTGCCCAGGGCCGGGAAGGCCACGAGGGCGAGGAACTTGAGGTAGTTGTACAGCTTGCCGGTGATCATGTTTTCTCTCCTGGTGGACAATTCAGAGACGACAGAGACCTCACTGTCTCTTTTGCGTTGTTGATACTGCGACGGAGCGAATCGGTCGAGACCCCGGGGATCCCGTTCGGGTTCTCCCCGAGGAACTCCTCCCCCAGGGTCACACGACGTTCGGAGTCGTGCCTGATGGCACAGAGCGCATCTTGATTGGTCTGAGACGTGGTGTAGGTGTAGTACGCCGTCACTGAAACCGTGATACCAAGGAGCGCAAATATCACCACCACTCGAACGAAGAAGCGATGGAGCCGTTCGTTCCGCTCTTGTTTGTACTTCACCCACTCCTTGCGGAACTTCTGCTCGATGTCTTCGTCTGTCACGGCCTCTCCTCCGGAATCGGTGTGACGGTCGGTAGAGGCTTGACCTTGACCGGATTGTCGCAGTCAGTCTTCGGCGCGATCGCGTCAATCAAGCCAATCGTCACGTCTCGGCGCCTCCGAATCTCTACTCGAGCCTCCTCCGTCTTGGCATTTAGCTGGTCTTGGTTGGAGCCAACGATCAAGGCGGTTATGGCGTTGTCGTGCCGGATGTTCTGGTTCTGGCACCTCGTTAGAGCTTCCTCTTTCTGATTCGAGATCAGACATCCGAACCCACCCAGTGCGAGGGCGCACACCATCCCAATCAAGATCACGATGACCCAGATCTGGCGGAAGAAGTGGCGAAGCTCTTTCTTCAACTCTTTGTACCCGCCTCGCCGACCAGTGAGATCGTCGCCGTGCTTACGTCGTTCGCTCATGGTCTCTTCCAGAGTTCGTTGGCGACGAATATGGTGAGAACCACTCCGATGTAGCCCACCATGATGGTGCGTGCGAGCTCAGGATCCTGGGAGACGAGCGCGGCATAGACAGCTGACCAAACGATCAACAACCCGATAAGGCTAAGACGGGTTCTGCGAGTCATCTGCTGCATTCCCCCCTCCCCGATTTTGTGAGATTTCCCTGAGAACGTCCAGACCCTGTCCGACTCCCGCGAGTGTCCCGAAGAATGGAAGGAAAGCGAGCTCAACCCGATCGGTTAGCGCCCAGAACACCGGAACAAACATGATGCCCAGCACGCCCACCAGTTTCAGCAGGAACGCGATAGTTCGCGACCAGGCTTCGTATTGTTCCTTGTTCATCCCCCCTCCTTAGGTAACGACTGAGATAGTCGGGTACTCACGCTCTCCGGTCTTGTCCTGGGAGCGAATATATTCGATGACCCGCGATTTGGAGATGGTACCCGTCAGCCCCTCAAGCTCGATGGTGTCGCCAAGGCCGTAATCCACGCCGAACTTGTAGTCGTTCTGAGGAGAGGTCTGGCCGTCGATGGTGTTGATGTAGTTGGCATTAGCCAAGGCATCTTTTGCACTCTGCTCACGGAATGCCGTCAACTCCTCTGAAGGAATATAGCCACCGCTGCCATAACCGGTGTTCTCTGTAGACGGGTTCACCACAAGAACTCTACGGTCAAATCCTTCCGGCGTCGGTAAAGAAGGCTCTGCCAAATGAGTTGATACTGTCCCATTTACGTCCCAATCAAGATATACATAGGCGACGTTCTTGTACATCGAGTTCGAACGGATCTCCTTGATATCGGAAATCGAGTCCAGCTCAGGAACCAGACGAACCAGAGGGTAAGTGCTCTGATCGCTGGTGAGATCCCTTCCTCGATACGTGGTGAACTTGAGGACGTATCCTGTGATAGGATCAGCCGAGTCAAGATATAGTGAGATGCCGACACCTTCCTTATCGGCGATCTGGGAAATCCCGTCGTATAGCGGTCCGATAGGGATTGTGAGCCTCTTCACATCTCCGGAGGTATCGACAGGACCTAACGTAAGGTTCGGAATGATCTCATTCGGCCAGTCGAGATTTGCCGTATCATACCCGCCCACCATCGGTACTGGATTGATGACCATCTTGTCGATTACGTGTGCGATGAACTCGCCGGGTTTGCGCGTCTCATCCGTGTAGTCGATAATCTTGGGAGCATCCACCAGAGTAACCGGCTTTTGGAACCAGGCGTATCGTTCGTTGAGGAACTTCGGAAGAGTGTTCCCGATGACCGTCATCATGCCCTTCTCGATCGACTGCGTTTCAAGGTTCATGACCTCTTTGGTCCCTCGAAGCGCCAAATATGTCCCTGGAGCCAGTTTGTCGATCAGCTCTTGCGTGGCTGGAACCACAAGCTGACAATCCCCGGCGATCGAGTATCTTTCGGTCCAGATGGCCGATACGAAATCGTCGACGGGCTCGTTCGCCAGGAAAGTATCGGTAAGCGTGTAGAGATCCATCCTACAAGCCGCCATATCTGTTGAAATATGCGAACGTCCACGCCTGGCCAAGTTCCGTTCCCGCAACGGAGAGGACGTTCTCGCCCGGCTTGATCTCCGGCCAGACCGAGGCGCCCGTCATCGCAGCGAGGAGGTTGGTGAGAGCACCGTCAGCATATGCGACACTCTGCACGCGCTTCATGTTCCTCACCGTGCTCAGTTTGAAGTATTTGGCGGTGTCGATCGTCACGGGATTTACCTCGAAGATCTGCGGCACCAGCTCGGCGATGAGCGTGATAAGCAGACTGCCAGTGTACGAGGGGTTATCCACGGTTCTGTCGACCCGAAGCTCGAAGCCCGTGGAAATGGTTCCACCATAATCGAAGACCATCTCGATCTCGTTCGTACCGTTGTCGACCACGCCTTCGATGCTGGTGGCGTAGGCCTCGATAAAGTCTGGCTTGGGGCATATAACCGAGACCTGAATCTCGGGATCTTGCGCGAACATGTTCGGCTCGAAGCTCTCGACGTATCCCTCGATGTCCACCGTGGGAAGTTCTTGGGAGAAGAACCTGAGCTTGGTCCAGGCCTCCGGCATCAAATATCGATACAGCAGCTGCCGAAGGGAGGCCATTGACTGATCCGTCCAGTTCGGGTTCAGCACCAGGGTCATGACGATGTTGCGCTTGCCGGTGGAGCTGCCCTGGTAGAGCTCTCCGCGGCCGGTGGCGAATGGCGTTGAGGTGATGTCAGCCTTGACAGGACCGAGTCCGGCGATCTCCTTGATCTGCACCGGATCGTCGTTCGGCATGAAGCCGCCCAACGGGAGCTCTGGCGCGCCTGGCTGCGAACTGAAGACCTCCAACTTCGTGATCACGCACAGACCTCCTTTCGAGATGAGTGAGACAACCCCGAGGGATCGGGAGGAAATCCCCCGGGGCTATCTAGTGAGCTACGGGTTCAGCCCGACCGCGCTCTTGAGCTGGGCGAGCTGATTGTTCGTCTGCCGATAGATCTCGATCTCAGACAGAGCTTCGGGCGAGTAGTTGTTCTGCTCGAAGCTGATCTGACTCACGGCTTGGGCAGCTTGGTCCGCTGCGGCAATCTCGGCCACACTTCTCTCGACCGAAATCGCCGATGCTTGACCAAAGGATGCTGCCGCAGTGATCGGAGTCACGTTTGTGAGGTCGCCCAACTTCTCGGCATCCTTCTGAACCTGCGAGAGGTCCAACACCGGCGTGATAACCGGTCCGACGTCCAGCATACCCTCCAACAAGTTCGGCACGTTGCCGAAACTTGTCCGAGCGGAGTCGACAATATCGCTTGCCGACGATTCCATAGCACTTTGGACATCCCGGGTGCTTGTCCCGATGCCAACGGCGAAACCTTCCATCGTCTGTGCACCGATCTCCATGAACACCTTCGACGGAGATTTGATGCCCAGGATCTTCTTGGCCCATCCAGGCAGAAGTGAGAACACGCTCTCAAGCGCCTTTCTCAGCACTCCTCCGAGCTTCCCGAACTGATCGACGAGACCGTCGATGATCGCGTCAGCTACACCTGCGCCAGCATTTATCAGATCGTCGAAGTTCTCCCGGATCGCCGCTTCGAGACCACGCAGGAACTTGATGATGGCATTGAATCCGATCTTGGCCAGACCCGATAGACCATCGGCTATTCCGTTGAGGAACTTCTCGGCAACTTCGAGACCCTTCTTGACCAGCTTCGGGATCGCATCTCCGATACCGCTCATGAAGGACAGAAGCATATTCGCACCGGCAAGGATCATCTTGGGTACGTACCCGACGATTGCGCCAACGAACTTGATCATCAGATTGACCGCAGCCCCGATGATCTTCGGAATATGCGAAGCCACAGCATTGATGAACTTGACGATCATCTCCGCCACGGTTTCGACGAGCTTCGGGAACTTGTTCGTGATACCCAGCAGGAACGCGACAAGCGTCGCAACACCTGATTCGGTGAGTCTCGGAGCGTTGGCCTGCATGGTCTCCAGGAACTTGACGATAATATCGGTTACCTGGTTAGTCACCTGACTGATGTTGGTGGATATCCCCGAGAGGAGGTCCGTCAGCAGCTTGAACCCGGCTGCAACGATCTTCGGCGTGTTCTCCAACAGGACCTGGAGGATGGAATCCACCAGGACACCGATGGCGATCGCCAACTGCGGCGCCGACTCGATGACGAAGGCGATGATCATGTCGAGCATCGTCCCGATTGCCAGCAAGACAGCCGGAGCCAGCTTGGCCACCGCCGCGATGATTTCCACCAGACCCTTGACGAAATTGATCACGATCGTCGGCAAGATCGCGATAAACCCGGTAATGGCCGCGACCATGACGCCTATTCCCTTGGAGCCGTCCGACCCCAGGAGCGCAAGCGCCTTGGCAAACAAATATGCAGCTGCCCCCACCATGGCGAATCCGATACCCAACGGAATCAGAGCGGCACCCAGCGCAAGAAGCGCCGGAGCAGCAATAAGGCCGACGACGGCAATCGTGCTTAGCACTAGGGCAATCGCCGCTAGTCCCTTGAATATGGTGCTCCACTTGAGGGTGCCGAGGAACGCCAGCGTCGGGGCCAGGATGGCCAGTGCTGCCGCAGCCGCCAACAACGCGATCGATCCGGGAAGGGTTCCAGCCATGGCCGTGAGACCGATACCGAGAACGACAAGAGCACCAGCGATGGCCGCGATACCCTTGACCAATGTCTCAATTTTCATGTTGCCGAGGATGGCAATCGACGCGGCAATGCCAGTCAAAGCAACTGCGAGGATAACCAACCCCGCCGCCTGGAGGGCAATCGTAGGCGGAATAAATAGAATGGCGAGACCAATGGCGACTAGAGCCGCAGCTATGCCGATAATGCCTTGGCCCATCTTGACGAGGTCCATGCCGCCAAAGCTTGCCACCGCTCCGGAAAGCAAAGTCAAGCCGATACTCACTGCGATCAACCCTGCGCCTGTCAGCAACAGAGTCGGAGGCATAAGACTCATACCCAGTGCAACGGCACCCAGAGCGACAGCTACTCCGACAAGGCCCTTGCCCATGTCCTCCCATGACATGGTGGCGAATTGCTTCACCGCAATGGCTAGGAGGTTGATGCCGATGGCCAGTGGGATCATCGCCAGAGCAGCAATGAGGACCTGCGGACCAATGAGCTTGGTGCCAGCACCAACGGCAGCCAAGGCACCACCGACCCCTACCAGCCCCTTGGCCAACTCCTCCCAGTCCATCGTGCCCATGATCTTCATCGCGCCAGCGAGGATCGTGACGGCAATGGCCAATCCGATCAGCGACGCCGCCATAATTGGCATTGCCAGAAGACCGGTGCCCGCCATTGCCTTGGACAGCAGGAACATGGCTCCGACCAGCTGACCCAAGCCCACGGCAACAGCCGTCATCGCCGTAGTCAGTCTCTTGGGATCGATCGTCGACAGCACAAATATCCCCGCAGCGAGAATACCGATTGCCGCGGCGATAGATAGCAGCGTCTTGGCCTGGAGATTCTTCTGCATCGCCGTGAGGTTGCCCGTAACCCCCTTGAGGATGCCGTTGACGTTCTCGAGAACGCCTCCGCCGATATCACCGATGCCTCCACCGATGGCCTTCTTGACGGCGAGGAACAGTCCACCGAGGAAGGTGGTCTGCAACGCTAGGAAAACCGAATCCCAATTCGCATTCTCGATCGCATTTGCAATCAAGTCGGCGAAATTCGAAATCTCCCAACCAATCTCGTTGAGCAGTGGCGAAACTGCGTCCTTGACCCCGGCGAGAGCATTGACCATCCAGTCCCATGCCCCAGACAGATTGTCGATGATCTGCTTCAGAGGCTTGGCACTAGCTCCAACCTTGTCGAGAGACTCCGAAACGCTAGATCCATCTGCTTGGTTCGCACCACCGAACATATCGCCGATGGCAGAAGCAATCCCCTTGATGAGCTCGAGCGGCAACTTGAGGATGCCAGTCAGTCCAGCGAAGAACCCAGACAGACCCTTACCCTTAGAGATAGCCTGATCGAGAGCGACCAGGAAATCGCCGATGCTCCCTGTGAAGTTCAGGAAGCCGCCGGAGCCAGATCCGACCACACCGAGCAGATCGAATATGACGCCGAGGATGTTACCGACAATTGTCTTGCCGATGTTCAGAACCGCAAAGAATCCGGCGAAAGTCCTCCGGAGGTTTTCCGCAGTTTCCGGCCCGATCTTCAGATTCTCCATGAAGTCTCGGAACTTGACCGTCATATCGAACAGATCCTGAGCCGTCTTTGCCGGGAAGATATCCCGGAAGGCATCTCTGATCGGCTTGACGACTGACACAAGTGCTTCGAAGGCGTTCTTGATGCCCTCGATCAGTTGGGTACGACCTCCGAGCTCCTGCCAGTCCTTGAGGACTGTGTTGCGTGCCTTAGCCATCCCACCGGTGAAACCTGTGATGTATGAGGTGAGGTCGGTGAAGGTGCTCTTGGCCTCTTTGAAGTCACCAAATATGATCTTGAATGTTTCTGACCAACCAGAACCGATCGACTCCTTGGTGACGTCAAAGGACTGCTTGAGCGTCTTGACCTCTGTCGCAGCCAGCTTGGCCGTCTTGGCCGTCTGCTGAATGGCCTTGACCTGCTCGTCGGTAAAACCCTGCGCCTTCAACTGCGCATCCGTCAGGTCGCCGGTAAACTGCTTTAGGGTCGAGGTCAGAACATCAGACGTCAGCCACGTATCCGGACCGGCAGGCTCGATCGATTTCCGAGCCTGATTGATCCGTTCAGCAGCCTGTTCGTGAGCGTTGGCGACTGACTCCTGGGAGTCGGTGATCGTCTTGGCGTGACTCTTCTGAGCCTCAGCCAGAGCCTTGCTTGCATCCTGCTGGCTCTTGGCCCCATTCGTACGCGTCTCGATGACGTCCTTCTCGGCCGCGATCAGCTGTTCGTTCGCCTTACGCTGCTCCTTAGCCGCATCCGTACGAGTTTGGGTGAGATCGTCCTCAGCTTGCTTCAGCTGCTTGTTGACTGCCTGCTGGGCCTTGACACTGTCCTTACGAGCCTGGACAACCTGCTTCTCGGCGTCGACAACAGCATCCTTTGCGGCAACTTGCGCGTCCTTGTACCGCGTCAGAGCTGCCGTAAGGTCGTTCTGAGCGTCCTTGACCTTGACGTCGTCTTTGGTGCCCTTCTTGCGCGTCTCGGCGAGTTCCTTCTCCGCCTCAGTGACTCCGCGAGTAGCAGAACGCTGGCGAAGCAGTGCGCGCTCCTGAGCATCCGCGGCATCGGTGACCCGAAGCTGAGCATCCTCTACAGCACGCTGCGCCGCAGCGATCTCCGCAGCGGTGCCAGTTCGCCCGACATCGGCGAGCTTTTCCTGAACGGAAACGAGATCTTCTGCAGCTCTCGTCTGCTCTCGCTGAGCATCTGCCACTGCAGTAGCAAGATCTGCCTGATCCAGCTGGGCAGTCTTGAGGCTGTCCGACGCGGCTTCCAGCTCGTCTGCGCTGGGCGGCTTCATTGCCTCCGCTAGGCGTGCCTGAGCCTCTGTGGCTGCGTCAAGAGCGGACCGGACATCCGCGGCAGACTGCTTGATCGTCTCGGCCTGGGCTCGAATTGCTGCCTTTACGGCCTCAGCGGACTGTCTGGCGGTCTCGGCTACGTCCCTCTGTGCAGCCTTGACGTTCTCCTTGGCGTTGTTGATGTCCTCTGCGGTCTGCCTGGCGGTCTCGGCAACTCCCTCTTCCGCATCCTTGACCCGGTCGTTGGCCGCCGTGACATCTTCAGCGGCTTTCTTGGAAGCCTCAGCAACGCCAATCTGTGCGTCCTTGACTCGCTCGGCGGAGTTCTCCACCGACTCAGCCGCAGACTCCTGCGCGTCGGCAACGGTCTCCGCCGCGTCTTTCTGAGCCTTCTTGATCTCAGCTGTGCCGCTATTGGCAGCCTTCTGCGTCTCACTCAGAGACTTGGTAAAGCTGTTACCAGACTTCTTCCACTCCTCGAATGTCTGCCCAACCGGGGAGCTGGTGATGGTTCCCATCGCCTTAGCGGTATCGAACAAGGCCTTCTGAAAGACCTGTCCGCCCATACCGGCGTTACGAACTGAGATCCAGTCCTGCATCGTGACCTTGCCAGCCGCGATCGCCTGAGAGAGCTGCTGCATCGCGTGCGTAGCCTTCTCATTGCCCGCACCAGACAGAGCGGCCAAGTTGGCGATACCCTTGATCGCGTTTACCGAGGTGTCCAGATC
>Ga0193742_1000621_pt1 | contig 23243 bp, 21 predicted proteins | sample L2c1metaG_FD_165511 | JGI IMG/M metagenome (GOLD analysis project Ga0193742, IMG submission 165511) | Soil microbial communities from a riparian zone of the East river system, Colorado, United States - L2c1 | ecosystem: Environmental > Terrestrial > Soil > Riparian zone | place: USA: East River... | reverse complement strand
AGACGCTCGGAATCTCGCGCATCACCATCCGCAAGGATCTCGACAACCTGGAAGGCCGGGGACTTGTCCTCAGGACTCACGGCGGGGCGCTCGCTCCGCAGACCACGACCCTGATCGATCCCACGCTAAAAGAGAAGCAGCGTCAGCGTCAGCGGGAAAAACAGCGCATCGCCGAAGCAGCGGCAAAACTCGTAAGTGACGGCCAGTGCGTTCTTCTCGACTCCGGAACGACCACAACGGCGGTCGCGCAGGCCCTGCGCCGCTTCAACCAGTTGACCATCATCACCAACGCGGTCAACATCGCCTCTGATCTTGCCGGCACCGACTTCGAGGTCATCCTCACCGGCGGCACCATGCGCAAGAACTCCTTCTCGCTCGTCGGCCCGCTTGCCGAGGAGACCCTTGGCGAGATCCATGCCGACATCCTCTTCCTCGGCGTCGATGGCTTCGACCCGGTCGTCGGTGTAACCACCCCAAACGTCCTTGAATCGCGAGTGAATCGCGCCATGGTCAAGGTGGCCCGCCGGGTAGTCGCGGTCTGCGACTCCACCAAGTTCAACCGCAGAAGCCTGGCGCTCATCGTCCCCCCCTCAGCCATCCATACCGTCATCACCGACACCCAGATCTCCGATCAGGACACTGAATCCCTGCGCAGCTCAGGCATCGAAGTCATCCGCGTCTGAAACGACAAAGCTCACAGAATCCCCATAGATTTCTTTTTATTTCGTTTCATTGTCATTCGATTGATATGATTGGTCCGCAAAAGGCGATTGCGCTCAGCCATCTCCGAGGGGGGATTTATGCAGCACGATATCTGCACTCTGCGCGAGATTCAGGACCAGCCCCGAATCTGGAATGAGTGCTTCGATCGGTTGCAACAGACTGATCTGACTGGCCTGGTTGCGGGACGCGAACCTGAGAAAGTCGATTGGATCTTCGTCGGCTGCGGCACCAGCTTCTATCTCGCTCAGGCCGCGGCGGCCAGCCTGAACCTTCTTCTCGGAGTAACCGCCCGCGCCGTTCCCGCCTCTGAGATCCTTCTCTTCCCCGCCCTCACTCTGCCCCACGGACACCGATCGTACTTTCCCGTGCTGATCTCCCGATCCGGCCACACCTCCGAGATCCTGCATGTGGCCCGGTTCCTTCAGTCCCAGGGCGTCGCCTTCCTCGCCGTCACCTGCGACGGCCGCGAGCTCAAAGACATGACCCCGCGCCTGCTCAGACTGCCCGTCGAGGAGAAGAGCACGGTGATGACCGCGTCGTTCACCTCCATGCTGCTGGGACTTCAATACCTGGCGGCAACACTGGCCGGAAAGACCGAGTTCCTCCACTCCCTGAGAACGCTTCCGGCTGAGTTGACCCGCCTCCTCGAGATCTATGATTCGAAGGTCGAAGCCTTTGCCCAGACCGATCTGGAGAACGTCGCCTTTCTAGGACAGGGTGCTCTCTACCCCATCGCATCGGAGACCGCGCTGAAGGTCATGGAATCCTCCAGCACCTGCGCGCAATACTTCCACACCCTCGAGTTCCGCCACGGCCCGAAGTCGATCGTTGGTCCCAAAACCCTTGTGGGAGCCCTCCTCTCCGAATCCGGCTTCGAGTACGAAGCCTCGGTGCTCAAAGAAATGAAGGAGCTCGGCGCCTACACTCTGGCCATCACAAACGACACCTCGGTCTCGCTGCGCGAATCCACCGACCTCCTCATCGAGCTCGGCCTCTCCGTGCCTGAGCTGGCGCGGATCGCAGTCTATGTCGTCTGGGGACAGCTCTTCGGCAGCTATCGCGGCCTCGCCAAGGGACTCGACCCGGACAATCCCATCAACCTAAGCCGGGTCGTCACGATCTGAAAGCGAGCGGCCCTTCACCTAACCCACATCGAAGCGGTCGCCTCGCGCCGGACATACTACTTCCAGACCGTAGCTCCGCTCAATCTCTTCCTTAAGTGCCTGTTGCGCCATCGGCTCTCCGTGCACCAGGAAGACCTTCTTCAGACTCTTCACCGTGGGCTCCATCCACGACAGCAGCTCGTGCTGGTCCGCGTGTCCACTCAGCTCACCGATGGAGTCCACCTCTGCACGAAGCCGCATCGGTTCGCCGAAGATATTCACCTCCGGAAGCCTGTCCACCAGCTTGCGCCCCAGCGTATTGGCCGCCTGGTAGCCGGTAATCAGAATCAGGTTTCGCGGATCTTCGATTCCGTTCTTAAGATGATGCAGAATCCTTCCCGCCTCGCACATCCCCGAGGCTGACATCACAATAAACGGAACGTGCAGATCGTTCAGGGCTTTGCTCTCCTGCACCGTCTGGGTATAGCGCAACCGATCCCACCCAAAGGGATCGACTCCCTTTTGAAAAGCTCCACTGATCTCCTGGTCCCAGTCCTCTGTGTGTTTGCGAAACACCTCGGTCACCTTGCTGGCCAGAGGGCTGTCCACAAACATAGGCAGGTCGGGAATCAGATTCTCATCGCTGAGCTGGTGCAAAAGCATCACCAGTTGCTGCGTTCGCTCCACGGCAAACGCGGGAACGATAATCCGTCCGCCACGCGCTGCAACACGCTTCACCAGCTGGGCCAGCTTCTGCTTCACCGGTCCCGGCGGCTGGTGCAGGCGATTCCCATAGGTACTCTCCATGATCAGATAATCGGCAGCTGGAGCCTCATCCGGGTCCTGAATGATCGGAAGATCTTTTCTCCCCACGTCCCCCGAAAACAGCAGCCGCGTCTTCTGTCCACGCTCCATCGCCTCTACCAGAACACACGTTGAGCCCAGCATGTGCCCCGCATTGGTCAGCGATACGCTGAACCCCTCTTCCTTGGTTGACCCGGCAAGCACCGTCGGCTCGTGCAATTTCACAGGACGCATCTGCTGCAGCACCTGCTCGGCGTCCTCCTGCGTATAAAGCGGCTCAACGGGCTCCGCTCCTAGAGGCGCTCCAACCATCTTCCGGCGAAACCTCCGCCGGTTCATAAACTCCGCATCGCCTTCCTGAATGTGCGCACTGTCCTTCAGCATCGGATCACACAGATCAATCGTCGTCGGAGTTGTATAGATAGGCCCGCGATACCCTTGGTTGATCAACCCGGGAAGGTTCCCACTATGGTCGATGTGCGCGTGCGACAGCACCACTGCGCTGAGTGCGTTTCCGTTCTGGCTAGCCAGCTCCTCCGGCTTCAGCGCAAGATGCTTGTTGATCTCCTGCGCCTCCTGCCGCTTGCCCTGAAACAGGCCGCAATCCAGCAGAATCTGGCGACCGGCGCACTCCAGATGATGCGATGATCCCGTAACCGTCCGCGCAGCGCCCCAGAAATGCAAACGAATCCCCATACCGTCTCGTCTTCCCTTCGCTCAAATACCTTCAACCGCACACAAGCAATGAAGATAGACGGAACTCCCTCCCCTGACAAATTGCACGCACCGCGCAGGCAGGCCAATTGCATCTCCCGCGCCTGTCCCATACACTGATTGATGTCGCACTTCATCGAAGTGGGCGGATAGCTCAGTTGGTTAGAGCGCCTGCCTTACAAGCAGGATGTCGGGGGTTCGAGTCCCTCTCTGCCCACCACTCAAAGAATCAGCTATTTACAGGGGTTTCCACCTTGCTGCAAATTCTAAGGCAGGGTGTATGCGCGTGCAAGCGATCATTTAGCTCTATCCAGTTCTAGTCCTTCGATAGGGCGACTCAGAATTTTTACCATCTCTTCTTTCTCCGCCAAAGCAAGTCTGTCGGATGCTGCAATGAGCATCAAGACCTCTTCATGCCCGCGAATAATCTGAAGTATGCGAGACGTCATGTCGATGTGCTTTGTTGTGTGGTCGAATTGTTGCGTCGCTACTTCTGCTGTATGGTCCACGTGATCTCTCATCAGCCTAAGTACACTCCTCAAGAGACGAGAACTAAGCAGAAAAACAATATTGCCAACCGTGATGCTCACCGCTATTGCGATAGCGACTATTTGCCTTGTAGTTGTGGGCATCGGCCCGTGAGAAATCTGAATGAGACTCCACACCGAAATACCTATCGCCCCGCAATCGGTTACCCATCTTGCAGCCGTTTTTAGGTGACGTTTCTGCGTCTCGATTTCTGGATAAAACCTCACATAGAAACGCTCGGCGATAGCAACCGAAGCAATAAGCAATGAGACGGCGATAGGCAACAGCCACTTGAGCATTCGTGCACCCTTGAGATTGTTTGAATTTTGACTATCAAGGAATATACAGACCCAAAAGAATCAGCCGACACTCAACTTTCGAACTACCCGCTCATAGACGTGGCGCGGTATCCGAATGCTGCGGTAGCGGCGTTTGTTCATCTTGGTTGGGTGGTGGCGGATCAAGACGCCAGGTTCGTTCTCGAACATCCGGGTGATGGTGTCGCGGCCCCAGCCCGTCATCGCTGCGGCTTCCTCGACGGTGTACGCCATCTTGGACGTGAGTTCGGGACGCGAGACGTGGACGTCAGAGCTGGACGTTAGACGTGGACGTATATCATGTATTTTCAATAGTTTATAACCTTTCCGTGGTATTGCTGCCGATTCTACGTCAGGTCCACACTGAAAATGAAAACCTATCCTTGCGAGATTATTTTTATCTCGAGACTTGACGATGTATCGAGATGATGTACAATTTCTAACAGGAGGGAAAGAGATGACAGAGAACCTAATGGCCGCGACTTGGACACCGGAGACGAAAGTCTATCGTCGTCTCAAAAGCGGGAGGCGGGCTAAGGGTCTCGGATTGGTCAATCCCACTTCGCTAGAAGTCGTTTACCGGCTATTTCAAGAGATAGAAAGGGGCCGCGTCGTAATGAAGGAAGAGGGCTTGCCGGATGATCCGGCGCACCCGGACTATAAGCGGCTGAACTGGCGTATCCGCTATTACGTCGCTGGCGAAAAGGGTCGGCCATCATTCGGTTGGGTCCGCCAACCGCGCGTGAGCGTCACGCTGACAACGCAGCTCGCAATTGGATTGCTGAGGGACCTTGACTTATTAGAGAGAGAAGACCCGCTCTTCCTAGCTATCGAATGGAATATACGACAGGCGGCGTGGTGGGAAGGCAATGAACCTAAGAACAATGACACACCCGACTGGGAAACAAAGTTCAACGGATACCCCGAGAAGCTATCAGAGATCACCGAGGTTTTAGCAACACAGAAGACACAGAAATAAAGATGGCGTAGAAGGCTGGCAGGCCAACTACGCCGGATAAGCACAATCAACCCCGTCGCTAAACGAAATCAACCGGCTCTGTCTCATTGTAGGACAAAAGCCCGGTTGATCCCAACAAAGCATTACAGGAGAAATCGGCCCATGTCTTGCCCCATCCTTATTTCCAGCGCACTCATCGTCAGTTCCCTCCGTCAGCGCTCGCGCGGTGAGAAATCCCATATTGAAGAAATGGGATATAACCTCGATTCGCACATCCTCTCCTACATCGAGCGCATGGGCGGCCTCAAGCGCCCCACGAAGAAAGAGCGTGACGCCGCGCGGACAACCAGAAACCGCAACCTTCGTACAAAGGCACGGTGGGAGCGCATGGAGCGTGAGGAAGCAAAGGCGGCTGCCAGTGCGTAGCCAGTGCGAACAGCTCATCCTCGACGTAGCAGGGAGCGGTGAAACGCCCTTCGTTGTCTACGGCGGCGACTCCGCCGACATTCGATTGATCTCGCTCCGTGAGGAGATCGACCGCGATGCCCTCGCACGAGACTTTGCAAGCGGATTGAGATACTGCGGCGTCATTGGCTTGGTCGATGGCAGACCAAGAATCGCAATCGGACCAGATGCCGGGAGCGCGGAAATCGACGCGATGCGGTATGCAGGGCTGACCCTAGTCCGGCAGACATTCGGGGATTCGGTGTCATGGCTCGAAAGCTTATGGTCGCTCACTGATTCACGCATGGAGGGTAGCGATGTTCGAGTCCACTAAATTCCAGGAAGTCGCAAAGGGCACATTCGCCACGGTCATTCTTAGCGATCCTTCGATGTCGGAATTTACCCTCATCGACCTCGCGAGTTGCGACCTAGCACAGACAGAGCGGGACATCCGCGACGGCAAGGTCTTCATCGGTATTACGTCCCTGGTGGATGGCGTACCGCGTACCGCGCTCAATGAACCTATTGACGCCAGCACTATCGCGGCACTCTCTCAGGCCTGTGTCCAGAACCTCGTGGAACGCCTAAATGCCCTCGGTGCACTCATTGAGGTGCCACGAATCGACGCATAAAAACGAGCTTTATGGGGGCTTCTGTACCCGCCAACCCTCCGCTAGCCGGGTGATAACGGGCACAAACAAATTCAGTTTTTTGAAAGGGAAATTATGTCCACGATCGCAACCATCAGTAACATCCGAGCTGAAATCAAGAAGCACCGCGACGCTGCGGAGAAGCTTTGCGACGATGCTACGGCAAAGGGTAATGACCTCTCCGGTGTTTCCCTCACGGAATATAACCAGCACGTCTCTGAAATCAAGGGCCTCAACAAAAACCTCGACGGATGGATTGCTAAAGCTGAAGCAATGGCTAGCTCACCCTTCAACCGTCAGCCTGCTTCTCAGCCGGTAGCCTCTTCTCTCTTCAGCCCTGCGAATCCATCGCAGGCTAGTCTCTCGGGTCGTATCCGTGCAGCCTATGCGGGTACTTCAGGAGAAGTCCGCGAACAGCTCGAAGCCTTTGAGGCGTACATCAAGGGCGATATCAAGGCGGCTGCAAACCTCACACCGACCGGAGACGGGGCAGTAATCATCCCGAGCTTCGTCGTCGATGCGGTTGAACGCAACTACACCGACTTTCGCCCCGTCGAAACCGTCGCTCGCATTTGGGGCACGGACACGGGAGCGGACGTCACCTTCCCTGTACTGAGCGATTCGGAAAGTGCTGTTCAGCTCAGTTCAGCCGCAGCAACAGGAGCCGATGACACCGTGAGCGGAGACACGCCGCCCACTGCACTCACCGGCCCCACTCTCAAGGCGTATAAGGTCAGCTCTAAGCCGAACTTTATTCCTCGTGAGACTGCAACCGATTCGTCCGTGGACATAGTTGGCGAAATCATCCTCGCTCAGTATGCCCGTATCGCTCGTTTCGAAAACCTGAAGTACACCCGAGGCACCGGCACCAACGAGGCCGAGGGTTTCCTCACCAACGCGACCAAGTTTGTTACGGGCGCGGTTGCGTTGGACCTCGACATCGCGTTGGATGTCGCATACAGCGTGCCCTCGCTTTATCGCACGGGCGGCGTGTACATGATGACCGACACAACGGCGAGATATCTGCGCAAGCTGAAGACCGGCTTGAGCGGTGATAAGCGCCAGTTGTGGGCTGATGCCGACGCAACGAAGGGCACCCCGGCGACTTTACATGGGTACGCTGTGGTCATCAACAACGACATGGACGATGTGAGCGCTGACGGAACCTTCGCTGCGAAGAATCCTTTGGTGTTCGGAAACTTCACTAAGTTCGTCATTCGCAAAGCCGAGCAGGGACGGGCTTTCCTCCGTCGCTACGAGGTTCCGGCGAAGGACGGCGTTGCTGTCATCACGTTCAGCCGCAGCGATAGCAAGCTCATCGTGCCCGCTGCAATCAGCAAGGTCGCGGTTAGCTAACAAGGTCCCGGCTCGCTTACGGGGAGTGAGCCGGACAATCTTCGCTACCGCCTAGGGCCAGAGGTGGCGGATTGCGATCAACAAAGCAGAAGCGCTCCAGCAGGGTCCTTGCCCGTTCACCCGCTTCTGTTCTTCTCCTCCCGCTTCGTCTTCGCTAGACGAGGGCGAAGCGGGTCTTTTTCCCGAAAGGAAGGGTGTGCCATCGCTAATCCAGTCTGGGTCCTCAGTGTAGATTTACAAACTAAAACAGCAAGCTTTCAATCCGGGCTAGCCGATGCAGCTAAATCGGCCCGGGGTGCCTTCGCCGATATCAAGTCCTCTTCCAAGGAGGGCGGCGAGGCCGTCAGTAAGTCGGCCATCAACGCACAGCAAGCCCTCGGCGTCTTGACGAATGCACTTCGCGGCGACACCGAGAACGCCTTCGCTGACATCATCCGCGAGATGAGTCACACCTCGGTTGTCATGGCCGCGTTGCCGTTCGCAGCCGCAGCGGGCGGAGCGTTGTTGCTCGTGAACACAGCTATCGAGGTCGCGACGAAGATCCGGGAATGGCGTGAGGCGCAAGAAAAGCTCACCGCCGAGCAAACCCGCTTCGGTACGGCGGTCAATGAGTCGTTCCAGGGATTGAACGACCGTCTCCTCCAGGCGCAGCAACGCGCCGACGAGCTACGGAACGACCACCTCGGAGCCCTACAGAAACAGCTCGAACTTATCGACCACGCGAGTATGCAAGACCTCGTCAAAGAGTTCGAGACCATCTCGAAGGCTGCGGACGGGACTTTCAAACTCTTAGCGGGCCATTGGTACACCCTCGGCATAGGTTCTGCCGGTGCGACCCACGCGCTCGAACAGTTCAAAACGCAGTACGACAGTCTTCTTTCTCAGGGCAAGGACGGCCAAGCCTCCGACCTCCTCAAAGGAACCCGGGACTCCGCCGAGCGTGTCCTCGAAGCTCAGAAGGCGATGCAGGGCAGCGTCAAGGATGGCGGAGCCTTCGGCAAGAACGTTGATTACGGTGCACAGCTCAAGGCCCGTGCCGTCCTACAGGCTGCCGGGGTCGGGTATAGCGAGAAAGAGACGCAGGCGCAGGCGGCGATACTCCAGGCGTTGAACGGGCAGGTCGCAGCGCAGCGCATAATTGACGACCTAAAGAAGCAAGACAGCGACAACGCCAAGAAGCAAACAGGCAACGACGGGAGCGCCCGGGCGTCCGAAGCCGCACGTAACGCCGCTGCGACACAGATGTCTATCGCTCAGGCGCAGCTAGCAGCGGAGAAATCGTACGCCGACGCCCGGTTGACGATTCAACAGTCCAGCGTTCAACAGCGTCTTGATAGTGACCTCAATTTTGCGCAACGCGACCTCGACATAAAAATGCAGGCGAACACTGCCGAGATATCCGCTCTCGACAAATCCGGCAAGGACTACACCAACCAGCTCACGGCGCTTCGTAGCCAGCAGACCAGCATCGAAGCGACGTACGCCGCCAACGTCGCAAACCTCCATTCCCGCGCTCAGGTCGAGCAGAACCAACGCGACCTCTCCAGCCTCCAGCAAGTAGAGCGGGACAAGATCAACGCGACACAGCAAGGCTCGACGGCAAGGCTTGCGACCATCGACGCATCTATCAAGGACGCCGAGGCCCGGAATCTCCAGGAATCGGACTATTACAGGCAGCTAGGGGCACAGCGGGTTGATACGGCACGTCAGATGGCCCAAGACGAAGCCCGTTTGAAAGCCGACGCAGGCCGGGAATCCGCTGACAACGCCTTGAAGATGGGACAGCTTGAACTCACCGCCGAACAGCAACAACAGGCCGTGGCTAACAGTTCCCGCCGTGTCTCGGATCAAGAGAGAGTGGCCCAATCGCTTGCGATCTCCGAACAGGAGTTTCAGCTCAAGCAACAGTACCTCCGGGCGCAGGTCGAGGCGCTCGATACTTCCGGGAAAGACTACGAAAACAAACTCAAGGCGTTGAACAACAAAGAACAGCAACTCATCAGGGAACACGAGAACGAAAAAACGCAGATACAGAACGGTGCAACGATGGCTCGCAACCAACGTTTGCTCGATGCTGATAACCGATACTTCCAGTCCGTCGCTCGCGGGCTTACTAGCGTTCTCATGGGGCAGCAAACCTTTACCTCGATGATGAACAGCTTAGGGAGCCAAGTTGTATCCGGGATGATGCAAAACGCCCTAATGGCCATGATGACGATGGACATGACGAAGCCGCACGAGGCCGCAGCCGCCGCTAGATCAGCGTATCTCGCGGGCATGAAACTTCCCTTCCCGGCGAACCTCGTGGCGGCCCCGGTGCTGGCTGGAGGTGCCTTCGCGGCGGTGATGGCGTTCGAGAAGGGCGGCGTCGTTCCAGGTGTCGGTAACGGAGATATCGTTCCGGCCATGCTGACACCCGGAGAAGGCGTTGTCCCCCGGGGCGTCATGGACGGACTGAGCAACGTTGCCCGCAGTGGCGGCTTCGGGGGAGGATCTACAACCCACATTCACGTCCGCCCGGTTTACAACCTCCAGGCTCTCGACAGCTCAGGTATTGACAAGACACTCAAGAAGCACAACGCCACACTTACCAAGCACTTTCACAGTGCCGCGAGAAGGATGAACAAATGAGGGAATACAGATACATCGGTTGTATAAGCGGTGGTCGCGCTGAAGTATGCGAATGCGGCAAAACGCCAGAGTACGTACACAAGATCGATAACGGGGATGAGCGGTACGCATGCCGAGAATGCGCAAAGGAGGTGCTTTGTCGGAGTGACAAATACATGCCTCTTTTCGCTGAAAAGTCGTTTCAAGGCGGATGGAATTATGTTGTCCCGTCTTCTAACCCGCCGTATGGCTGGATGAGCCGTTGGCACATAGAAGAGGAGCTACGATGACCGCCGAAGAGAGAAAAAATATCATGCCGAGCAACCCGAGACCGGACTTTCCGAGGAACCCCAGGCCGGAAGATCCGAAAGCGGTTATATCTCGTGGACCGACTCCCGCCGAATGGCGTGATTTGTTCGACACTCAGGCCGACATTGCTAACGCCCCGGAGCCTGTGTTTCTCATTGACCGATTCATGCAGGAGGAGTCGGTTGTCGGAATCGTTGGCCCCGTTCGTTCGCGAAAATCCATCGTTACGCTGAATATCGTTCACGCTTTGTTGACCGGACAACCGCTGTTCGGGAAATTCGAGGTCAATAGAAAGCCCGAGCGTGTGGTCTATCTTTGTCCTGAGACGGGGCGGCTATCGTTTGCAAAGCGCCTGCGGAAGATGGGCCTAGATAAGTTCGTTGGCAAAACGCTGTTCGTCCGCACCATGAATAGCCAGCCCGTATCACTAGACAACCCAACGTTACGGGAGGCCGCGAAGGGTGCAGTTCTCGTGTTGGATACGATGGTGCGATTCTTCAGCGGCGACGAGAACAGCTCAGAATCTATGAAGCTGTTCGGAGACGAATGTCACTCGCTAATTCGTGACGGCGTGAGTTCGGTGTTGTTGTTGCACCATGCCGGTAAAAGCTCACAGAGCGACGGCAAGCCTCGTGCGTTGACGTTGGAGAGCGGTCGCGGCTCGGGGGACTTCGGGGCGTTTCTGACGTCATGCTGGGGCTGTACGCTGGACGACTTCGATAAGCCGCATGTATCGGACTCCAAGGTCGTGTGTCTAAAGCAACGCGACTTCCAGGCGGAGGGCTTCAAGTTATCGCCTTCGGGCAATGAGGACAACTTCTTTTTGCGGTACCGGGAGAGCTTGTCGGTTGAGGCGTCAACCAAGAAAGACAAGGCGCTCGCCATCCTTCAGCAATACGCGAAAACGGAGTCAAACGAAGATCTCCGTGCCCGGTTGGAAAGCGCCGGGTGCGGGTACAAAATCGACTGGATCAAACGGGAGGCGGCCAAGATGCGCGGCAGCGGTGTATTCGTCGCAGAAGAGTCTTTACCGTGACACAAACACCAGGGGGGAATAGAAACTCTAGTTCTATCCCCCGTGAGTGTACGTTTTCTGTATATATAGGGAAGGCACAAAATACACTCAATGAAATCAATCAGATACGCCATGCGAGTGTATTCGCTTCTACAACTCGCGACTCAAACGGCGGTGCTTTCTCATTCCCCAACGCCACCGGGCAGAAATTGGAATAAGCCACCTGCAATGAGCAACTTGTTAGTTAGACAATTATCGAATGGTGTATTTTTTCAGAATTGTTTGTGTATGTACACTTAGCTGCGACAGGGGGCTATAAGAGGTACCTCTTTCAAGATGTTGACCCGCCCCACCCATCCTCTGTCCTTCGCGTTATCTAATCAGTCTTGATGACTAATTGTCATTACGTCAATCGTAATGTTTATGCCGCGTTTATTGCGCCTTGTTGTACGTTATTCGTATGGTTGTGGCGCATTATTTCGCTTTGTTTTCTGTTACTTGATGTTGTACGTACATATTCTGCGAGGTTGTGCGTTGTAATGCACCTATGTGCGTTGTATGATCAATATTCGTTAGAGTAATTGACGATTAGTCATTACGGTAATTGAACACAAATTGACGATATATCAAGAGAAAACCGACCCCGGAGCCACCCGAGGTCGGCAGTTGGTACAACGTTAGCAGGAACCGGAAATCGCCTCAACTTTCGACAGGAAAGGCGCTTCCCTTGGTGTTCGTTTATACGTGCAGCCGGATCTCCCGCACACCGGCTGTACTGTGACCTCTTCTAGTAAGAAGAATCATTCCTCTATTCTACAATCCACAATCTAGTCCGCATCTGTGGAAAAGCCGTCCTTTATTCTGGAAATGAACGACTTTATCCTTTGGGTATCGACGGCGAACTGTCTTCCACAGCACCGACAGCTCAGACTTGATTTGCCATCATGCGGCATGGAAACCCACGACACTCTCCATCTGGTAGCGGTCGAGCGCGTCCCGCACAGCCTGTTGCTTTACTTCAGCGATGGCAGGAGTGGGGTCTACTCCGATGCGCTCCTCTATTCCATCTTGAATCAGGCGGAGCAGATGCCCGATGAAGAAGAATCGCCCCTAGAAAGCCGCATTGACAGCGTTTAGCGGCCCGTACAGGCACCGCTAAACAACGCCGCTGGTACCCCGGCTACGGTTTCGAAAGCAGGCTTATACGCTCGTGAACGGCCTGTAGATCCGTCGTCACGAGGTTGGCGTATCGCCGTGTCATCTCCAGGGAGCTGTGGCCGAGAACCTTCTGGAGGTGGAACACGGAACCACCACGGCGAAGGTAGTTCACTGCGAACGTATGCCGCGTGGCGTGGACAGTCCGGGATGGTGGAGTGAACCCGAGCTGCCTACATAACGCTTTCACTTCCCGGAGAACGTTGTTCCGACTCAGCTCGGTTTCGGACCTCGTAGCGAGCAAGAGACGCTCAGGCTTTCTACCGCAGTCTGTGACGTACCGAAACATCACCTTCCGCAGAGCGAATGAGAACGGCACGACTCTCTGCTTTCTTCCCTTCCCATCCAACGTGACGAGCAGATTGTCGAAGTCTACGTCCCGCACTCTCAGCCCTAGCGCCTCACTGATCCGGCAGCCGGTGTCCAGAAGAAACAACACGAGCAGATGCCGACGGCGTTCGTACTCGCTTTTAGGCTTCATCGTGACGATGCGGTTCACCTGAATATCGGAGAACGTGGCCAAGACAATCTTCGACTCCATCAGTTGTCGGATTCGTGGGTGAGTGCATCCCGCACCACACTTGCGGTCTTGTCCGCCGCCCCAATGCAGATAGGAGTTGATTGCGCGAATAGCTACGTTGCAGCCCGTAGCCGCCCGGCCCTTCTCACGCATCCGCATGACGGCGTCTGTGAGTTGCTGTTGCGATGGTGATTCGCAAGGGAGCCAACGAAGGCTCTCCCGATACCATTCGACGGTGCGGGGTGTGACGTTCTTTAGGTACGAACGCTCACGGATGAATTGTTCAAACATAGGAAGCATTTTTCCTCCAAGCAGGATATGAAAATTGGAGGAAACCCCATAAAATCAGGCGGATAGCTCAGTTGGTTAGAGCGCCTGCCTTACAAGCAGGATGTCGGGGGTTCGAGTCCCTCTCTGCCCACCAGTTCCCACTACAAATCATTGAAAACAAGGGCAAATAGCTCATAGAAAGAAGCTTTTGGGTAAATGCCTTTTGTTCAATTTTTCCGGATTTTCAGGATAATTCGGCCTCTCCACAGATGAGGCCCTATTCGAGTTCATTCAACGTGCAGGCGGTATCGACGGCAGCGATACAAGGTTCTATGTTGAAGCAGCCATCAAGAGGCAGCATGGAGACGTAACGCTAAGGCTGAATGAAGAGCAGTACCAGGCGCTGCACACCGCTCCAAAGCCTGCTCCCCAAAGATGCCAGGGCGTCGAAGATTGACCACTCAGCTTTTCTCCTATGATTCGCTTTGATCAGACAAAGCCGCCAACTGGTTTGCACAGTCCAAAGACGTGATTCTATTCGAAAAGTAGTCGAGAATGATGTTCTCGGCTGGGGTTCCATTCAACCCGGGGAGCGGCGTAGCAAGTATCAACCCTTCGATTACTTTCCGTACATCCGGATCAACATCCTCGAAATATGACATAGTTCTCCATTGTTGTGAGTGTGACTCTGTTGTAGATACGGCTGAGGCAAGTCACAAGATATTGGAGGTATTACGACCCTTGGTGTATGTTCTCGCGAATCGCAAATCTCGTGTAGGGCGAGATCGTATAGTCAACCTGTAGCGCCCCAATAGAAATGACAGGTTCCCGCCCACTAGAAATGTCTGTTTCTAATGGGCGGTGAGGCTTACGTGTACTTTTTGGCTGCTTTACCCAGCTAGGACCGCTTGTTGGATTCCCTAGCGTTCTCCACGCCCGTTCACGCGCTCATCAGTTGTCGGATGACCCGCCGAGCTTATCGGTGTAGGCTTGGCTCCCAGAACGATCTGGTGCCTGTTTTGAGGCTTCGCTGGGGGTTTCGTTAAAGCGGTGCTTGGTAAATCCGTCACTACCCACACCCTTAGCATTTTCAGCGTTGTACTCCGGTGGGTCTTCGATTGTAGACCAAGGCGGTACCCTGTCTACCGAGTTGGAAGGAGTGGTTTCGCCGGAGGTTACTTGCCCATTGCCGCCATTGCCGCTGCCGCTGCCATTGCCACCGTTACCGCCATTGCCGCCGTTACCGGGGGTTTCGTTTCCGTTCTGCGGCCCTCCCAGCCAATCAGCACCCTCCTTTGGATTCTTAGCATTTTCAGCGTTGGACGGTTTTTGAAATTCTCCAGTCTGAGGGTTTCTAGCGGCTTCGTTCGGTCCTATACCTTTAACGCGATTATCGTTTGAGTTTTGGGCGGCAGGATTCTGTGCATTTTCAGTCATGACGGATCTCCATTGTTGCGTCAGTATTGGATTTAGCAACGGATGCAGCCGGGAGGAAGGCGAATCGGAAGGCAGAGAATATCCGGGTGTAGGTTTCCCGGAATTAGGTCTCGTCAGGTGCATGTCTTATGCACAGCGTCACTATACCTCATTCCGGTTACGTGCTGGAACGCGCTATCGCTGGGTGCTTCCGCAGTTTGCGAACAAAGCATTCATAACGTTACCGCGAGAATTTAGTGCAAATGAAAAGACCATCCCCGGCGAGCATGCAAGCGCAGACCCCAAGATGGCAATTCCGACAACGGTGTATGACAGAGTCTCAAGCATCGCACCATATCAAAATTTCCGTTTTGGCGGCTCCACAACAGAGCATTTTCCTTCTCGTCGTTGTTTGATCGTCAGAATCTCCAGCGTCTCGGTGAAGCTTAGATCAACACGGCTAATAGCTCTCGTTAGAGTTCCAGAAGATATCGGCACCGTCCACCTAACCGTATCCGGCCCGAATCTTCGACGCGAATCACTCCCTGCCGAAGATCTCCCTCCCGAAGTAAAGACCGACAAGAACCAGCACCACTCCAGCCCATCCCCTGAAGACTATCTCCTGAGCGTACCGGAACGACTCGAAGCACGCAGCCTTGCCGAAGTGTCGATAAAGAAAGATGTATTCGACATAAAGCCACGCTGGCGGCACCAGCACCCATAGTCCCAGAAGCCAGGCCTTCGCCGTGCGTCTGTCCGGAGACTCCTTCCGGCCCCGCCTGCTATCAGCCTCCTCGCGAAGCCATACAAATCCCTTAGACAACGAATACACCGCGCCTGCCACGCCGGCGACCGTAACGGCAAGCGCCACCCACCCATAACGATTGAATGTTCCCACCATGCACTCGGCAGGAACACCTTCGGCCAGCAAAGCAATCATTCCCCGGTCCCTTCAAGATGCATTCTACAAAGCGTGCAGGAACAACACACGGGCATCACCACGAGGGAAACCTCTCCCCTGCTCCCACAGCAATGACGCCCGGCCATACCGGGGCGTCGCTGTCTTTCCTCTTCTTTCTTTTCACTGCTTCTCCTCATTCATAGAAAGAAACCGGCACATCCTTCCCCATCCTCGGAACATACTTCTCTGCGCGGCATATTCTTTTTCCGCACTCGGCGCATCCTCCCAGCTGTCTGCAACCGACGCTCTTCTGATTCATCAAAACAATTTTGCGGACGCAACATCAATCCCCAAAAAGCGTCTTATAGATAGGAGCAACGCCGGCGGTGACCGAACCAGTTCAAACCACGATCTCGGCCCCCACAGTCTCGACCCGCCGGCCCGAGCTCGACGCTCTGCGCGGCTTCTTCCTCGTCTGGATGACCCTGAACCACCTTCCCACCCGCCTGAGCGAATACTTCAATCAACCCCTCGGCTTTGTCTCCTCCGCCGAAGGCTTCGTCTTTCTCTCCGGCCTTCTCCTGGCCATGCTCTCCATCCGCCGCGCCCGAAAAGAGCCACAGGAGATGCGCGAGAAGATATGGAAGCGCAGCTTTCGCATCTACGGCTACCACCTCTTCATGCTGCTGTTCGCCTTCACCATTGCGGCGACGGTAGCCTCGCACGCTCATCGCACCGCGCTCGCCAACCTGTTGAACTACTACCTCGCGCATCCTTTCTCGGCCATCGTCTCCTCGCTGCTGCTGATCTACTGCCCACCGCTGCTCGATATCCTTCCCATCTACATCGTTTTCATGTTCACCACGCCGCCCCTGCTTATCTTCGCCGCAAAAAAGGGTTGGGGCTGGATCCTCGCCGCCAGCGGCTCCATCTGGTTGCTCGCCCAGTTCGGTGTGCGGACCTGGGTCCACGATCTTACCGTCAGAACAACGCACCTCCACATCCCCTTGCAGGAGACTGGAGCCTTTAACCTCTTTGCCTGGCAACTGATCTGGGTCCTCGGCCTTTGCTTTGGCTCCTTCATCGCCGGACGCAGGCGGCCCTTTCCCAGACTTCCCCGCTCTCTCTATCTCCTCAGCACGGCCATCTGCATCTTCTTCCTTGGAGTGCGCCACTGCTGGTTCGGGCCGCACCTCTCTGCGCAATTCTTCGGCATGCAGCTCGACAAGTGGCAGATCGGCCCTCTCCGCCTGCTCAACCTCGCTGCCTTCGCTCTCTTCCTCTACGGATCGCGCGCCGTGGTCAAGCGCATCGTCAGCATCGAGCCCTTCCTCACCCTCGGCAAGGCCTCGCTCGAGGTCTTCTGCGCCCATCTCTTCTTCGTCTTCGTTGGGCTCGCTCTCCTCTCCGGAGATGCCGGTCAGCTCCACGGCGTCCGCGCCGCGCTTCTCATCCTCATGACCTTCTCCGGAATGTTCCTGGTCGCGCTCCGTGCAATCAATCGTCAGCAGCAGAACGGCGCTCACCACGTCCATCCCTATCCCACCGACGTAGCCTCTCACACCTGATCGACACCCGCTGCCTGCTTAAGAAGAGCTTCCGCCGTTACTCAATCTTTCCCACCAGCGTCAGATCGATTGAAACTTCCTTCGCCACACGCAGCACAAAGGTGCTCGGGTCTTTCATCCCCCACTGCACGTACGGAACAACGAAGTGTGTTTTGGCGACATATCGCCCGTCTTCCATATGAACAGATACCGGAACCGTCAGCGGATGCGACGAACCATGCACGGAAAACATTCCAGAGATCTTCACCGTCGAATCTCCGTCCTCTGCTAGCGTACCGATCATCTGCTGCGGTTTGAACGATACCGTTGCAAACTTCCCCACCTCCAGAACGTCCTTGCTCATGCGTCGGTCCCGTGTGTCATTCCCGCTCTTTCCACTGCCCGCGCTCACATGGATCTCGCCTGAGACATCCGAAGTCTTTCGATCGAACTTCACCTCATCGTCTGCGACCTGAAAGGTTCCACGCACTGTATGCAGAACATCTCCCAGCGTGAAGGAGACCTCGCTCTGTCCGGGATCGATCCGAAGGGTCGTCTGCGCCCCGGCAAGCCCGGCCCACAACAGCACTCCAGCCATCACTATTCCTGAACGCACCTATACCCCCCGCGGCGCAAGAATCTGCAGCCCCAGACTAAGAATTCCGCTACTTCCCAGAACAGTCAGAGGAGCGGTCCCCACGTGAACCGACAGCATCTGCTCGAAGATTTGCGGGTCTCGACGGAACACCCTCTGCATCCAGTGGCGCACCGGCCCGAATCGATCCATCAACAGCATCGACCGCGACATAAAGATCGGCACCCGGCGAATTCTTCGATGAGCCTGTTCGTACAGGTTCAGATCGCGCCGCCTCAAGGCCGTCGCCAACTCCCTAGCCTGCAGGAATGAGAGAGCAAGCCCCTGCCCCGCGATGGCATCGACAGAACCCGAAGCATCGCCCACCAGCGCAGTGCATCCACTCGTAACCCGATCGTAAAGACATCCCTCCGTAATGGCTCCGCGCTGCGAGCTCTCGACCTCCGCTCCTTGCAACCGCATCGCCAGTTCAGGAAACCACGATAACGATGCGTCCACCGAACGAAACCGGTCTCTGCCGACTACGACCACGCAGGTCTCCTCCGGCCCAACCGGTGTCACATAAGCCTGGCCTCGATCGCACCAGTGGATCTCCATAAATTCGTTCCACGGCCGCACCTTGAAATGCTGCCGTAGCCCGATCCTCCGGCTTAGCTTCCTTCCCTTCCCCAACCCCAGCCGCTCACGAATCCGGGAATGAATCCCGTCGGCTCCGATCACCCACTTCGTCCGAATCTCCTCCTGCCCCGTCCGCACCAGCCCATCTCTCGTGTCCAGAATCTGCGTGGACCAACGGAACTTCACACCCAGTTCGGAGGCCCGCCGATGCAGAATCTCATGAAGAATCGTCCTTCTCAGCCCTCTCCCTGCTCCATCCGGAAACCGAGCCTCCACCGAGCTTCCCGCCTCGACAAATCGAATCCCGCAAAAGATGCCCGACCTCTCCTCAGGCAGAGACACTCCCAGCGCCGCCAGAGCGGCCAGCCCATCCGGCATCAGCCCCTCACCGCACGCCTTATCGATCGGCGGCTTGAAGCAGTCTGCAACCATTACATCGAAGCCCTCAAGCCGGGCAGCAATCGCCGCTGCCAGTCCTGCAGGTCCGCCACCACACACGAAAACGTCCGTAGTACGCATACTGATACTTAGTAACTCGCAAAGCGCCCATTCGATGGTCATGAAAATGTAATTGCATTGTCGTCAGGTCGTGTCAGGTCATCCCGCACCATCACCTGCTAAAGTAGGTGCAGACGGCACCGGCACTGCGGCTGCCGCTTGATTTCATGCCGTCCCGCCTCATCATCAACGCTGACGACTTCGGCCTGACCCCAGGCATCAACCGCTCCATTCTTGAGCTACATAACGCCGGAGTCCTCACCTCCGCCACTCTCATGGCCACCGGACCCGCATTCGACGATGCCATCGCCATCGCCAAAGCAAATCCCACACTCGGCGTGGGTTGCCACGTCGTCCTCACCGACGGCATCCCTGCATCACCGCCCGAAACGATCTCAACGCTGCTCGGCCCCGACGGAAGATCCTTCCGCCCCTCCCTGCTCGACTTCGTCCAGGCACTCCTGCGTGGCCGCATCCGCGAAGAGGAGATCGAGCGCGAAGCTGACGCCCAGATCCGTAAATTGCAACACGCAGGCATCACTATCACTCACGTCGACACCCACAAACACAGCCACCTCTTCCCCGCCGTCGCGCGCCCCCTTCTCCGCGTGCTCGAACGCACCGGAGTCCCGGCCATCCGCAACCCCTTCGAGCCAGCGTTCACGCAGCAGCTCGCACACGCCGGCCTCAAGCGCCGCATGCAGATTCGCCTTCTCAACTCCTTCGAATCACGCTTTCAACGACTCCCCGAGATCCGCGACCGGAAAGTCCTCACGACCGGCGGCACCGTAGGGGTCTCAGCAACTGGCAATCTCAACGCAACCACCCTCACGCAGATCCTCAACTCGCTCCCCCCCGAAGGCGCCTACGAGCTCGTCTGCCATCCCGGCTACAACGACCGCGATCTCGACCACGTCACCACCCGCCTCCGCGCTCATCGCGAGGTCGAGATGCAGGCTCTTCTCTCCGCCATTCCCTCCGCTCTCTCGCAACCAAACGCGCCCGCGCTCATCCACTACGGTAGCCTCGTCTCCGCGCACGCTTAGCCCTCCACAGGAGCCTCGATGAAGATCGGCATCACGTGCTACCCCACCTACGGCGGCTCCGGCGTCGTCGCCACCGAGCTCGGCATCGAGCTCGCCGCCCGCGGCCATCAGATCCACTTCATCACCTCGTCCCAACCCTTCCGCCTCACCGGACGCGAGGCCAACATCCACTTCCACGAAGTCTCCGTCTCCACCTATCCCCTCTTCGAGTACCCACCCTACGACCTCGCCCTCGCCACCCGTATGGCCGAGGTCGCCGACTTCTACTCGCTCGACCTCCTCCACGTCCACTACGCCATTCCGCACTCTGTCTCCGCTCTGCTCGCCAGCCAGATGATCGCCTCGCACTCCCTCGCCGCGCGCCGACGCAATCTCCCCTTCATCACCACCCTGCACGGAACCGACATCACTCTCGTCGGACTCGATCCCTCCTATCTCCCCATCACCCGCTTCGCCATCGAGCGTTCCCACGGAGTCACCGCAATCTCCTCCCACCTCGCCGACCGCACTCACGAAGCCTTCGGCATCACCGGCGAGATCGAGGTCATCCGTAACTTCGTCAACTGCGACCTCTACGTCCGAAAGCCCGAGCTTGTCGCCGAGATGCGCCCACGCTTCGCCTCTCCCAACGAACACCTCTTCGTCCATCTCTCCAACTTCCGCCCGGTCAAACGAGTCCTCGATGTCATCGAGGTCTTCGCCCGCGTCGCCAGCGTTCTGCCCGCACGGCTCATGCTCATCGGCGACGGCCCCGACCGCAGCGCCGCCGAACATCTCGCCCTCCGCCACGGCGTTCAGGACCGCATCCACTTCCTCGGCAAGCAGGACAACGTCAACGAGCTGCTTCCCCTCGCCGACCTCATGATCATGCCCAGTCAGATGGAGTCCTTCGGCCTCGCCGCCCTCGAAGCCATGGCCTGCGGCGTCCCTGCCATCGCCACCCGCGTCGGCGGAGTCCCCGAGCTCATCCACGACTCAGGAGATTCAGGAGACCCGGACAACGTCAACGGCCTCCTCTTCCCCATAGGCGACGTAGAGGCAATGGCTCAGGCGGCCATCGCGCTCCTCCAGGACCGGCCACGCCTCGAAGCCATGTCAAAGGCCGCCCGACGCACCGCCCAGGAGCACTTCTGCACCACCCGTATCATCCCGCTCTACGAGCAGTACTACCAGCGCATCCTCGACCGCACCTCATAACGCTTCGTAAGCATCATTCGAGCAAAGCTCGAACCCTACCCCCGCACCCGAGCCCGACGCATCACATCGTCCATCGCGCTCACCGCAACCTCCAGCACACGTCTTCCGCTCTGCGACCAGCTCTCCGCTTCGAGCACCGGCATGATCAACGTCACCTTCGTCCCTCGCCCCGGCCGGCTGTTCACTTCTACGCTCGCCGTGCGTCCATACTGAACCTCCAGCCGCTCCCGCACATTCTTCATCCCGATCCCCGCGCCCTGCCGCACCATGCTCTCCGCCCCCGACACCTCATTGCGCTCAATCGACATCCCCACCCCATCGTCCTCCACCTCCACCACCATCATCCCGTCCTCGTCGATCCGGCTGCGCAGCGTCACCGTCCCCCCGCTGATCCTCGGCTCCAGCCCATGCTTGATGCTGTTCTCGATCAGTGGCTGCAACAGCATTCCGGGAACCACCACGTCCAGCGTCTCCGGCGCAATCTCCTTCACCACTCGCAGCTTCGCTCCAAACCGCACCACCTCGATATCCAGGTAGTCGTCCGTAAACGCCAGCTCCTCGCGAAACGGCACAAAGGCATCGCGGTCCTTCAGCAGGACGCGCAGAATATTCGCGAGCTTCACAATCATCTCCCGCGCCAGCTCCGGCTGCGACCGCACCAGCGACGTGATCGAGTTCAGCGTGTTGAACAGAAAGTGCGGATTGATCTGCCGCTGCAACGCATCCAGCCGAGCCTCCAGCAGCATTCTCCCCTGCTCCTCTAGCTTCCGCTCCACCCGGATCGCATTCCAGATCTTCAGCGGGATCCCCACCACAATCGGAGCGTTCGCGCATATCAGCAGCTCCACCCACCACACCCCCGAGTGCAGGCTGAAGTAGCGCCGCGGGTTGAACCACGAGATCAGGCTCGCGCAGAACTGCATCCCCGCAATCACCACCAGCAACAGAACCTGCCGGTCCAGATGAGGTCGCTTCAGGTTCCGCGTCACCCAGCGGTAGATGCTCAGGTCGATCATCGGAGAGAACGACCACACGTCCTCCGGATCCGCAAACCGGGCAAAGGTTCCCGCCACCGCCGCCACAATCAGGTTTACCGGTAGCGTCCAGTACTCATGGTGCATCAGCGCCGGAATCGCCAGAGCCACTCCCCCAAGCATCGCCGCCACCGGACCCAGCAGAATCCCCACCAGAAACGTCGTCTCAAACGAAAGATCCGCCGCCAGAAAGTTCGGAACCTTCACCCGCACCAGCACGCCCAGAACCAATGGAGCGCAGATCATCGCCCCCAGCTCGAACTTCTGCAGCGACGACCGTCGCGGAGCCAACAGTGCGTCCTTGAACCTCTTCGACCGCGCCAGAGAGCTCGATACCGCAGCCGCCACACCCAGCTCGACCAGCAGCGTAATCAAAATCAGCGACTGTGAGATATAAGCCACGTCCTTAATAATCTACGCTCCGGAGCCAACCGAAGCCTTCTTCCGACCCGCCACCCGGAGCGAAGCTCGAACCAACTGCATCGTCAGGCGCCCCAGCCGAATCTAATCTCCGTGAGCAGCAAACCGTATAATCAAAAAGAGATGCCCTTTTCCGCAGTAAACAAGGTAGCCGACGCCGACTTTCCCACCCGCTGGGGACACTTCCGAATCCTCGGCTTCGAAGGAATCATCGACAATCCCGACCCCTGCAACGATGCCGTACCCACACCCGCCCGCCGCATCGAAGGTGCCGTCGCCCTGGTCTTGGGCGATATTCACTCCGCCCCTCCCATCGTCCGGATCCACTCCCAATGCCTCACCGGAGACGTCTTCCACTCCCTGCGCTGTGACTGCCGCCAGCAGCTCGAGCTCGCCATGGCCACCATCGCCGACGCAGGTTCCGGCATCCTCCTC
>Ga0193742_1000620_pt1 | contig 23258 bp, 20 predicted proteins | sample L2c1metaG_FD_165511 | JGI IMG/M metagenome (GOLD analysis project Ga0193742, IMG submission 165511) | Soil microbial communities from a riparian zone of the East river system, Colorado, United States - L2c1 | ecosystem: Environmental > Terrestrial > Soil > Riparian zone | place: USA: East River... | reverse complement strand
TGCCGACCAAAGCGGACAGTGCGTCACCCTGCCCGTTGATGTTCGTCAGCACCGAGTTGAGGTTGTCGATCACGTTGCCGATCACCTGGTCGCGGTCGGCGAGCGTGGTGGTCAGCGACCCGGTGTGGGCCAGCAGGCTGTCGACCGTGCCGCCCTCCCCCTGCAACACCTGGACGATCTCGCCGGAGAGCTGGTTGACGTCCTTCGGCGACAGCGCCTGGAACAGCGGTTTGAAGCCGTTGAACAGGTCGGTCAGGTCGAGTGCCGGCCGGGTGCGCGACAGCGGGATCTCCGCGTCCTCCGGCAGCATGTCCGCGGACAGCCGCTCGCCGCGCTCGAGCGCGATGTAGCGCTGGCCGACCATGTTGCGGTACTTGATGGTCGCGGTGACGTCGGCCGGCAGCGCCTTGCCCCGGTCGACCGAGAAGCGCACGAGCGCGAGGTGTCCGTCCACAATGGACATGTCGTCGACCTGGCCGACGCGCACGCCGTGGATGCGCACGTCGTCGCCCGGGTTGAGCGAGGTGACGTCGGTGAACCGGGCGGCGTAGCCCAGGGTGTCGCCGACGTTGGTGTTCGAGATCGACACCGCGAGTATGGCCGTGGCGAAGCCGGTGATCAGCACGAAGATCAGGCCCTTGACCAGCGGCGCGGCCAGCTTTCTCATCGCAGCTCGACCTCCGTGCCCCGGTAGAGCGGGCCGACCAGGACGCTGCTCCAGCCCGGCACCTCGCCGGGCGCGACGCCGAGCGTCCCGGACACGAGCGTCGCGATCAGCTCCTGTTCCTGCGGGGAGTTCGGCAGTCCGAGGTCGCCGTCCGCGCCGGGCAGCAGCGGGTGTCCCGCGCTGCCGGCCGGCACGGCCACCGCGCCCTGCGTCGGCGCGACGCCGCTCGGGTAGCACCTCGGCCCGCCGGTCGCGTTCCACACCGGGTCGTCCCTGCCGGGCACGTACTTGCCGCGCGGGTCGGTCACCGCCACCTCGACGTGCAGACCGGGCTCCGCCGTGCCGGCGCCGAGCAGCTTGTCGACCGCGGGCTTGAGGTCGGTCATCGCCTTGAGGGTGCAGGGGAAGCTCGGCGAGTAGGCGGCCGCGAGCTCCAGCGGCGCCCGGCTGGACGCGGCGAGCTGGATCAGGTTCTCCTTGTTGTTGCGCAGGAAGATGGTGACGTCCTGCGCGGAGCGGGTCACCTGCGCGTACAGGTCGGTCAGCTCGACCCGCTGGTCGGCGACGGTGTTGAGCGTCACCGACGAGTCGGTCAGCGCGTCGAGCAGGTCCGGCGCGATGTCGCCGTACAGCTCGCTGACCTCCGCGAGGGCCCGCAGGTCCTGCGTGAGCGTCGGCAGGTTCGGGTTGAACTCCTCGAGGTAGGCGGCGGTGCTGACCATGGCCTGGCCGAGCCGCTCGCCGCGGCCCTCCAGCGCGGTGGCGATCGCGGTGAGGGTGGTCGCGAGCTTCTGCGGCTGCACGGCCTTCAACACCGGGAGCAGGTCGTCGAACACCCGCTCCAGCTCGATCGCGTTCCTGGAGCGGTCCTGGCGGATCACGTCGCCCTCCGCGAGCGGGCCCGCCACCGAACCGTCCGGAATGGACAGTTGGACGTACCGCTCGCCGAACAGGGTCTTGGGGATCAGCAACGCGCTGACGTCCTTGGGGAGCCGCGCGAGCTTGTCCGGGTCCATGGCCAGCTCGATCGTCGCGCCGCCCTGGCTGCCGTGCACCGCACGGACGTCGCCGACGACCACCCCACGCGCCTTGACCTCCGAGGACTCGTTGAGCTGGTTGCCGATCCGGTCCGCGCGCAGCGTCACGAGCACGGCGTCGGAGAACTTCTCCTGGTAGATCTGGATCGCGAGGGTGGCCAGCGCCGCCATCACCAGCAGGAAGACGACTCCCGCGCCACGCCGGACCGACTTGCGCCCGTTCATAACGGCCACTCCTCGCAGGCTCCGAGCGGCCGCTGCGTTTGATGGTTCGCTCCGCAAGCTCCGCTCATCCCGCCACCTGCACCGTCGTGGTGGCGCCCCAGATCGCGAGGCTCAGGAACAGGTCGATCACGTTGACGGCGACGAGCGACGTGCGCACCGACCGTCCTACCGCGACGCCGACACCGGCGGGCCCGCCGGACGCGCGGTAGCCGTAGTAGCAGTGCGCGAGCACGACGACCACGCTGAACACCAGCACCTTGCCGAACGAGTACAGCACGTCGATCGGCGGTAGGAAGAGGTGGAAGTAGTGGTCGTAGGTGCCCGCGGACTGGCCGAAGAACCAGATGGTGATCTGCCGCGACGCGATGTAGGACGTCAGCAGCCCGATCGCGTACAGCGGGATGATCGCGAGGAAACCGGCGATGATCCGCGTGGTGACCAGGTACGGGATGCTCGGCACGCCCATGACCTCGAGCGCGTCGATCTCCTCGGAGATCCGCATGGCGCCGAGCTGCGCGGTGAAGCCGCAGCCGACGGTCGCGGACAGCGCGATCCCGGCGACCAGCGGCGCGATCTCGCGGGTGTTGAAGTAGGCGGAGATGAAGCCGGCGAGCGCGGACGTGCCGACCTGGTTGAGCGCCGAGTAGCCCTGCAGGCCGACGACCACGCCGGTGAACGCGGTCATGCCGATCATCACGCCGATGGTGCCGCCGATGACCGCGAGCGCGCCGGAGCCGAAGCTCACCTCGGCCATCAGCCGCATGATCTCCTTCCCGTACCGGCGGATCGCACGCGGGATCCACGCGATCGCCTTGACGAAGAAGAAGATCTGGTCGCCGAGCACGTCGAGGAACGTGAACTGCCGGTCGACGGCGCTCTTCACGCGTTGCGGGCGGGTGCTTGGCGGCCGTTCGTCGAGGAGCGCCATGTCACGCCCCCTTCGGCGGCACGATTTGCAGGTACAGGGCCGTGAGGATGAGGTTCAGCAGGAACAGCAGCAGGAACGTGATCACCACGGACTGGTTGACCGCGTCGCCGACGCCCTTCGGTCCCCGGCCCGGGTTGAGGCCGCGGTAGGACGCGACCACCCCGGCGACGAACCCGAAGATCACCGCCTTGATCTCGGAGATCCACAGGTCCGGCAGCTGCGCCAGCGCGGAGAAGCTCGCGAGGTACGCACCGGGCGTGCCGCCCTGCATGACCACGTTGAAGAAGTAGCCGCCCAGCACACCGACGACCGACACCAGGCCGTTGAGGAACGCGGCGACGCCCATCGCGGCGAGCACGCGCGGCACGATGAGACGCTGCACCGGGTTGACGCCCAGCACCTCCATCGCGTCGATCTCCTCGCGGATCGTGCGCGAGCCGAGGTCCGCGCACATGGCGGAGCCGCCCGCGCCGGCGATCAGCAGCGCCGTCACCACCGGGCTCGCCTGCTGGATGATCGCGAGCACGCTGGCCGCGCCGGTGAACGACTGCGCGCCGATCTGCGTGGTCAGCGAGCCGAGGTGCAGCGCGATGACCGCGCCGAACGGGATCGACACCAGCGCCGCGGGCAGCAGCGAGACGCTGGCGATGAACCAGAACTGGCCGATGAACTCGCGGAACTGGAAGGGGCGCTTGAAGGTGCAGCGGACGACGTCGAGGCCCAGCGCGTAGAGCCGTCCGGTCTGCCGCATCGCCGCGGCGCCAGGAAACCCCTGCTTCGTCGTCATCTGATCGGGGTCCCCAGTTGGTACCGCACGCGGTCCTCGTCGTCCAGGCTCGACACGATGCCGTGCCGCGCGGCGGGCGGCAGCGTGTGGATGATCCGCATGACCCGGTCCTTGCGGCGGCGCACAGCCTCGCGGTAGGGCAGCCCGGGCGTCGGCTGGATCTGGGGCACGACGCCGCGGACGTCGTCGGTGGAGCCGTCGTGGTGACCGGCGTCCACCTGCGCCTGCTCGGCCGCCATGGTGGCCTCGTCCTTCTCCTCCGACATGCCGATCGGACCGATCCGGCTGCCGTTGAGGAACTGCTTCACGGCCGGCTCGTCGCTGGTCAGGAGCACCTCGCGCGGTCCGAACATGACCAGCTCGCGGCGGAACAGCATGCCGATGTTGTCCGGCACGGTCCGCGCGAGGTTGATGTTGTGCGACACGATCAGGATGGTCGCGTCGACCTGGGCGTTGAGGTCGATGAGCAGCTGGGAGATGTAGGACGTGCGCACGGGGTCCAGGCCGGAGTCCGGCTCGTCGACCAGGATGATCTCCGGGTCCAGCACCAGCGCCCTGGCCAGACCGGCGCGCTTGCGCATGCCGCCGGAGATCTCGCCGGGCAGCTTGCCCTCCGCACCCGCGAGGCCGACCATGTCCATCTTGCCGAGCACGATGTTCCTGATCTCGGACTCGCTTTTCCTGGTGTGCTCACGCAGGGGGAACGCGATGTTGTCGAACAGGTTCATCGACCCGAACAGGGCGCCGTCCTGGAACAGCACGCCGAACAGTTTTCGGGTTTCGTAGAGCTGGTGCTCCGAACAGCGGACCAGGTCCACGCCGTTGATGAGCACCTGCCCGGTGTTCGGCTTCAGGAGCCCAATCAGACATTTCAGGAATACGGACTTGCCCGTGCCCGACGGGCCCAGCATGACGCTGACCTCGCCGGCCGGCAGCGTCAGCGTGACGTCCTGCCAGATCCGCTGGTGGCCGAAGGACTTCGAGAGGTTCTCGACGACGACCTCGACTCCCAATCCACACCTCCGCTGGTGTCAAGGCCGCGCGCCATAAGTTCGACGCCCCCACGCCGAATTGTGCTGGACGTTTATTACTGACGAGTACGCTAACTACCCGGGGAACGCGGAAGCAAGAACCCGGCCATAAACGGTCAGTGCGAAGGCCCGCAAACCCAATATTTTGGAATGCGGGTGACAATACATGCCGGTCGGTTTGTCAGATTGTGCGCAAAAATGGACCTACTCGGCCGTTCGGCCCATTCCGATGAGCGAAACGGCGTTCATGCCGTGCACCTTTCGGTCGGCGAGCAGGTCCACGAACCGCTCCCGCACCCGATCGACCCGCTCGACGCCCGCGAGCCGCAGGCGCATGGCCGACCCCATGACGAGCGCCCACGCGCTGTCCGCGTCGAGCGGCATGGTGTGCGGCTGCTCGGTGACGGTGACGTCCCGCAGGCCGAGGCCGGTCAACCAGGCGCCCAACGACTCCGGGGTCTCGATGCGCTCGCCGGGGCCGCGACCGGCCGGCGGCTCGGTCGCGCCGGCCTGTTCGGCGCGGACGGCCTCGGCCAGGATCACGGGCACGGGCATGATGGAGCCGCGCCCCCAGGTGGTGACGACCATGCGGCCGCCGGGCCGCAGCAAGGTGGCGAGGCGGGCCGAGTCGGCGTCCATGTTCGGCAGGAAGAAGACGCCGTAGACGCACTGGACCAGGTCGTAGCCGTCGTCGTTGCCGGACCACGTGGTGGCGTCCGCGGCGGTGAAGTGGAGCTGGGTGAGGTCGGGCGCGTTCGCGCGACCCTGTGCGAGGAGCTGCTCGGACAGGTCGATGGCGTCCACACGCCCGGTCGGGCCGACCGCGCGCGCGGCCGGGATCGCGGAGGCGCCCGCGCCGCAGCAGACGTCGAGCACCCGCTCGCCCGGCCGCGGGTCGGCCAGCCGGACCGTCGCCTGTCCCATCGGGTTCCACAGGATCGGGGCGAGGACGGCGAAGTGCTGGTGCGCGGCGTCGAACACCGCGCCGAGGTCAGGCTTGGTCACGTCGCCGAACCTACGCCCGCTCCCGCTAGGCGGCAATCATTTTCACTAGTGGGCGAAGTGGCGGGTGCCCGTCAGGTAGACCGGGACGCCGGCCGCCTCGGCCGCCGCGACGACCTCCGCGTCCCGCACCGAGCCGCCCGGTTGGACGATCGCCCGGACGCCGGCCTCGAGCAGCACCTCGAGTCCGTCCGGGAACGGGAAGAACGCGTCCGACGCCGCCACGGAACCACGCGCGCGGTCACCGGCGCGGGACACGGCGAGCCGCGCCGCGTCCACCCGGTTGACCTGCCCCATGCCGACGCCGACGGTCGCGCCGTCGTGGGCCAGCAGGATCGCGTTGGACTTCACCGCGCGGCACGTCCGCCACGCGAACGCCAGGTCCGCGAGCGTCGCGTCGTCCACCGGCGCACCGGCGGCAAGGGTCCACTTGGCCGGGTCGTCGCCGGGCGCGTCGATGATGTCGGAGGTCTGCATCAGCAGCCCGCCGGTCACCTGGCGGAACTCCGCGCCGCCGCGCGCCGGCGGCGTGGCCACCAGGATGCGGATGTTCTTCTTGCGTGCCAACACGTCCACCGCGCCGTCCGCATAGGACGGTGCGATGATCACCTCGGTGAACACCTCGGCCACCTGCTCGGCCATGTCCACCGACACCTCGCGGTTCGCGGCGATGACCCCGCCGAACGCGGACAGCGGGTCGCACGCGTGCGCCTTCCGGTGCGCGTCCGCAATGTCCACTGTGGACACCGCGATGCCGCACGGGTTGGCGTGCTTGATGATCGCCACACACAGCAGCTCGTGGTCGTGCGCGGCCCGCCACGCGGCGTCCGAGTCGAGGTAGTTGTTGTACGACATCTCCTTGCCGTGCAACTGTTCCGCGGTCGCGAGCCCGCCGGGGCCGAAGCCGGACGTGTACAGCGCCGCCTTCTGGTGCGGGTTCTCCCCGTACCGCAGCACGTCGCGCCGCCGCCAGCTCGCGCCGACCCAGCCGGGGAAGTTCGAGCCCTCGTCGTCGGGCGCGAGCGCGGACCCCATCCACGACGCGACCGCGATGTCGTAGGTCGCCGTGTGCCGGAACGCGGCCAGCGCGAGGTCACGCCGGTCGGCGAGCGTGAAACCGCCGTCCCGCACGGATTCCAGCAACCATTCGTAGCGCGCCGGGTCCACGACCACGGCCACGCTCGCGTGGTTCTTCGCGCCGGCACGCACCATCGCGGGCCCGCCGATGTCGATCTGCTCGACGCACTCGTCCTGGGTGGCGCCGGACAGGACCGTCTCGGTGAACGGGTACAGGTTCACCACGAGCAGGTCGAAAGGCGCGATGCCGAGCGACTCCAACTGCTCGACGTGCGAGGGCAGCCGCAGGTCCGCCAGCAGGCCGGCGTGCACCCTGGGGTGCAACGTCTTCACCCGCCCGTCGAGCGACTCCGGGAACCCGGTCACCTGCTCGACCGGCGTCACCGGCACGCCGGCGTCCGCGATCACCCGCGCGGTGCCGCCGGTCGACACGATCTCCACGCCGTTCGCGTGCAGACCCGTCGCCAGCTCCAGCAGACCCGCCTTGTCCGAAACCCCGATGAGGGCCCGGCGAACCGGGCGCCGCTCGTCAGTCACGGGATGCTCACCTTTCGTCCGTGCACCGTGTACCCCTGCCGGGTAAGCAATGCGATCACGTCGACCAGCAGCCGACGCTCCACCACCTTGATGCGTTCGTGCAGCGTGTCGACGCCCTCGCCGGGCGACACGCCCACCGCCTCCTGCGCGACGATCGGCCCGGTGTCCACGCCCGCGTCGACGAGGTGGACCGTGCAGCCGGTCACCAGCACGCCGTGCGCGACCGCGTCGGCCACGGCGTGCGCGCCGGGGAACGCCGGCAGCAGCGCGGGGTGCGTGTTCAGCACCCGCCCGCGGAACCGGCCGAGGAACTCCGGCCCGAGGATCTTCATGAAACCGGCCGACACCACCAGATCCGGCTCGTGCACCGTGACCGCGTCGGTCAGCGCGTGGTCCCACGCCGCGCGGTCGGCGTAGTCCTTGAGCCGCACGACGAAGCCGGGCACCCCGGCGCGCTCGGCACGCGCGAGGCCCTCGATGCCGGCCCGGTCCGCGCCGACCGCGACCACGCTGGCCGGCAGGTCGGCGGCGTCGAGCACGGCCTGCAGCAGGGTGCCGGAACCGGAGACCAGGACAACGACCCGGGCCGGGACGTCCGGTCTCACCGAGATGGACACCGGCTCGCTCAGCGGTGGCTCCTGGACTCGGTCTGCGGCATACCCGCAGCTTAGGCGGCCGGTGATCGGTTCGATAAACCGGTCGCCCGCGGCTCGAGCGGTACCGGCTCTACCACGCGCTCGAGCTGTGGGACTGGTTCGCGCAGATCGGCAACACCACACCACTGGACAGCATCGCGGCCGACCTCCGCCTACTGGCGACCAGCTAGATGGTTGGCTCCGTGAAGATCGCGTGAAGGTGGGACCGTTCGTGGCAATGAGCGACGGTGGTTGTCGTCGTCTTCCGCGGAGGCTAGCGCTGTGTACGCGCCGACCGGACCCCGCCCGGTCACCAACACAAGCTCACCGACCGTCCCTGATCGCTGACACCGACTTCACGGAATCAACCATCTAGTCGCGCGCGGACGCGTCGACCTCGGACTCCTCCTCCGCGTCCCGGGGGGCCGGCAGGTCCTTGGCCGACGGCGCCGACGTCTCCTTGGGCTCGGACTCCTCAGAAGACTCGTCGGCGTCGTCCTCGGCGGGCTCGTCGTCGCTGTCCTCGGCGCTGTCCTCGTCGCTGTCCTCGGCGACCTCTTCGTCCGCTTCCTCCCCCGGCTCGTCGTCGATGAGCCCGGGCATGGCGTCGCGCACGGGTCGCGGCCCGCCGAACCACACTGCGAGCGCGGCCGGGATCGCGATCCACAGCACCAGCACGATCGACACCGCGGCGGCCCGCATGCTGACCGGGTCGAACGCGCCTCGGCCAAGCCGCCCGCCCGCGCTGCCGGCGAGCACGACGAAGGACATCGCGACCACCCCGGTCGCCACCGCCACCCCGCGCAGCCGCACCACCGGGTCCTCGTCGACGTCGCGCAGCCTGCGGCCGACCAGCACCCCGATCGCCAGCGGCGCCACGAACAGCAGCGGCCACCACGCCGCGTGCTGTTCCGGCAGCGCCGCGAGCAGCGGCAGCCCCGGCACCGGGCCGCCGGCGAACTCCACCGGCGACACCGCGACCGTGCCCAGCGAGAAACCCGGCCCGACGACGAACGACGTCGCCGCGACCATCGCGTTCGGCAGGTAGCCGACCGACAGCAGCAGCATGCCGACCGCGTTGCCCGGCCCCATGGGGAACAGGTCGCGCGCGGTCGAGATCGAGGTGAGCAGGCCGAACGTCAGCACCGCGCCGCCCGCCGTGAGCAGCAGCACCACCGCGAGCGAACCGGCACGCAGCCCGGCGACCGCGACCGCGTCGGCCCGGCCGACGATCGCGTCGAGCAGCCCGCACCGGCGCGCGACGCCGATCGTCGCGGCGAGCGCCGCAACCAGCGCCGGGTAGTAGAACGCGGCGAGCGGGTCGGCCGTGACCTGCTCGCCCGAGGACAGGCCGGCGATCACCGCGCCGGCCGCACCGTGCGTGAGTGCGATGGTCGCGACCACCTGGCCGGCCTGGCCGGGCCGGTGCAGCCCGAGCCGTTCCGCCGCGCCGGCCGCGGCGCGCGCGGTCAGCGCGACGACACCGATGGTCGGCAGCAGCGGCAACGCGCCGAGCTCCACCCCGAAGATCGACACCGGCACCTGGTAGGCCGCGAGCCAGCTCGGCAGCGCGGCGCTCAGCACGCCGGTGGTGGCGAAGTGGGCGTTGGCCGCGAACGCCGTGACCAGTGCGAGCAGTGCGGCGATCGCGGCGTAGCCGGTGAGGAGCGGACCGAGCGCGGCGAGCGTGAGCACACGCACCCTGGTGAGCGCCGGCACGGCGCTCGGCGGGTCCGCCGCGTCGGACTCCACGGCTTCGGCGGTCTGATCGATGGCCGCGTCCGGCTCATCGAATCCGTCGAGGTCGGAGGCCATGCCCGCCACTGTCGCATGTGGACTGTGCCATTCGGGTGAGCCACGCCGCCGTTACCGAATCAGGTGAAGGGTCCCGGACACGCCGGTGGGGTGGCACCGGATCCGATGCCACCCCACCGAGACAACTACTGGGACTCAGCCCTGCTGCGGGTACCCGCCCGGCGGCGTGCCGGGCGCCTGCGGCGGCTGGCCCGGCTGACCCGGCTGACCGAACTGGCCCTGCTGCGGCGCGAACGTCGTCTGCTGCCCCGGCGGCGGGCCGGGCTGGCCGAACTGGCCCGGCTGCGGCGGCGGCGGCGCCGGGAACTGGCCCGACGGCGGGTACATGCCACCCGGCTGGCCGTGGCCGTACGGGTTCGGCGCGGGCGGCTTGAGGATGCCCTGGTCGAACAGGTAGGCCACGACCGACGCGAAGCCCTGCAGGATGCCGAAGATCATCAGCAGGATCGTGCCGACGCCGATGTCCGGATCGGTCGCGAACACGAAGAACATGATCGAGAGCATGCCGGTGACGGAGAACGCGGCCGGCGCGAGACCGGGCTTCTTGTCGTCGCCCGGCAGGATCGCCGGCAGGGAGAACAGCGCGCCGAGGAGGAAGATCCCCGGCAGGACCGAGGTGCTGCCGAAGAAGCTGTCGTTCCCACCGTCGTAGACGTCGGCGAACCCGACGAAGAAGTTGATCAGGCCGAGGCCGGCGACGACCAGGTGGATGATCGCCGGCAGGCCGAGCTTCAAGCCACCTCCTGGGGGAGGCCCGTAACCGGGGCCTGGGTGTGGCTGCTGCGGCCCTTGACCCGGGTATCCACCCGGTGCCCCGCCTGGGAAGGTCATCGCGTTGCTCTCCTCAGCTCATTCGACGCGATCGGTACAAGACATAACTCAACTCAGACCTTCCGACGGTCGCCGGCACGAGGTGGTTCCCCCCAGGCCGAGACCATCGTGGGGCCGGACGGTACACCAGCTTCCGACCCCACCGTCGGGTGACTCGCGAAGGTCGGATCAGGCCGACGCGCTGGCCGCGGCGACGAGCTGACGTGCCAGCTCCGCCGTCTCGGACGGCGTCTTGCCGACCTTCACACCCGCGGCCTCCAGCGCTTCCTTCTTCGCCTGCGCGGTGCCCGACGAACCGGACACGATCGCGCCGGCGTGTCCCATCGTCTTGCCCTCCGGCGCGGTGAAGCCGGCGACGTAGCCGACGACCGGCTTGGTGACGTGCTCGGCGATGTAGGCCGCCGCGCGCTCCTCCGCGTCGCCGCCGATCTCGCCGATCATCACGATGACCTCGGTCTGCGGGTCCGCCTCGAACGCGGCGAGCGCGTCGATGTGCGTGGTGCCGATGATCGGGTCACCGCCGATGCCGACCGCCGTCGAGAAACCGAGGTCGCTCAGCTCGTACATCATCTGGTAGGTCAGCGTGCCCGACTTGGAGACCAGGCCGATGCGGCCGGCCTCGGTGATGTCGGCGGGGATGATGCCGGCGTTCGACTTGCCGGGGCTGATCACGCCGGGGCAGTTCGGGCCGATGATCCGCGTCCTGTTGCCGGTCGCGCCGGCGTGCGCCCAGAAGCTCGCGGTGTCGTGCACCGGGATGCCCTCGGTGATGACCACGCACAGGCCGATGCCCGCGTCGATGGCCTCGTACACCGCGCCCTTCGCGAACTTCGGCGGCACGAACACGACCGTGACGTCCGCGCCGGTCTCGGCCATCGCCTCGCCGACCGAGTTGTACACCGGCAGCGTCAGGCCGTCCTTGAGGTCGGAGAAGTCGGCCGACTGGCCGCCCTTGCCCGGGGTGACGCCACCGACCACGTTGCTGCCGGAGGCGAGCATGCGGCGCGTGTGCTTGGTGCCCTCGGCGCCCGTCATGCCCTGGACGATGATCTTGCTGTCCTCGTTGAGAAAGATAGCCATGTCAGGCCCCCTTCGAGGCAAGCTCGGCGGCCTTGCGTGCCGCGTTGTCCATGGTGTCGACCTGCTCGAGGCCCGGCAGCGCGGCCTCGGTGAGGATCCGGCGCCCCTCCTCGGCGTTGTTGCCGTCGAGCCGGACCACGACCGGCTTCGCCACCGGCTCACCGCGGCCCGCCAGCAGCTGGAACGCCTGCACGATGCCGTTCGCGACCGCGTCGCAGGCGGTGATGCCGCCGAAGACGTTCACGAAGACGGACCGCACGTCGCGGTCGCCGAGGATGATCTCCAGGCCGTTGGCCATCACCTCGGCCGACGCGCCGCCGCCGATGTCGAGGAAGTTGGCGGGCTTCATGCCGCCGAACTCCTCGCCCGCGTAGGCCACGACGTCCAAAGTGGACATGACGAGTCCCGCGCCGTTGCCGATGATGCCGACCTGGCCGTCGAGCTTGACGTAGTTGAGGTCCTTGGCCTTCGCGGCCGCCTCGAGCGGGTCCTCGGCCGCGGTGTCGACGAGGTCCGCGTGGCCCGGGTGCCGGAAGGCGGCGTTCTCGTCGAGGGTGACCTTGCCGTCCAGCGCGATGATCTTGTCCTGCGGGTCGCGCACCAGCGGGTTCACCTCGACCAGCGTCGCGTCCTCGGAGACGAAGGTCTCCCAGAGCTTGACCACGACCTCGGCGGCCTGGTCCGCGATCGCCGCGGGGAAGTTGCCGGCGGCGACGATCTCCTTGGCCTTGGCCAGGTCGACGCCCTTGATCGCGTCGACGGGCACCTTGGCCAGCGCGTCCGGCCGCTCGACGGCCAGCTGCTCGATGTCCATGCCGCCCTCCGCGGACGCCATCGCGAGGAAGGTGCGGTTCGCGCGGTCCAGCAGGAAGGAGAAGTAGTACTCCTCCGCGATGTCCGAGGCCGGCGCGATCAGCACGCGGCGGACGATGTGGCCCTTGATGTCCAGCCCGAGGATGCCCTCGGCCTTGACCTTCGCGTCAGCGGGGTCGTCGGCGAGCTTGACGCCGCCGGCCTTGCCGCGGCCCCCGGTCTTCACCTGCGCCTTGACCACGACGCGCTGACCGAGGTCGGCCGCGATCCGGCTGGCATCGTCGGGAGTGTCGGCGACGTCCCCCGGCAGCACCGGGACCCCGTGGGCCCCGAAGAGGTCCTTCGCCTGGTACTCGTACAGATCCACTACGACGGTCTCCTGTATCTACGGCTCGACTCGGTAGGGCTTCGACACGCAGGTGACCCTAGCGACCTGCGTGAAAGGGCGGCACGCGGCGTCCGGTGAGGTCGCTCACTCGTCTGCCGGCACGGTGTTCCTCGTGTTCCTCGTGGTCATGGCGAGCACCGCGGCGAGCACGAGCGCGAGCACGCAGGCGAGTGCGAGCCAGGTGCCGGAGCCCGCCTGTGCGCCGGCGGTGCGGTCGCCGGTCATGGGCAGCTCGAGCAGGTGCACGCCGACCACGGTCGCGGCGCCGAGCACCAGCGCGGCGGCGCGGGCGGGGCGGGCCATCGAGGCGATGACCGCGGCGGCGACCACCACGGCGAGCGCGACCAGGAGCCCCCAGGAGGCGAGCCGGAAGTCGGTCCAGATGCCGGGCGCGACGAAGTCCGGCGCGGTGATCATGGGGAGGCCGAACGCGCCGACCGCGAACAGGACGGCCGCGCCGAGCGGAATCGCGATGCGGGTGTGCAGTGTGCGCTCGGTCAGGTCGACGTCGTCGCGTTCCGCGCCGCCCGCGACCGCGGCGGAGCACGCCGCGACGACCGCGAGCACGATCGCGACGCCCGCGAACCAGACGCCCGCGCCGACCCGCACCTCGGCGGTGACGATCGGCGCGCTGATCGCGGGGCCGCTCACGGTGGTGCCGGTGAACGCGGCGTCCAGCGAGGCCAGCCCGACGAGCGCGATCGACCCGAGCGAGACGACGAACGCGGGCCGCACGAGCCCGGCCCAGCGCGTGAAGAGCGCCGCCCCGAGCACGATGACCAGCACGCCGGCCGGGATGAGCTGGCGGTTGGCGTAGCTCTCCGGCTGGTCGGCGCCGTCGATCACCAGCAGCGCGCCGAACGCGCCACCCAGCGCCGCGACGCCGGCCAGCACGCCGAGCACCCCGGTGACGAGGTGCAGCGGGCTGGACTCGAGCCGCAGGTCGGGTGGCAGTTCGCCCTCGGCCAACTCGGTGCGGTCCCTGGTGATCGTGAAGAGCACGACGACAAGGAGGACCAGCGGGATGAGGGCGAGAAGCGGTCCGCCGCGCTCCATGTGCAGCCAGTCGACGGACATGACGGCGGCGACCTGCGGGACGACCAGCCACGACAGCGCGGCCAGCAGCCCGAGCGCCATGCCGCGGGCGAGCTGCGGGCGCGGCACGCCCGCCGCGAGCACCCCGCCGATCAGCAACGTCAGCGCGATGAGCATCCCGCCGACCTTCACCAGCATCGGACTGGCCACCAGGTCACGGGCGACGAGGAAGGCGTTGTCGGAGCGGAACGGCGGGAAGAACAGGCCCGCCACGCTGACGGTCGAGCAGGCCAGCGCCCACCCCATGGCCCGCCCCCGCGCGGCGGTCGAGCTCGTGCGGTCCAGCGCCGCGAAGTAGTCGGAGCTCTCGTCCGCCCCGGCCTGTCCGGCGGCGAGCACCCCGGCGCCGATCGCCGCAAGGTGCCCCGCGAGCAGCAGCCACACCCCGACGGCCGGCGTCAGAGCGGCGAGACTCGTCGGCACCATCAGCTCGGGCCGCGAAGCCTGGAGCGCGTCCTTGACGAACTGCGCGTCGACCAGCGCCAGCCCGGGAGCCAGCAGTGCCGCGCCGGTGAGCACCCCGGCGCCGACCGGCGCCCGCCCGAACAGGACGAACGCCGACGCCAGCACGGCGGGAGCCACCGCGAGCACCAGCAACAGCGGTGCGCTGGCAAAGCCGGCGGGCGGCGAGTCCACGACAAGCCCTGCTTGCACCCCAACGAAAGTGAGCACCGCACCGGCGGCCGCGAGCACGAGCGCCAGCCGGAGTCGGGTGGGGGCCGCAGCCCAGCCGAGCCGCTCGACCGCGCCTGGTTCGTCCTTGGTTGTCCCGCGCCGCCGGCCAGCCGGCTGGTCATGCGGCGATCGAGTCCGCGCAGTCATTGCGGAGAACGCTAGCAAGCCTCGAGCGGGGCCGGGTTAGCTCCCCGCCTCGGGATCGGCGGACGGCGAGGCGTCGCACGCCCGCTCCGTTCGGAGCGCCGGTCACCGCGCCCGATCGGCCGCTCGCCGAAGGGCGGGTAGTGGCTTGAGTTGGTTTCGGAACCGGGGATTCCCTGGTGTTTGTCTCGGGGTCGGGGGCGTTCTCGTGGGGGTTGCGGGCGGAGATTCACGTAACGCAGGTCACATTGGGAAAGTAACTTTGCGTTGACTTTGAGTCATTGTCGCTGGCTACGGAAGGTGTGGCCGCCACCCGTTTGGCCGACGGGGCTCACGGAAGTTGCCCTAGGTGGTGCCCCTTCGTTATCTTCCCCCGGTCCGTTGTCACAGTCCGGTCACGAATTGGGCAGGACGGCAACCATCGTTCTCGATGGGAGCCGTTCAGCTGGGATCCCCCGCCCGGTGCCCACGCTGAAAGCTCGACCCCAACGAGCAGGCGCGCTTCGAACCAGGACTCCCCGAGACGGAAGGGCAGGCCTTGGCACGACACCGCTCCCCCAGCGGCGACCTACGAGAGTGCGCAGCTCTCGAAGAAGCGTTGGCAGAACGAACGGCGACCCGCATCCGGGCCGCGCATCGGGTGTCCCCGCCTTCTTCCGCACTCCGTGGTCGCGTTGTGGTGGCCGCAGTCGCGGTCGGCGCATTCGCCGCCGCCGCCGCTGGTCAGACCCTCAAGGCCGCACAACCCACTGACGACGTCGCGCCGCTGGCCGACAGCAAGAACGCGTCCGCAGCCATCGGCGTCGGCGGCGGTGGCTCATCGGCCACCCCCGAGGTGCTGACCGTCGCGAAGACCTCCGCCGCACCCGTCGAGGCGCAGAAGATCGCCGCCACCGACCAGATCGTGAACGCGCGTGCCGCGGCGTTCGCCGCGCAGCAGGCCGAGGTCAACCGGCCGAAGTTCGTCATGCCCGCCAACGGCAGGCTGACCTCCGGTTTCGGCGCCCGCTGGGGCACCACCCACTACGGCCTGGACATCGCCAACAGCATCGGCACACCGATCGTCGCGGCCGCTGACGGCGTCGTGGTCGAGGCCGGCCCGGCGAGCGGCTTCGGCCTCTGGGTCCGCGTGCAGCACGCCGACGGCACGATCACGGTTTACGGCCACGTCGACACGTTCTCGGTCCGCGAGGGCGAGAGGGTCAAGGCCGGCGAGCAGATCGCGCGCATGGGCAACCGCGGCCAGTCGACCGGCCCCCACCTGCACTTCGAGGTGTGGGAGTCCGGCGGCCGCAAGATCAACCCGCGCCCGTGGCTCATCGAGCACGGCGTCGCCATCTGAGCTGATCCACACCGGACGGGTACCAACCGCGGCCAGCGGCAAACCCGTCCGACGCGTCTCGATCGGGAAGGGCCCGTCAAGGGGCGCGGAGGAAGAACGCGCTCGCCACCCGCCACACCGAGCACATGGCGACGCCACCGCGCCAGAGACCCGCACGCGACGGCCCACAGCCCGCGCAGCGCCCCCGACGCCCCGCCGGCCGGTGAATGTCCAGGACCGCGCGCCACGCCGCCACGAGCCGCCGTAGCTCCTCGGCACGGGCCTGCTGCGCCAACTGGTCGACGCCGTCCAGGTACCTGCCGACGTTCTCGGCGAGCACGCCGAACAACACCTCGTCCACATCGGGAACCCCCTGCCTCACCTCGCGGGACCTGAGTGGTCCCGGCGAGGAGAAGTAAATCTGCTGGCACCGACAGTTTCGCACAGCTGTTCGACGAGGGCCAGCGGGAATCACCCGAAAGTGGAGCTACAACTTCTGCAGGGGCACGCTGCCGATCAGCATCAGCCGAACCGTGCCCGCCGTGCCGAAGTCGATCGTGGCCGTGGCGCGCGGCCCGACGCCGTCCGTGGCGACCACGGTGCCAAGGCCGTACTTGTCGTGGCTCACGCGGTCCCCGACGTCCAGCGACAGCGCCGGGGTGTCCTTCCACCCCTTCGCCGGCCCGAAGGACGTGGCCGAGGTGGACGACGAGGCTCCGAACGACCGCCGGCCCCAGCCCGTCGTCGGCGCGCTCGGCGCCGACCGCTCCGGCTGCACCCGCCGCCACTCGATCAGGTCGGCCGGGATCTCGTCCAGGAACCGCGACGGCGGGTTGGTCATCGGCTGGCCCCACGCGGACCGCACGATCGCCCGCGACAGGTACAGCCGCCGCTGCGCGCGGGTGATCCCCACGTACGCGAGCCGCCGCTCCTCCGCCAGCTCCACCGGGTCGGCGAGCGCCCGCATGTGCGGGAAGATCCCGTCCTCCCAGCCGGTGCAGAACACCGCCGGGTACTCCAGGCCCTTCGCCGTGTGCAGCGTCATCAGCGTGACGACCCCGGTGGCGCCCTCCGCGTCCTCGTCCGGGATCTGGTCCGCGTCGGCCACCAGCGACACCCGCTCGAGGAACGCGGCGAGCGACCCCGGCTCGACGAGGCCCTCCTCCGCCGCGGCGTCGCCATCGGCCGGCGCGGGCTCGTTCGCGAACTCACGGGCCACCGTGACCAGCTCGGCCAGGTTCTCCACGCGCGTGGCGTCCTGCGGGTCGTCCGACGCCTCCAGCTCGGCGCGGTACCCGGTGCGGTCCAGGACCGCCTCGAGGATCTCGGCGACCTCGTGCCCGTCGGTGACCAGCGAACGCAGGTCGTCCATCAGCTCGACGAAACCCGCGATCGCGTTGCGGGACCGCGGGTTGAGCAGCGCCACCCGGTCCTCGACCGCGTCCCGCAGCGCCGCGTTGAACGAGATCCGCTCCTTGTCGGCGTGCGCGGACACGCACGCCTCCGCGCGGTCGCCGATGCCCCGCTTTGGCACGTTGAGGATCCGCCGCAGGCTGACCGTGTCCTCCGGGTTCGCGAGCACCCGAAGGTAGGCGAGCGCGTCGCGAACCTCTTTACGCTCGTAGAACCGCACGCCGCCGACCACCCGGTACGGCAGGCCCATGCGGACGAAGATCTCCTCGAACACCCGCGACTGGTTGTTGGTCCGGTAGAACACCGCGACGTCGCTGTAGTTCAGCTCGCCGGTGTCCATCAGCGAGTCGATCTCGCCGGCCACGAACGCGGCCTCGTCGTGATCGTTGTCCGCGACGTAGCCGACGATCTTCTCGCCGTCGCCGAGCGCGGTCCACAGCCGCTTGTCGCGCCGGTTGGGGTTGCGCGAGATCACCGAGTTGGCCGCGGTCAGGATCGTCTGCGTGGAGCGGTAGTTCTGCTCCAGCATGATCGTGACGGCCTGCGGGTAGTCCTGCTCGAAGTCCACGATGTTGCGGATGGTCGCGCCGCGGAACGCGTAGATCGACTGGTCCGCGTCGCCGACCACGCACAGCTCGGCCGGTGGGACGCCGTTCTCCCCGGCGCCGACCAGCTCGCGGACCAGCGTGTACTGCGCGTGGTTGGTGTCCTGGTACTCGTCGACCAGCACGTGCCGGAACCGCCGCCGGTAGTACTCCGCGACGGCCGGGAACGTCTGCAGCAGCTCGACCGTGCGCATGATCAGGTCGTCGAAGTCGAAGGCGTTCGCGAGCCCGAGTCTGCGCTGGTACTCGACGTACACCTCCGCCGTGCGCCGCTCGAAGTCGTTGGCGGCCCGCTCCGTCGCCGTCTCCGGGTCGACCAGCTCGTTCTTCAGGTTCGAGATCGCCGACGCGAGGCCGCGCGCGGTGTAGCGCTTCTGGTCGATGTCGAGGTCGCGCGACACCAGCGTGACCAGCCTGCGGGTGTCGTCGGAGTCGTACACCGAGAAGCTCGACTTCATGCCGAGCGTCGTGGCGTCGCGGCGCAGCACCCGCACGCACATCGAGTGGAACGTGGACACCCACATCGCGTTGGCGCGCCGGCCGACCAGCTCGACGACGCGCTCGCGCATCTCGGCGGCGGCCTTGTTGGTGAACGTGATCGCCATGATCTGGCCGGGGTGCACGTCGCGCTCCGCGAGCAGGTACCCGATGCGTCTGGTCAGCACCCTGGTCTTGCCGGAGCCCGCGCCCGCGACCACGAGCAGGGGCGAGCCGGCGTGCTGCACGGCGCGGCGCTGCTGGTCGTTGAGACCGTCGAGCAGCTCCGCCGCGGCAGCGCGGCGGGGGGTTGGGGAGGCCTGTGATGGCAATTCGAACAGAGTGCTCATTATGGAGGAGACGTTACCGGCCCGCACCGACAGCGAGGCGTGCGGCAAGCCGGGCCGGGTGGACAGATTCGCGCCGCCGGTGTCAGAATCGGGGCGTGCGCGATCGTCACTTCGAGTTTTTTTACGGGACCCGGACTCCGGCTCCCGTTGTGGCCTAGCGCGCGCAAGACCACCAACGAAGCCCCGGAGTCCTCGGACCCCGGGGCTTTCTGCTCAGGGGCCCCGAACTTCGCCACACAGCTGAGGATCATCGCCATGCCCCCCACATCCGCGGGTGAAGAGAAGACCGTGAGCACTCCGAGCGCCGACGAGATCGGCGAGCTGCGCAAGGAGATCGACTGGCTGGACGCCGAGATACTGCGGCTGGTCAAGCGTCGGGTCGAGGTGTCGCAGGCGGTCGGCGCGGCACGGATGGCCGCGGGCGGCACGCGCATCGTGGTCAACCGGGAGATGGACGTGCTCGCCCGCTACCGCGAGCTCGGCGCGGAGGGCCGCAAGCTCGCGATGGCGCTGCTCGCACTCGGCCGAGGCCCGCTGGGCCGGTAACGCTTCAGGATCTCAGGGTTCCCACCGATCCCGGGACGCCGGAACGCGGGCACACTGGAGACATGTTCAACCTGATCGCCATCCTCGTCTCTATCGCGGCCGTGCTCGCGGCGCTCGGGCACGCCGGGTACCTCGCGATGCTGAACTCGGCCGCGGCCAAGCGGGCGGGCGGCACCCCGGTCGCGCAGTACGTGCGCAGCCGCTGGCCGATCGCGGGCGTCACCACCGCGGGCGCGCTGCTCGCGTGGGCGCTCACGAGCGGCGGGGGTTTCGCCGACGTGCTCGCCATCCTGCTCGCGGCCGGCGCCGGCGGCGGCGCGGTCAAGGCGCTGCAGTCGACGCAGCAGCGGTACCGCACCGGCGAGTAGGTCGCGACCGCGCGTACCCGTATCACTCGATGGGGTGACACGTGGAGGACATGCGCACCCAGCCTCTCAAACCGTGGGCAACCACTTAATGTGGTCCGCGTGAGTACCGCGAACGTTCGGTCCGCGCTGGTGGTCACCGCTCACCCCGATGACGTCGACTTCGGCGCCGCCGGCACGGTCGCGGTGTGGACGGCCGCCGGGATCGAGGTTTCCTACTGCGTCTGCACGTCCGGTGAGGCGAGCGGCGACGGGACGGCCGGGACGGCCGCCCTCCGCGAGGCCGAGCAGCGGGCCGCCGCGGAGTGCGTCGGCGTCCGCGACCTCACCTTCCTCGGCTACCCCGACGGCGCCGTCGAGCCGTCGCTCGCACTGCGCCGCGACATCACGCGGGTGATCCGCCGCGTGCGGCCGGACCGGGTGCTCACCTGGTCGCCGGAGATCAACTGGGACATGGTCGCGACCGCGCACCCCGACCACCGCGCGGTCGGCGCCGCCACGTTCGCCGCGGTGTACCCCGACGCTCGCAACCCGCACGCGCACCGGTCCCTGCTGACCGACGAGGGCCTCGAGCCGTGGACCGTCGGCGACCTGTGGCTGGCCGACCCGCCGTCGGGACTGCTCAACCACGCGGTCGACATCACCGACTCGTTCGGCAAGAAGATGGCCGCGCTGCGGTCGCACGCCTCGCAGGTCGGCGAGGGTCTCGAGGACAGGTTGCGCACGCACTTCGGACAGGTCGCTCAACGCTTCGACCTGGGCGAAGGGCGGCTGGCGGAGGCCTTCCAGGTGGTGGACACGCGATAGTCGAGTAGTTACTTCGTCGCACCGCGTCACGAGCCGGAAGGTGAGAGGTCTCACAGTCATGACAAGCGGGGGCTGGCCGAGCCAGGAGCAACGTCATGGTCGACACCGTCAGGGGTCGACGGGTGGGGCCTGGACGCCTGCCGTGCGCCCGACGGACGCGGGTCCGGCACACGCGCGGCGCGACGTGTACGCGCCGCTGGTGCGGCCCGCGCGACCGGTGGACACCGGGCCTGCGTGGCCGACGCGGAACGCGGACGTGCCGATGGCGCGGTCCGGTTCCGCGCAGGTGAGGTGGCCGGGCGCCGACCCGCAGGTCCCCACGGCCCGGCCGGCCGAGCGCACCGGCTCGCACGCCGTCGTGCCCGTGCCGCTGCGGCGGGCCGGTGCCGAGCCGGCGCACGCGCGGCACGCGGCCGAGCCCGCCCACGCGAGACGCAAGACGATCTCCTCCGACATGGTGCTCGACACCGTCCCGATGGCGCGAGTGCGACACCGGCGCGGCGACACCGGCGCGGTCGTCTACGCGTTGCCCGACACACCGCCGTCCGGGCTGCGGACGTTCGACCTCGGCACCGTGCCCGCCTCCGTCACCCCGCCGCGCAGCTGGCGCAAGGCCGCGTGGTTCGCCGTCGGCACGTCCGCGGCCGTCGTGCTCGGGCTCGCCTTCGCGACCGTCGAGCTCATGGGGCACCCCGCCGATGGCCCGCTCATCGACGCGCTGCCCGCCTACCCGACCGGCCCGCTGACCCTCGAGAAGCTGCCCATCCAGGAGACCACCAGCCTCCCCGGCCAGCCGACGAAACCCACCGACACGTCCACGAACAGGCCGAACACCGCCCGCCACAGCGACGCCCCGCCGGCCACCCAGGCCGGCACCACGACCGACCCCGGCACCACGCCGCCCGCCGGCTCGCCGACGGCGCCGGGTGCCGGGGACGGCGGCACGACGCCCGGCACCCCGACCACGCCAGCGCGGCCGACCCGCACGACCGTCGGCCCGGCGCCGGTCACACCGACGAACCCCCAGGAAATGGGTGACCGCACCGAGGAGTACTTCCGCGCGGTCACCGAGAACCCCGATGCCGCCAACTCCATGACCAGCGGCGGGCTGGCCCGTGAGGGCGCGGAGGGCATCGAGTCGCGGTACGCGGGCGTCGAGCGGGTCGAGGTCCAGCAGATCACCATCAACCGCAACCAGTCGGTCACCACGAGCACGGTCAAGGTGATCCGGGAGGACGGCAGCGAGAGCGTCGAGCAGCGCCAGCTGACCTTCACGTGGGGCGGCGACCCGAAGATCACCGACGACTCGACTACAGCGTGATCCAACTCATACTCCATTCGAGTGAAGATGCCGTCGTCCTGCCGCACCGATCGGGTGATCAACGCGGAAGGACTGGCGTCACGGGATGGTCACGGAGTACGAGTGGCCCCTAACGCAACGCACGGAGGGCCATCACCAGTGGACCGTCTGACCACGGGCCGGCGGCATGTTCGCGCCGGTTCGGTCACCGTCACCGAGCTGATCACCAAACAGGCGACACCGTCGCCGTGCACCGACAGCTCGCCCGTCGAGCGGGACTACGCGACCGAGCCGATGGCCGCCCTGCCGACGACACATCGGCGACCGCAGAACAAGGGCGCCCAACTAGCCAAGCTGGCGAGTCTCGGTGTCGCCTGCGCCGTGCTGTGCGGCGCCGTCACCATCGCCTCGATGATCTCCCACCAGCGCCGCGACGCGGCGCCGCCCGCCACCCGGCCCACCGTGCGGATCACCGGTGAGCAGGCGCTGCTGCCCGACCAGCTGAGCGAGACGCTCCCGCCGGAGGACGCCGCCACGCCGGCGCCGGCCGCACCGCAGGCCGAGGAGCCGCAGGTCGCGGACGCGCCCCCGAAGCTGACCGACGAGGCCGGCACGACCGGGCGGACCACTACGGCGGACCAGCAGAGCAGCGGGACCGCGGCGAGCGCTGACAGCAGCGAGGTCGCGCCGGTCTCCGACCTCGACCTGGTCCGCCAGTTCTACGCGAACCTGCCGCAGGCCCCGACCACGGCGTTCGGGCTGCTCTCGCCTGAGCTGCTGAACACGAGCCTCGGCGAGTTCCTGCAGTCGTGGGCGACGGTCAGCTCGATCGACGGCGTGCACGTCGTGCAGCGAGCCGACGGCGTGCTCGCGACGGTCCGGATGCGCCTGTCCGACGGCGGCCACCTGCGGATCCAACAACTTCTCACGGTCGCGGAGAGTCCCCGGCGCATTGTCGGGGTACAGCTGCTGTCAGCTCAGCGCAACTGAGCCGGTAACCTGCGACACCCCTGCTGGTTACATCCGCAATACCAAGCACGCTAGGCCGTGCACGGACTGGTCCCTGTTCGTGTGCGCAGAGTGAACGCCTAGCCTGGTGCGGGTTGAGGCACGCGGGGCCAGACAGCCGTTCCCAAGAACTCTCGGAGTCGGCATGTACACCGATCACCTGCAGGTAGGGGGGACTCGGCGCGATGACCGATGAAGGTCGCCTGGTCGCTGGCCGCTATCGCCTGGCCCATCGCATCGGCACCGGTGCGATGGGCGTGGTGTGGACGGCACACGACGAGCGACTGAACCGGACGGTG
>Ga0193742_1000618_pt1 | contig 23275 bp, 32 predicted proteins | sample L2c1metaG_FD_165511 | JGI IMG/M metagenome (GOLD analysis project Ga0193742, IMG submission 165511) | Soil microbial communities from a riparian zone of the East river system, Colorado, United States - L2c1 | ecosystem: Environmental > Terrestrial > Soil > Riparian zone | place: USA: East River... | reverse complement strand
TATCATCTGATGATGATCCAAGATACGTTTCTTTATATGAACTTTACATTATTACTTACATGCATTCGACATGCCTTTGACTCATGTCTTTCATTGACGATCGACATGCATTCTACACATGTTGCTGCGCAACATGCTTTTACCTTACACTTGACATGCTTTGGACACACGCTTTACATGTGTTTACCTTGAGGACAACACATGGACATTAGTATATAACTGTAGCTAAATAACCTGTACTCTTTAGCTTGTCTTTAACCATGTAACTTGTTAATAACGATAGTGCTTGATTGGCATTTATCCATTCTCAAACCTGTGGATACTTGACTGGACGTCTTCCAGTTGATATTCATGGGCTCAGCTAGCTCCTTGGATAGATGCTTGGGCATTATCAGATACTGACTGTATCCGATCACGTCTGTAAAGACTGAATCGGTCGAAGTCGTAACAAAAACCATTTTCGTGGATACGACATTTAAACAGACGGTGGGTGCCTTGAAGGAGTGGGAGGTAGTAATGTATGATAAGGAAGTGGAACAAGGTGTGTAGATTACATTCAGATTGTTGATTCATCTCAATCACTTCATATTGGTTCACAGCTGTCACCATTGCTTGTGTGTATAGTGATCGTGCTGACCGCCTTCAATACAAGACCATTTTTGATGAACTTCAGCTGTTACCCTTGTGCTCACTGAGCAGCCTTTGCAGCTGAAGCGGTTATCCAGAAATGGCAGCCTCATCTCAATCGGTGTCGATATGGAGCTAGCACAGGCTCTCGGTGCGGGTGACTCCTTTTTGCCAACAAACGAACCCAAATACAGCAATATCCACGTTCAAACTGCTGAAGAAATCATTGAGTTTTTCATTCGGGCTTGTTATACCCACGCAAAGAGGTTTGGATGTTTCTTCATGACCTAACATACTCATTTAATAAGTATCTTGCACACAGGGGCATACATGACCTCAAGTCATATGTTACGGATGAAGAATACGAGCGCCTTATCAATTTTATGTATCTTGAGACAAAGGAAGAAGTCGACAAGTTTTCGGAATGGGTGAAAAGTCTCACCAACCCCAAAGTCCAAGGTTAGTGCACCAAAAATATTTTGTCGCAGTAACAATGGCTTAAGCAGGCCTTTCCTCTCAGCCTGGTGGGATCATAAGATGAACAATAGCTGGATCCTTCCATCACTCATCAAGTGTCTCTCGAAAATGGATTCCGATGACTGGGATCTCACACCACCAACAACAAACATAGGCGAGTCTCAACACCACTGGACCAACATCAACACCGGTATCCAACTTTCGCTTCTCGAGGCCATTCTCACGTAAGTTTCTTTATTGGTCCATAACTGTATGATAATATAATGTCTCCAGCGCACGGGAAGTTGACGAAAAAGTGGCGGCCGAGATTGAGGCGGCACTCAAGACAGGAGTCCTCAAAAACCATCGCAATGATACCTTCACACGCCTTGCAAGGAATACCACTCGAACGACCCATGCCTACAAGAAATCCCAAGAGACACGTCAGAAGAAGAAAGTCCTCAATGTTGTCAACGAAGAACTTGCCTCACTCAAGGACTCCCAAAAAGACAACGCCGCGAGAATCAAGGAACTAAAGGTGGCTAAATCCAACATAGCTGGAAAGGGAAAGTCATCGAGAGCAGAATCGAGTTCAAGCGGCAAGGTTGCGGTTACAGGAGTCTCGAAGAGGAAAAGAGCAAAGGTGGCCTTGAGGCTTGCAACAGTTAAAGAGGGTGCATTTTTACATTCAATCCGTGTCTGTAACCCTCTGATTCCTTATTTCTCGAGATAGGTGTTGACCAAACACGCGCTACCCTGGTATCCAAGCCTGTCGAATCCGAAGAGACATCCTCAACACTCAATATGTCAATGAATATGGCAGATGTCACTTTTCCGAAGCCTAGCGGTCAGGCCATCGAATTTGCCGACATAACACGTGAGTTCCATACATTTTGAGCTAATAATAATATTGATTTCGTTTCAACTAGCTCGGACGGTATATGGGCTTGAACCAGAAGTAAACTATGCCCCCTCATCATCGAATATGGGAGCGCCCATGGGACCATATTACTCATATCCACTGGCAGAACCTAGCTATGCCCCACCACCGTTCGCTGACATGACCGCTGCAGCCAATCTATTCCCACAGACACTCCCTACTTCTCTGGAGTTCCCCCCACTGTACGACAATGTCGACGTAACACCATCTATGGGTTCTGGCTTGGGATTTATTGCGATGGCCGACCCTGCCTACAACAATACTCTTGACGCCACTACTGGTAACTTTGACTATCACTCCTCAGATCATATATTTGATAATTTCAACACTAGTTTTGGATTTTCGGACAGTGCTTATTAGTGTCTCAGAGAGTACTTAGTATGTTTTTTAATGTTCTTTATTTTATTCAGTGTTTGAGTCCCAACCGATGTTAAAATTTATTTTTTATCCACTCAAGTTCAATACAACTAACGCAGACACCAAGTGCCGGAGTGTGAGTATGACCGACCGAGTGTGAGTATGACCACTTGAGTGTGAGTATGACCAACCGAGTGTGAGTGTGAGTGAGCGACAATGACGAGAATGGGGATTTTACGTGCTTGAGTGTGAATGTGACAGTGCGAGTTGAGTGTGAGTGTGATTGGCGTGAGTCTGACAGTGTCGTACTTGGGGATTCCTCCCGGCAAAGCCCGGAGTTCTTGATTATGATGATTGAGCTATAATTGGCATGGTACCACAATCGGGCCGGTAAAGCTCATGACTACATAGTCATCGCCATGACCCAGAGTCATCGTCATGACCCGGATTAAAAGTCATCACCCTGCCAAAAAAGCATCAGATTAAAGTATTTATTGGTCTACACAGGAGCCTTTGACTTAGAATATCAATTTATATGTGAGTCAGTGTGTTCCATATTTACAGCTCTTTTCATATCGATAGCCCTACATCCAAAAACTACACGTACAGGTGGACTTTGGGCGGACTCTAGACCCCTGCTAGCCGGGAGTCTGGAACGATGGCATGTACTAAAATTGTCGTATATGACCAGCTGGCCTCTACATCTGAAGTTCTGTCTTCCGGCTCCGCCTAAGCGAGCTATGCGTGTATGTTTAGGGTTTCGGCCTATCGCAGCTGTGATATTCCAGGATATTTTGCAGCAAGCATTACTTCTTAAATTTCCGATTCGCTACTGTACAACTTCACATTCAAAATATCTAATTCGGAGTTCCAAATAAGTTTCTATGTTCACATCGTCGAAAATAAAAATTGTCGGTCATCTCGAAAAAAATTACAAATTTGTGAACACTTGGTCGTAATAGTACAGGACAAAGTCTTATTGCACTATTAGAATAGTTATCATTTGTGAATTGTAGGCCTGTTGTCAATGGACAGGAAATCACTGAGGGTGGGATCACACAAGTAAAGATAACCGAGCTCTTCTGGAGTGAACACTAGTAGGAAGTACGGAAAAGGTAGTAACGACAGTATTCATTCTACTATCTGATATATAAGGTAGTGTGTACTATATGTAAGCGGCGAGCCTTACATGAAGCGGAAGCGATGAACCGGACCCATCTTTTGTCAACTTCGAATATCTAGCTCTATTTTCGCTCTATTGACACAAAAATTTATAAATATCATCTCGTACATTACATTAATGTATTATGAAAGTTTTTTTGTGTGCAAGTCGCAGTGGGAAGTGAGGAAAAGAATCACGCTTGCCGAGAAATGCCGTATCGGAGTTCACGCAAAATGATCTGATCCTCACCCAAAGAGGCAAAGGTCTAATGACACAAGTAAAATAAGCAACGAGCTGCCGGCGGAGGCGTTGACTACGGCCAGTCTGCGAATCTCGGGATGTCCTTATCAGCAGGGTGGTCTTGAAAGTGCTTGTTGATACCCATATTCAGACTTTTTGCTTGAATCTATGAGCCTTAGAGCAAGAGCGACCACCTTAAGATCGTCTTGAGTTACGACGTACACGTGCAGCTTCTCCCTATTTCTGTTGCATCGCGTTTGGCCACACGGCAGTGTCGGCCAGAGCGACAAAACTCCTCGAAGCAGTTTGATTGAAATAAAAGCCTAGAATATGTTTATAACATAGAATACACAGGTAAAATATCAGGGTGTGTAGGTCTCAATTGACGGAGATGTTACAAGTGGACGAAAGGCGGGACCCTAATCAAGCAAGAACCGATAAAGGTCCACTGAGGGTTTTGCCGGGTCAGTCATCGCTATAAGTAACCGGTCATCCAGAACTCACTGCACAACACTGAAGTGCATAGCGAGAAAGTGCCATACAAGGAACAAGTGATAGGTGCGATCCCTTTCGTTCAGTTTTTTATATTCTGCCACTCAGTCATTGTAATATATTGAACATTCGCCTTCTATAGGCAAGTGAACACACTAATAAGTCAATTTCCAAATCTCAATTTATGTAATTGAATCGTCATCACCAGAAGACCCGTGGCACGGTCGGTTTACATTATGAGTTTTTCTTTTACCGTTGACGTGTTTATGGTAGCTCCTTGGCGATGATATTCTGAAGAGGTATGGTGAAATGATATTGGAAGCAAAGATAACAGGAACAGCAAGTGGTTGGACTGGAAGCGCTAGCACATATATATATGTTGTATTTTATCGAGGATCGACAAAAATAGATTGCGGGTTCGCAGGTTAGGTTAGGTAATACCGAGGCCCGAAACCTTTCCGAGGTCAAAGGTCTTTTTTTTTCGTTTGATGCCACAATATGCCGTTTCACCAAACATCTGATCAGCATCCTCTACAAACTTGCTAGTACTTTTTTTTCTTTTCGTCTACACCCTGAGCGATATTACTCTGTTCAAGGAAGTCTTCGAGTTCAAAATTTCAAATGGCCGTACAGCCCACACCATTGATAAAAACACAAGCACTAATTTCAATCTATGAAGAATCAAAGGAATTATGGAACTTGGAGAAGGATCGTGAAAGCCGAAACCCTGTAATCGAAAGTTCTGAATTTGCATACAAGGTTAGCTCAACTTCTCGGTGTGTCGTTTCGTATTAAAACTTTTTCAAATCAAAGGCGACGGACTTGGTCCAGATCAATGATGACAGCGTAAAACTAGCTGCAAAGCACGTCAGTACTACATCCGATAAACTAATAGCGCTCATTACCTGAACATAATTTTTTTATGTCCCATATAGATACGACATAAACTCCTTGTGGAGTCATATACCCCGCGCACGTGGCGCACTCATCCTCTTCATCTATGTCCTTTGGACACAGATGATCTTTCAGATCCTATGAATAAATCCGTGCTAGACTGGATTTTCCTCATATCATCCCTGAACTTCAGTTTCTGGTCCGAGAAGGAAGGTCGACCAGATCGGTACGGAGTGGAATGGCGAGCTGGATGGGACTCGGACGAGGTGAAAGTATGGACAGGATATTGGTCTCTCGTTGCTTCATTGAACCGAGGTAAACCTTCCATTAAAAAATGATCTTTTAACGGCGTCGAGTTGTTTTTTGACCCGTCAGTTTTTCTTTCTTAGCAATTGAGGAAGAGATACCCATCACCGACCCTCGATTTTATTCCTCGGAAACTCTATGTCCGGACAGTTTGATTGAATATATTTTTCGTGCTACCAAGCAATCAAACGAGCCAATTCCACTTTTACGAGAGCGAATAGCCATCATGCGTGAAGTCGGTTACATTCTTTGCAATGTAAGTAGCCGTTCCCGCTTTTTCATGTCTCTAAAAGACTCCGCAGAGCTATGGGGGCTCTTTCAAAGGCTTCCTGGACGAGTTTGAACGACAACACCACGACCAAGGCACGTCCCTTGACCTCGTTAAGATGGTCACGCAAAGCTTTCCCTCTTTTCGAGATGAAGTTTACTATGAAAATACCAAAGGTACGGAAAGTTAAGTCTTCTCCAGGAGGCTTATTTAACCTGAACATTTCTTCCAGTCTGCTTATGGAAGCGTGCCCAAATCATGGTCGCGGAGATATGGGCAGCATTCTACCCTGCTTCAGAGGATAAACCCCATCCTTTATTCCGAGGTACAAGAGGACCAGAAATCAGCAGCCTCACAATGTTCGCCGACTACCGAGTTCCCCAAATCCTCCACCACCTCTGTATTCTAAAATACCCCGCCTCGCTCATCCGCAAACTCAATTCACTGACTCCTATCGCACATGGTTGCAGAGAAGAGGTGAGCTTACGCTCGGCGAGCATCGTTGCTGTCGAACGTGTTCGAGAAGAGATCCTACGCTTAATAAAGCAAGAAGGAGGGGATGATGCTACTGCTTCCAAAAGTGGTTCGGCGAGCAGTGTCCTCATCGATTTTTATCTGTGGGACCTTGCGAAGAAGGTTGAGAGGGGGGAGGAAAAAATTGAGGGAATCAAAACGGCTGAGACTGTTCCTACACACCGAACGAGGAGTATTTGGTACTAAACCTCAAGCATCTTGGCTATTCTTTTCATGTTCCCCCCCCCCCCTCGTTCATAAAAAATGTGGCGAAACCTTCCGTTCCCCGATTTCTTCCATTCAAAATTATTATCTTTGTGTCGGCATTGGTTTGTTGTCCAGTATCACTTCACTACCCTAATGACCGTATATTTCGAGCCCATAGAAACTCAAAAAGGGCACTGATTTTACCAAATACCATCTCCTCCCTAGACACGATCAGTCTTTGTCTTATTTTCGGGAATGCCCATAGAGGGAAAAATGATTTCTAGATCAAGGACGCTGGTTAGATGTCAACAAGATGTCAGCTCCAACAACCTTATTGCCACCCTTGTCAATAATTGAATAATCACAGCATCGTGTTGGGATTCGGATCCCCAGGTACCTCTCGGTGTTGACTCCATTTCGCCTTTGGGCAACCAGTGAGCACCCACTGGGTTGCCAGTGCTTGCCACAACAGCGCCGAGGGAACCCACATCTAGCCAACTGCTACTACATATCCTCACGTCAGGTAACCAAGACTACCCCCGCCATCGTCCGGATCTCCCTCGCCGCCTGAATCCGACTCTTCTTCGGAGGATGAACCAAGACACGACCACCTCCTGTTCAAGAAAACATCCGTTTGGCCTTCTTCCCTTAGAACGCTAAGCTCGGCACGAATCAGCATCCAATTGGGGGAGAGATTAAATAAGAGAGAAATTGAGAACTGACTGATCAAAGAAACCTATCGTTTGTCTTTCACCTGCATCATCATCGTCGTCGTCGTCGTCGTCGTCAAGCGTTCGAGCGCCCATCAGAGCATTGAGATACACTAGCCGATCTTCATGATTATCACATTCATTTAGTTGTCTCACATCGAGCGGTGACAAAGGCAGATCTTGTGTACAAGGGGACGACGGCGTCGGGCTGTGAAGGTGTATCGTTTTTTCTACTCCGGCCGTAACAACGTGTAAGAAATGGGGATGGAATACTGCGGTGTTAACAATTGTTTTGTGTCCTGTAATATATAAGGAAGATAGATGTATGTGGTTAATATTTTGAACTTTGATAATGTTAGAAAAACTAAGGGGATGGGAATATTTTCACCTGATAAACGGCATAATGGAGTCGAAATCTCCCTAGGGAAGTACTTCATGTCTTGGCTACTCTTGGTGAACGCTAAGAACAAAAAACCATTAATATTCTGACTAACAAAGTATGTCGGGACACCAGTGAAAAGTTGAGTAGCTCACCGGCTTCAGCCAAAGCTGGTTGATGATTCTCCCATTCATTGACAGAAAATACTTTTCTTTGTTCTTCTAACATTGAAATGGGAGGGATTTTCCACACATATCCTCGGAAGTCGTCTGAACCAGCAGCATATAAATCATCCGTGACGAGGCCTGGCCCTCCAAAACTTCCGTGCTTTATTACAATTAGTTTATGAGTATAATATATGCATGACACCAGTTTTCCCACCTTCATAGTACATGAATTTGAATAAGTCCTCCGACTTGGTGGATTAGGAGTTCCATCGGGGAGGTTCGTACCACTCAGAACCGCTAGAGGGTTAGGATCCGATAACGCATACAAAGTAGGTAGATAATGCTATTGTATCTGAATGAGGTATTTGCAAGCGCAATATAATGAGAGACTTACCACGAATGCAACTGCCAGTTTTTTCCCTATTTATAGAAAGGAACAATTCTGAGAAAGTGGACGGTTTACAAAACAAAACAAGCAACCTTCGCGGTCGAAAACCACGCTACTAGCTTCTGGGTTACTCAAATGAGAAAATATTTTCTTGGTTAACTTAGTATTATACTAAAAATGGGGATTAGAACGGGACATCCAAGACATACTAGATAACATACCGTTAGCACAACTCCAGCATTACTCTGTTCCCCCACAGAACCAAAAGCCATCCTCGCATCACGAAGACAAACTCGGCCCTTGGCGTCACTCGTGACGAAAATATGTTCCATAGTCGGATGATACTGCACACCAGTTGCCTCAGAATTCATTTGGATGATGTCTTGTGTCGATACTTGTACGCGATTTGAGCTCGAACGGCCGCCGGAGCGTCCATCGTGCCGTATGATCCGACCGTCTTCACTGTAAAATGGTAGAAAGGTTATGAGTCGTTTGGATCAAACACGAAAGTGACGGTAACGGGGGGGGGAAGGAGGAGTTATGGACCTTGCGCTCATGAATAGATCGTCTTGTACAGGATGGCATGTTATCGCTCGGATACTGTCCTACAAATAAAAACAAAGAAATTGACATGAGGAAGAAGAAAAGGATAGGATAATTTACCTGATGGTCTGGGAAAACCTGATCCGCAGAGGGTAGAGATGTCGTCGACCTTGGACTCATCGAAGACCCGATATATTCAACGTCATATTTGAGCACCACATCAGATGAACCACCTCTAGAAAGCAACACAAAAACAAGAGAAAAAGGGGCTGATTTGAGTGGTGAGTTTTCCTCGTGGAATAAAAGGGGGCAGAGGGATGGACATAAGGAGTGAAGGCGAATCAAGAAACGACGACTAACGAGAGGAGAAACCGGTTGGTAGCTGAGAATTCTAGACAGAACAGGGGTCCCTAAAACGAAAGGTAAAGTTAACGTTGTTCGTCTTTTACTTGTTCTTTTTTATGGCAAAAAGGGAATGGAGAAAGAAGGGGAAAGGGGCGATGCAGTACTTTAAGATCTCTCAAAGAGAAAGAAGGGGATTTAACGTCGTCTTGGTAGAAATCCCATAAATGTATGCGTTGGTCTGATTGGGGATAAGTTTATTGGTTTATATTTCGGTTTTGGAAGAAGAGAAAAGAGCCGTTTGGTATGCGAAGGTATTGCATACACTTGAACTACGTACCATCTCCGCCGCTTGCAAGAAATCGCCCTTCTCCAGAAGAGAACGTAAGAGCGTTCACGCATGAATTATGAGCTTGAAGTTTCCTGGAATGCCGGACCAGCAAAAGTTCCGTTAACAATTTTGAATTAAAAATCACTGACAGACTGGGGAACATGAAACAAGATAATGAGAGACAACAGTAAGAAGACAACCGTGACACCAAGACGCATAAGGAGTAGCCTGTAGGTCGAGATATGACAGACAAATTCACCTCGAATACGGAAATCCATTCGCATTCTTCACGATCGCCTCACATCTCTCTTCTCTCAGACTCCGAGTCATCGCAGCCGGTGCAGTATAAAACGCACTACCACCGAGCCCACGACCGCGGCTGCCATTCCGACTCAATGGAAGTTTGGATGATCCAACGTCAAGCGAAGCGAATCGCGGTTTGTGCTTCTGATTCTGGTTCATTGCGTGTATTTAATATGGATCAGGTAGTTGATAAGTTTTTCAACGTTTCAACGTTTGCAATTGGTGTTGGTAGTATGTATGGCATGAGGTCCGAGCCTTTGAAACCAAAGTGTGCAATTACATAAGCAAACGTGCGAGGTCAATAAAATAATAATAATAATAATACATAAATGACAACAGGAAATTGGTAGCACTAACGTTAACTATCTCACCTACTTTCATTTTTTCGCTTTGTGCAAGTGGATCCAAGTAACAAGTTGAAAAAAGTCAGGTACCCAAACTAAAAAGCTTTTTGGCAAAGTTTTTTGCTTGTTGATGTATACATACCTGTCTCCGTTGCAGCGTGAATGGGGAGGGAGAGGAGGACGAAACAGTCGCATTTCTGTAACATGGGCTTCGCTTATCTCCTGGTTGAGACCCAAAAAAGGTGAGGTACCAGGCAAGGCACCGGGGAGCCGAGCAAGTTGCCTAAGTCACGATGGTCGATAACGAATTCCTTTAAAAGGCTACAGGGCGGCCGCTTAAATTCTACGACAGAAGTTCGATTCTTCCGTCCGTCCGTCCGTCCGTCCAGGACCCCCGAAAGTATCTTTTGATGCCTGATCCAAAAATCCTTTAAAATTGCGGTTTTTTATCCGGACGATTTTCCGCGATTTCTATCCGGATTTTGGATGAGGCCCCCCAGATTGGGCAATTTCCATCCGGATCCAGGATGAGGTCTACGTAAAATCGCTATTTTTTGTAAATTAAACTGAATCTTTGTATTTTCGCGTACTGCGTGGCTGTGGATGCTTGAATTTGCAACAGGGCATCGTTAATGACATTGTAGAGACCAAAGGAAGTAAGTACATGGGAAGGGATTAGCTGTCTGCTCATCATTGTCCACTGAGGACTTGTGTTTTGCAATTGCTTTCAGTGCGTCTAGAATCTTCTTGTTATTATCCTTCACCTTTTTGAATAGTTCCCAGTCCTCTGGCGAGATCTTGAGAGCGTGGGCCATCTCCTGTACAATTCCAGACAGATACTTATGGTGAATGGCAGTAGAATGAGATGACGTGATATGAATTTCTCCCAACGTCTCATAAGACTTGATAGGAAAATTCCTGACTACCTGAATGATTTACATACCGAGGTGTAGGGGAATTGGTCTTAGCTAGTAATAATATATGAAAGCTAGAGTTCGAATCCCGGTTTTGTCAATTCTTTGTTACAACCAATTCCTATCCGGACTTGGCTCAGGCATGTTGTTCCGGAGATGGTTTCTATCCGGATAGACCCCTCAGGCATTTCACATTTTTTTCTCAATTTCTATCCGGACACTTCTGAGGCATATTTCTAAAAATGAGTCAGAATTGGGATCAGGCATCAAATAGCACTTTAGGGGGTCCTGTCCGTCTATCGTTTGTTGCCCCAGGGTGCCAAAATAGGCTAGGGACTCTGGATTTGTTAAGTACTCGCCTGATTAGGCAGTTACGGATATTGTCACAAACATCGGGAAGTGTATTCTTTTTTATTTTAACATCGTGATAGATGGTATGATGGATTAAACACACCAAATATTACAGAACTGCGAACGAGGAAGAGGCAAGCCGGCCTCGTCAGTGTGAAGAGTTCGCATGGCGGCTCCGCCACCGAGGTAAGCTGCTTGCGAGGAGAGGACTATGCTGGACTATGGGAATGGGAAAACGTAGTATAATGGATCCGACAATAATCCGACAAACGGGGTCGGTTTATCGTCGGATCTATTATTATATATAACGTTTTCAAAAATTTCTCCTAAGCCAGGTAGATAGTTTCCTTGTACTAAGTTGTAGGAGGGTGAAAATTTTCATATTATCACAAAAAATTACATACATAACAGCACGGATGATGACCATAAGGACTTACTTCTAGCCCACCCTCGAGAGTCCGATGATCTTCCCGTCCTTGTCTTGGAGCGCCTGTCGAGCGTCTTTGTGCTTAGCTCATCCCGGCCAATTTTGATTCTGAAATTGTTATATAAGTGAATAAATATGTCTCAACCTAATACGGGTCCGGCGGGATAGTACTCCTATTAATATTTATAAACAGCGATAACCGACGTCGATAATTATTGGAGGTTAGATCCAACCGAGATCTCGACCGTCCGAGGTTCTTTTGTTTGGCGTTTAACGAAGGGTGATACAGTGTGCATGTGTACTGCAGCAGGCCTTCTTGCAGGACCGAGAAGTCTGCAGTATTCGGAAATTGAAAAGCTGGTGTCAGTGAGTGACCTAATTGCAAGTCTTGGTACATGCAGTTATAATGTGATAGGTGGCAGTCCGAGCAGGCTGGGGAATGGCTGGGGTCAACGTTGGAGGGGAAATCCGGATTCGGCCCGGTGTACCCAGCAGTGCGGGGAAAGTCACAGCTCCTTATATCAATCACACCCCCCTCCTCTGTCTTTCTCCCAATCCCCCCACTATGGTCACCTCGTCCGCAGACCATGACAAACAACCAGCCCGTCCTTACAAATGTCCCTATCCCCTCTGTGGAAGAGCTTTTAGTCGTCTAGAACATCAGGTACCTTTATCTTCCCTCTTACACGTCTTCAACTTTTTCTTATCGTCTACAGACGAGACATATACGAACTCATACAGGCGAAAAACCATTCGTCTGCACTTATCCCTCTTGCGAGAAGCGATTTTCCCGCTCAGATGAACTCACTCGTCATTCTCGTATACATAACAATGAGCACCCTCACCTCCTCCATCCAACAACATCTTCTAAAAAGCCCTCGAAAATAAAGATCGATTTTCCAATGTCAGATGATTTTCCTATAACCACTTTTCCCACTCCGACAGAATCTAGGCCATCTAGCGATCAAACGGCTCTTCGGGCGAAAAAAAAGGCAAGAAGTCGTGCTAATAGCGATGACGAGGTATCTCCTTGCTTTATCTTCATTTTTCCTTTTGTACTCACCTTGGCATCATCAGGACAAATCTTATGCTCGTCCAACAGCGGTAGGCTCTTATGACGGTCCCCTCTCCAGACGCAGTCACCAACCACATCCTTCTTCTTTCACCGCCCTCTCATCAGTCGCCATGGACGAGCTCTACCTCCTTGAACAAGAAGAAGCCCTTAGAAGAGTAGAGTACGAAGCTCGTCGTGCCGAAGCCCTTCGTCGTGCTGAATCTCAATCCCGCAAATTCCAAGCCGCTGCATCAGCCTGCGACCTGCACCCGCGATACAGACTCTCTAAAAGTGCCACAACAAGCCCCATCATGAGAAATGGATTAGCACTAGGTTCTGCCCCCACAGACGAACGTGTTTTTCCTTTATCTACCGACCCAGGTTTCTGCCCGTCGACGGGGAATACTAGGCCAAGTCCAAAGCGACGCCTAAGTGGGCCTGCTTGGCCTATTCCCCAACAGCACCAACAAAAGGATCCCCCTTTGACTCAATCCCGTTCATCCGGCCATCTCATCGATTCCATGCGAGCTAGCCACTATCACGGCACATGGACTCATCCTTATCATCATCATCCCCATCAATCTCGCCATCAGGGCGCTGAAAAACACAAAGTTGATGGTTCCCATGCACAGCAACACGAAGACTCTCCCTCCCCCATTAGTTCGGACTCGGAACTCCCTGGTCATGACAGAATGCATAAATCACAGTCCCCACCCAAGATGTTTCATATACATGGATCGTCAGCATCCCAAAGTCGCAGTCGTGGACATGTGCACAACCTCTCATTGGATAATTCTCCACCTTATTCATCATCAGCAGTCCGCACAACCACTTCTTCCGATTTCGCGTTTACGCCTTCTGCGAGTCCTTTCCTTGGTCCATTGCGGACCCTAAATATCCATTCGGCTACTCCGTCTCGAGCGCCTTCTCCGATTTTTTTACCGCCTAGTGCGGGCCATGGAGAAGAAGCAGCAGCCGGGTTACCGTTATCCCATTCCAGGGCGGGGAGTGTGGCGTATGGGAGTCCACCTTTGACTTCGAATTCGTTTGTGCATAGGAAGCAGCAGCATCGGAAGGGGGATGGACGTCCGAGTTCTTCGTGTCATAATTATGGAGGTAGTAGTAGTGGGAGCAGTTCGGGGAATTTTATACATGGTCCACTTCACTTTCATCCACCACATCAGCTTGGTGGAAGTGCTAGTGGCAGCGGTGCACCGAGTGCCTCCGGTTCACGAGCACCTTCACCTATCCATTGGGGTCTTGGATCTCGTGCATCACCTCCTTCATCTTCCTCGAATAACAATAACGGCCACACACATCATATAGCCCACTCCGTGAGTGCAGTTTTCGGAATGACGCCTATCCATTCGCATCCTCCTTCACGAAGGTCTTCGCCCCCTCTCCCACCTCCGATGCCTAGGAATACTTCTTGGTCAGCTTCTTCGGGTTCGGTTTCGAGTTCGTGGCAGGGTTTGCACTCGAATCAGCATCAGTATTCAAATCAACATCAACATCCCCTACATGCTAACCACCACCACCATCAGCATCAGCATGGTCACGGTCATGGCCCACTACCCGGTAGCAGATCTGGGTCTCCGCCAATCAGGTTGCCACCCCTTAAAATGCTACCAAGCACCGTTGGTAGTGCAGCCACATCTTCCAATCTGGCCCCGCATGCTTCAAATTCGAATTCTCCCTCCATCGAAAATCCAACTGAAAATCTCAGTGATTCGACTTCTTCAGGAACCATGGTGGAGCATCAACAGCAAGACATCCCGATGGTGGATGTAAAGAAGGAGAAAGTGGAGTTACCGGGTTTTAGTGAGTTTGAAGCTGCTACGAGAGGTGCTCGTGCTACTAGTGGTTTGTCGTCATCGGCTCCGACTGTGATAGGTGCGGATGCGAGGATGTCTATTGATTTTGTGAGGTGAACTTGGTGGTGAGATCTTCGTCTGCACCTGCCCTATCACCAGGCTCTCCAACCTATCTGGGTCTTGTTCCTCTCCACCCCATTCACGTAAACATTGTAAACACACTCTCCTATGCCACTTCCAACCCATCTAGATGCCATCTGCCACAGATATGTCTCCACCCGGCCTTTTTTTTTAGATGACCCATGATTTTATTTTTTGTTGTCTTTCGCTTTTCCTGCCCTTTTGTCTCCTTTCTTTCCTTTTAGACATATATATAGACTTGCCTCCCCTCTCTCAAGGATTTAATGAACTCTTCGAATGACTTTGGTTATGAATTCCTCCTTACCCTACCTTTCTACTTGCTTCTGCTGCTGCTTCTTGTCGTCGACGTTGCTTACTGTGCATATATGCAACCTATCTCATCATCACTCCTTTCTTTCCCTCACATTATAGACTTATTAATAGAATATATTGGTATCAGGTATTTAAATAATCACTTAGGCCACAACGGATATGGTATAATTACTTTCTTTCTTTCCATAGAGGCTTCTTTCCTCGTGGTTACTGTTTCGTTTTCCCTGACCTCCCCACTTTTACTTTACTCGCATACAGTCGGACTACAGGTGCTGAGAGCTACTCGTAATACAGCATATCTCGAGCTTGCGGAATCTTTGTAACGACTTTGATATGTCGACACCTATTAGCATACTGCTGTGCGTTAATATGCACACAGTGGTTCTTGAGCTTTAATAGTGAGCCCTTTTATCATTTCGAGTCCTTTGGCTTTCGCATCAAAAGGTAAAGTACCGGTAAGTAGTAAGATAATCTGTATGTATCATCAAGTTGGGTTGTAATAAAAAGCTCAAGCTCAAGGCCACATCTAAACACAAGAATAAATGACAATATCTGTCATGCAGAAATATAAGGTTTCAGAGTGCGAACTGTGGGTCGTGGCGGGACGCAGGTACATAGCTATTGCAGACAGGCGTTCAGATCTCCTGATATATGAGGAACATAGGTATCTGGCATATCTAAATTCAGCTGCGTCAGCCAGTGCATGCCTTTGCAGAATAATTAGTTGATGCAAAGAAGAGAAGTAGGAGTCGGAGAATTACAAGGTTACATTCACCTCATAGAGAATGTCCCAGAAAATTGAAAATAGTGATAATTACATGACGAAATAACAATAAACACATCATCTTCGTCTGGTACGCGTTGAGCTCTGGAATTTGGAGGTTTCTCTCCTCAACCGCCTACAATCGAAGAAAATAACGCTGAGTAACTTGGGAAAGAAAAGAAAATGAGAATAGACTACCCACCTTGACGCTCGTTCCCGCTCAATTTCTCGCCTCTCCACCTCCTCTGCCGTCAACTCTTCAAACTTAGTCCTAAACTCCTCAACCTCCGCCCAATCCCGCCAGACACTCTTCAACGTCTTCGGTCCTCTCCCATCCCTAGGCGCACGTCCCCATCCGAGTCCTAGCCCAGTCTTATCCTTCACAAGACCAAACCCACTTCGATCTCTTTGTGGTCTGTCTCCTGTGCCATCATCACCTGGATCACGATCGCCCCCTATCACACCCCATTCGATGGCATCTTTCTTATGTTTCAACAGCTCTTCATGCACAGCATGGGCGATCAGGGGGACAGCCTCTCCTGTGAGTCCGAGCTCGGAGCACAATTTCGCTGAGAAAGCCTCCGGTGTGAGAGGGGAGAGTAAGTCCCATTCAATATGGTCCATAAGATGGTGGTTGGCAATCTGGACATCGATCTGCAATGGATATGGGAATAAAGATAAGTTAGAACACGATAGTTGAGAAGGCTTACACTTAGAATAACACGACATTCGGGTAGTTCTTCAGCATTGGGCAGTGTTGCATCTACATCCATTGCTCCATCCAAACCCAGTTCCAAGGCAGCCACGCTTTCGTGTTCTTCAAGTTGCGCGCGGATTTGATTGGCCACAGTGTCGGCCCATGGAATAACCGGGATGTCAAGGTCATAACAGAAAATCTTAGCAAATGTTTCGGGTTTTGTTAGAGTATCGCTCATGTTCCACACGAAGCAATCTCTTATTCGATGTGTGTCCGTTTCAAATTCGACGCGTATGGGAACGAGGGATGTTCGTTTTAAAGCGTGACTTTCTATTACATCCGCTGAACTATTCGAGAGATATTAAGAAAAAAAGAAGTTGGGAAGCGCAGAGGTCTTACGGGTACTCGTGAGCTGTAGGTGCCATCAACCGTGGCTTGATGAACCTGGCGGGAGGAACCATGCCTAGATAACTTTGATCCAACTCGGTTTTCTCTGGTCGTGGAGTAGGAGCACGCCGAGGCGTTTCGACACCAGTTGTAGAATTGAAAACATTCATGCCGGTACCCATCCTGCGCGATTGTCGTATTGATGTTCTTGTGCCACCGCTCGCCACAAATTCAGAATCATCAGAGTCAAGTGCGCCAGCATCTGGAAGGTCGTCTCCTGAACCGGGGTCTGCGTAATTGATTACCCCTCCCCGCCTTGTTGCCGTTCGAGCATGAGACGTAGAAGCCGACGCAAGAATAGGCTGGACAAGAAGTGATACACCAGTTTTCAAACGAGAAGCATATGTAGATTGGTAGGCCTGCATAGTCGTTGGAAGGGGTGCGCGTGGTGGATTTGGAGTCGCAACAGGCATGTTTGGTATTATGGGTAGCGGTTGCTGGTACATAGGCTGAGCAAAAGGAACGATGGCAGGGGTAGCTGCTAGATTGCTCGATCGTGTTGCACGCGGTCTACTGCTGCGTGAACCTGACCCGGCAAGTTTCGGTGGTGGAGTTGAGGTTGTGGACCAGTTGTGAAGGTTTTTCATGTATGCTGAGGAGAGTTATCAGTCCAAATATGTGCAACAAAGGGGTTTTTAGACCATACCTTTTGAATGAGCTGGTTGGGGCGTAGGAGATGCATATGTTGCGTGAGCGGCTGTAGTTATCTGGGTCCATGTTTGCCTCAGTTGAGAATCAGACATGTTACGGTGAATGTCAAAGCCTGTTTGAGGATACGATCCTGACGCATGGTCTGTCATTTCCCTTTACAATCCTGAGAAATGTCTTTCTGAAAGGACTATGGGTTCCCGAGGAAATATTTTTGGTGTCGGAGACGGAAAGCAAACGCGACATGTCACATGAGTCACTTGTCACCCCAGAGAAATGTGCCCAACTGAGCACCTGCTAAAGCAACTGCTTGGCAAGCGGATGCTCGCTTGCTACTCCATCTCCAAATGCTTTAAGCCCCGTAATCAGTCGACCTCTGCTTTTTTCAGACTCTACGCTACTAGTAATACAGGCCGAAATCCTAACCAGGGCATCATAGACCTGCTGCAACGAGGTAACCATTCCAACCAACCTCCAACCCTGATGCTTTCTGATGACTTGCTTTAGACAAAGAAGCAGAGGAAAAAAGCCCTGTTAAGAATACTTTTAAAATAGTTGCATTCACCAAAGCCATAAAAGCAATTTCTAATGTCGAGGCTCCAATACGGTCTGGCAATGGAGTCATAGGCGTTAGTTTCATCCGTAATCATATTGAAAGCTATGGCTTCTCAATTCCGACCAGCTTCCAGGGGTAGGACCACGTATAATGGCGAGAATCGACAATTACCTGTGTTCCGAAGGAGGTTCATCACAGGGTACTTATTTCATCCTTCCCTCATAACTTTATTTCGCCCACTCATATGTCGTATATTTAGATCCGGAAACACAGTCGGAGCTCAAAAAAAGTAGAGCTCTCGGCGTATTGCAAAGTGTCCCAGGAATTGGGTACCTTGATTTTTTATCCTCGCAAATCTCATTTCTCAAAGTCCTTCTACAGACTAATAAAAGCCAAAAAACTGGTAGACGCCGGATGTATGTCAATATCCGACCTGCGCACCAACAAATTCGCTTCTATCTTGACCAAGACACAAATTGCTCGATTTAAATATCTGGGTCTTGAAGAATGTAAAACAAGCCGCCAGGAGGCTGAAGATGTCTTGGTAGAATGCCTTTATGATCTGAGCACTGCCCCTACTCAACTGAGATATTTCGACAGCGTTTCTGTCGTGGAAGCCTAGATTCCAAATACGAACTGAGTCTGGTAGGAGACTGGTGAGTAACTATAACTCTATACTTCCTATGTTTGTTTCGATTATAGTAACCTAACTCAGTCGACGCGGTGTCATTTCATTCACAGACATTCGCTTGATGATCTCACACCCGGACTATGTCCACATTCCACTGCCTACAGAACTCCCATGTGAAAGGGTGCCCAGGAAACGGGGAAGACCGTCTCCCTCCAGTTCAAAACTGAATAATTTATTGCATAACGACGCCATTCCTTTGCTTCAAAAACGTGGGCTTGTTGCTGAGAGCCTCAGCGTTAATTCAATATCGTGGCAAGGAATAGTTCGGTTGCCAGACATGGCAGGGTCTTTAGCAAGTAGTGCAGAACGTATCGCAGCGATCAAGGAGATTTCAGGTCAATACCGAATAATGCATATAACGTGCGTCCCCTCCCATAACGGCTGGTTTCCCATTATCATTGCTGACTGGATAACCAACTTAGGATTGTCCCTCATAAATCTCGAGGGGCTGGTTTACTTTCTTTGACCGGAGACAGTGCTTTCGATAAGCATATGTCTGATGCAGCCAAGCAACTTAACCTTTATCTCAATAATCACGGGTTGTGGAGTTGGCATCCTAACGACAACGATTCGTTCCAGGATGCGTCCGAGGGTTCTGGTTCCTCTCCAGGCCATTGGCGACTCGTCAAATCTGCGACAGAGCATGATATTTTTGAAGAACTTGGAATGGACTTTATCGAACCTGAGAAAAGGAATTTCCTCTTTTTGTCTGGGAAGCGTAAGCGGAAATCCACAGCTATCCTAGATTAAATTGTATGGACAGACGGTTGGACGGTTTTTATTATATTAATATGGCATAATGTATGAGGCGATCTTATCTGATTGCCGCAAACAAGTTCCGTTGCGCACACCTTCTAGTTCTCTTTGATAATGACCCATCTGACGAAACCCACGGTATACAACATCGAGGATTCAAACATCGCTCTCTTAGGCTCCGATGTAAGGTAATGATATCTCTCTAAGATAATATTAATCACCAGCTTGAAAAAAACAGCTTGAGAAACGGGTCCGAGAAGAAGCAGGAGACCAGGAAAGTGCATGGAGAGATGCTGGAATATCTCTCGGACTGCAGATATGGCGCATCGAAGATTTTCACGTTGTCTCATGGCCAAAAGAACGGACAGGATCATTCTACGATGGGGATTCATACATCGTCCTTCATGTCAGTAATGTTTCATACCAACCTAGTAGTAACGATTCATTTTCTTTGTGAATTGATAGACCTTCAAGAAAACACCAGATGCAAAGTCGTTCTCATATAATCTCCACTTCTGGCTAGGTCAGAATACCAGTCAAGATGAGGCCGGTACAGCCGCTTACAAGACTGTCGAACTAGATGATCGTGAAATTATTTCTTTCACTCGTATACTGTCTTTGGACACTCACAACCTTGTGTTTCTAATCTTCTCTAGATCTCCATGGGACACCAGTCCAATACAGAGAAGTTCAAGGACACGAATCCCTTCAATTCTTATCCTATTTTCCCCGCTTCACCTCTCTGCAAGGTGGTGTAGCGACAGGATTCCACCACGTATCGGATCCTCTCCCTTTGAACATTCGGAAACTCTACAGAATCACGCACACCCGAGCTCCAGGAAGATCCCACTCGAGCCTCGTCGTCAGAGAAGTACCTGCCTCCGCAGATAGTCTCATCGAAGGAGACGTATACGTACTTGATAAAGGCCAACAGATCTTACAATACAATACCAAAGGAAGCGCTGGCCAAGAAAGGTTCAAAGCAGCTGAATTTTCTCAGAGTTTGGCTAATGACCGAGAAAGTAGGAGCGATGTAACGGTGTATGGTAGGCCTCCCTCTTGCCTTCTTTTTGCAATAGTAAACCCATTCTTCATCCCCCCTTCTTTGAAGATGAGGATGGCCACGGTGCAAGTGCATTCTTAAGTGAATTTGGTCAAGGCACCCTTCTTCGAAGGTCAGATACTCCGAAGGAGCATACGCCCCCCATTTTGTTTCGCATCTCAGATGCAACGGGTGTGGCGACATTTGAAAGGGTTCAACCAGCCACTCGTACTTCTCTCTCATCTCAAGATGTTTTCCTCGTGGATCACTCGTCCGATGCTACCTGTCCCGCGATTTTGATCTGGATTGGAACAGCTGCATCCTTGAATGAAAGGCGTCTTTCTATCCAGTATGCTCAGCATTATCTGTACGACAAGAAACGTAAGGCATGTGAGTCCAGTTTCGATGTCGCTATACCTATCGTTAAAATGCGGGAGGGAGAAGAGACGCCTGAATTCTTGGAAGCACTTTGAAATGGTAAATACATTGATTGGTGTACTGTCCGTAGCAACTATCTGGAACGCTTGTACAATGTCTGTTTATACTTTGATCTTTGTATCTATTTTCTAGTTAGAGATGTCGTACACAACGCGGCCGCCAACCCATGAGTATGGATAGTTGCGCTGGTACCAATTTCTAAAGGATCTCCTTTCAAAGATTTTAGGGATTGTCGCGTACGAGCCGCCCATCTAGAATAAATCGAATCAGCATCCGGACAACAGTACCATCGATCACGCAGAACACTTGCCACCACATGATGTCTTCCATCAAAAAAATCCACGGAATACCTTGTGCACAAGAAAAAAGTCAGGGAAATGAAAACTTCCAAGATAAGGATAGTACCCGGGATATAATTTTGAGGGTACGAATCCTTCGACCTTTTCTAGAACAGTGGAAGTCCATTCCCAGACACCTCCATTACTACCTTTCCCATCATTCCTTTCGCCTCCCGTAGTTGCTCTAGATAGATATCAGGATATCATCCAGAAAAGAAAAATAAGTAAGTTTCTTACGGGACTGGGTGCCAATTACGGAATCCAACATTAGCACCTCCCGCGTAACCAGACTCAAATTTATCATAGAAGAGTCGAAGTTCCGGTTCAGTCGGCAGACGGCCTCCTTTTGCAGTTGCATAGATTGACAAATTGTCGTACGAAGTGACAATGGGCCAATGCACTGCTATTTCCAGCGGAACAGGACCATATATTGTGCGTACCTGGAACGCAGCGTTGTGCGACAGGCAAACTTCACAAGAAAGCACATACTTTGATAATACCACCATCATCTACCCAGCTGGCTGGGAAGGTGACTTTGCCGTGCCCAGCCACAGTGTAAAATTGGTAGAATTCGCCGTTGGTCACAGGTCGCCATTCAATCTCGAAGCGACCAATATCAACCTGCCTCTTGGGGTGCTCGTTGTCCCATCCGAACTCATGGCCTTCCACTGAAGATCTAGGGTCATCGTCATCAGCTTCCTTATCATCGTGACCTAACGAGACAGTGGCAGGCCCTAATGTGACAGTTTTGAATTGGGGTGCAGGAGTCGTGCTCCAGTCTTCTGAAAGTGATGTCCACGCCGGAGTGATGAAACCGTTAGGAGGAAGAGTACCGCTCCCAGCACGTTGTAAAAGCATATATAAGAGAGTCTCGACATGCATGGCTTCATGTTCCAGCGTCATGAATAAAACCCTTGCAGTTTTGCGCGTCAGAGAGATTTCCCCAGAATCGATGTCATCATATATTTTCATGAGTCTTGTCCGCACGGCGGATTGAAATTTCAAGATGGCATTCTGGCTGGGCCAGGCATCGTCATTGTCTGGTACTTGAGAGTGTGACTAAAAAAGGGGTATGATGTTGAACATAGGGTAAAGAAATTTGTGCTCACATGACATTGAGTTGGATCATCCACGTCGGGATCAATGCCACGCTGATTGTTGTGAGCTTTCGTTCTAGGTCACCCGAGTGGACTAACCTCAAAAATATCCTATCATCTAGCGTTAATTATGACAGCGCTTCGAGTGATAGAAAATAGCTTGCCTTGAATTCTGTCGGTTCTGTGCACGGTTCCCGAAGGAGGTTTGACAAATGGATATCCAGGAAGGTAGGAATGTGACCCAGGTAAAAAAGACATATGTGTCTCAGATCGATAGGCTTCTGGAAGAGCATGGAAGGGGGGATCATGCGTCTTGTTACGAAGTCCCAAACCGTCCAAATATTAGTCCAATCCTCTCGGCTCGGAACATCAAACAGGACCGGGTGACAATGTGGCCCAGCGTTGTAAGAGGGTGTTGAAACTAAGGGAAAAGAGAAAGGCGGGCGCTCTAAAAGCCATAAAGAATACTGCGACATCTGATCGGTCCATCGTTGGACAGGGCGGAGATTGGCTTTCGTGAATAAGGTATAACTATCTGTGTCGGAAAACTAAGGACAGTGAAAAAAGGTGTAAAATCTAGCTATCTCATCCAACTAACCTTGAATGACTCTTCAATTTTCATTAACTCGCCTTTGAAGAAAGTGATGTCTTGACCACGACTAGGTTCGTGGATAGTATGTACACACTTCGATTTAAAGAATGCTTCATGACGTCCTGGAAAGAGTATCATGTTCCAATCCGATACCAGATAGCAAGAAACTCACGTTCCGCCTGTGATGAATTAGATAACGACGAAAGCCGGTGAATGTCATGGGACGTA